>Ga0194130_10008496_pt1 | contig 10897 bp, 9 predicted proteins | sample TA2KigsurfametaG_FD_160084 | JGI IMG/M metagenome (GOLD analysis project Ga0194130, IMG submission 160084) | Freshwater microbial communities from Lake Tanganyika, Tanzania - TA2015050 Kigoma 12 surface | ecosystem: Environmental > Aquatic > Freshwater > Lake | place: Tanzania: Lake Tanganyika... | reverse complement strand
AAATGGAGCGCTGGAGCACACAGCTTTCCACCCTAGCAACTGGGGCCAGCGCCACCCTCACGGCCATCAACGCGGCAGCGGTGCCGGCGGGGGTGCGGCAGGCAGTCGGGTCCCGTCGGCAGGAGCCTGGGTCGTTGCAGCGCCGGGAGACGCCGGGGCCGCTTCGACGCCCGCCACCGTGGGCCAGCTCTCGCGATGGATGTACACATGGCCGAGGGAACGCCCGCGGAACTGACGACGGGTGAGGCGCCAGCCTGGTTCGAAGTGGAGCTTCAGGAAGCCGCTGCCCGGTCCCAGGCTGCGGGCCACCAGCAGCTCAGGCCCCCCTCCCGAGGTGGGCAGGGCCTTGAGCTCGACATCATTGGCGCCAGACACCACGCTCAGCCGGTAGACGGTGGCCAGATCGCGGTCGCCGATGCGCAGGGAATAGCCGTTGGCGTCGATATAACGACCGCAGATGCCCGTGAAATCAAAGGTCGCCAGCAGCGGGTTGACTGCGGCGGGAAGTCCCGGGGCCACAGCGAAACAGGGCCGGCGCGGATTCACCTGCTCGTAGATGTTGAGCTGCGAGCGGCTGCTGGAGCCGATCGGTGCGGCCACCAGGATGAAACGCCCGCCATCGAGCTCGCCCATCCCGAACAATGAAGCAGCCGACTGGGCTGCGGCGGGCCCGGGCAGGCCGGGAAACGCCGCGACCAGCGCGAGCGAAGCGGCCAGGCCGAGGCGGCCGAGGGTCGGACGGGTCAAGGAAGACACCAGGGAACGCAGCCGGAGGGAAGCGGTGCGTTGATCGTATGCAAGCCGGCAAGGGGGACCAGGCTCCGGTGTGCCCTCCGGCGGCCGGCCGAGGGCCGGCGCCTGCCCTTCAGTCGGCGGGCCTGTTGATGCGGATCGCTGCCAGCAGCGCCAGCACCGTGCCGGGCAGGCAGGCGCCCAGGATCAGCCGGGTGGTGGTCACGCCGAGATCGGGATCGCCGTAGGCCAGCTCAAACACGGAGCCGGTGGCGGCGATGCCCAGCACAGAGGCCAAGGCGAGGAGCAGCCCCGCCAGAGGTTTTATCGGCATGGTGAGGAAGGTGGGGGCGGGGGCTTCAGCGGATCGCCTGCACGTGCTCGCGCTGGAAGCCGTGCTGGCGGAGCTCCTCGTGGAGGCTGTGCTCATCGGTGACCCGATCCACAAACAGCACACCGTTGAGGTGGTCCATCTCGTGCTGGATGCAGCGGGCCAGGAGGCCATCGGCCTTGAGTCGCCGCGGCCGGCCCTGCTCATCGCGGAAGCTCACCTCCACGGTGGAGGGGCGCACCACCTCCAGATACACCTTGGGGATGCTCAGGCAGCCCTCCTCGTAGCTGTTGAGCGAAGCGCTGGCGGCGGTGATCTCGGGGTTGATCAGCACCAGCGGCGGTGGCGCCGCCTCCACGAAATCGAGGTCGATCACCAGCAGCTGCTTGTGGATGCCGACCTGGGGAGCCGCCAGGCCGATGCCCCGGGCCGCATACATGCTGTGCAGCATCGAACGGGCCAGATCCCGCACCTGCTCATCAACCTTGGTGATCCGCCGCGCTGCGGTGCGCAGGTCACCCGAGCCGAGGATATGGATCGCCAATGGCGGCTCCGCCACCGGCTCCTTGGACACGTGCACCGTGCGCTGACCCTTCTCGGCGGAACGGGCCAACTGGGCGAAGCTGCGCGCCAAGTGGCAGACCCTGAAACAGTGATGCAGATTGTAGAAGCCCTCTGCAGGCAAAGGCGTTGGCGGCTCCGGCGCTGCGGCAGCCCCTGGCGGCCTCCCAGGTGGTGGGCGCCACCCCGTCCTGGTCTGAGCCGCGCCTGAGCGGCGGCCGGTTGTTCTGGCAGGAGCGCCGCACCGCCGAAGGGGGCCGCACCGCCCTGCTCTGCCGCCCCCTTGATGATCTGAGCGGCCCGGCGCCGGCGCCCCTGGAGATCAGCCCTCCTGAAGCGGATCTGGGCAGCCGCACCCACAACTACGGCGGTGGGGTCGTCGCCCTGGGCGATGACAGCGCCGGTGGGACCAGGGTGGTCTGGGTGAACGATCGCGACCGGGCCCTCTGGAGCCTGGCGTTGCCGCCGCTGGACGACCCTGGGGGCAGCCGCGGCAGCGGCGAGGTGGTCGCTCCAGGGGCCCCGGCACAGCAGGCGTCGTCGGGGACAGCCATCGATCCAGGGTCCGCAGAGGATCCACGACGGCTCACGAGCGCCGATCCCGCCCGCCGCTACGCCGATGGGCTGATCGATGGGCCTCGGCAGCGCTGGATCGGGGTGCTGGAGGAGGGTGAGGCGGAAGCGCTGGTGGCGGTGCCCCTGGCTGGGGGCGAGCCGCAGCCCCTGCGCCAGGCCGCCGACTTCATCGGCTATGCGGTGCTCAGCCCCTCCGGCAGCCATCTGGCCTGGGTGGAATGGCAGCGCCCCTGGATGCCATGGGAGCGCAGCGAGCTCTGGCTGGGGCGGATCGGCGATGCGGGAGAGCTGCTGGAGGCGCGGCGGATCGCCGGATCGGGCGCCGGGGATGGCGAGGGGATCTCGCTCTTCCAGCCGCTCTGGATCCCTCGGGCTGAGGGGCCCGCCGATCTGGTGGTGGCCAACGACTGCAGCGGCTGGTGGAATCTCGAATGGCTCCCGGGCGCCGAGGCCCTGGCAGCCGGGGAGGAACCCCGCTGGCAGGCGCTGCTGACGCTGCCGGCGGAGTTTGCTCTGCCCCAGTGGGTCTACGGGATGCGCAGCACCGCCTGGGATGGCGAGGCGCTGGTGGCAATGGCCTGCCGCGACGGCCGCTGGGAGCTGGGACGCCTGAGCCTGCCGGGGCGGCGGCCGGCCATTGAGGAGCTGCCAGAGCCTCCATCGCCGCCAAACCAGGACGTCAGCGAGGGCCAGCACAAGGGCCAGAGCGAGGCTCAGGGGGAGGGGCAAAGGAAGCGTCAGCGCGAGATCGAAGCGGAGGGAGAGGGCCAGTCCGAGGGAACGCCGGCACCGACGGTGGAGGCTGAGGCGGGGCTTGCCCCGGCCGCAGGGCCTCACTGGCGCCCTCTGGATCTTCCCTTCGACGATCTCGCCGCCGTGGTGGCCGAGGCGGGGCGGGTGGTGGCCGTGGCCGCCTCCGCCACCGAGCCCGCCGGGCTGCTGGAGCTCGACACCGCCACGGGCCGCTGGCGCCACACCCCCGCCAGCCCCCGGCCGCTGCCGATCGAGGCGATCAGCACCCCCGAGCCGATCAGCTTCGCGGGCCATGGCGGCCTCGCCACCCAGGCCTGGTACTACCCCCCCGCGGGCGGCGGCGACCGGCGATCTCCCCTGCTGGTGCGGGCCCACAGCGGCCCCACCGGCATGGCCCGCACCGGCCTGAGTCTGGCGATCCAGTTCTGGACCAGCCGCGGCTGGGGCGTGGTGGATATCAACTACGGCGGCTCCACCGGCTTCGGGCGCGCCTACCGCGAGCGCCTGCAGGGCGGCTGGGGGCTGGTGGACACGGCCGACTGCGCCGCGGCCGCTCGCGCCCTGGTGGCCTCGGGCCGGGCCGATCCGCAGCGGATCGCCATGGAAGGGGGCAGCGCCGCCGGCTTCACGGTGCTGGCGCTGCTTTGCCAGGACACGGTGCTCAAGGCGGGCGCCTGCCGCTACGCCGTGGCCGATCTGGAGGCGATGGCGCAGCACACGCACCGCTTCGAGGCCCGCTATCTCGATGGCCTGATCGGCCCCTGGCCTGAAGCGGCGGCGCTCTACCGGGAGCGCTCGCCGCTGCACAACGCCGAGCGGATCAAGGCGCCGCTGATCTTCTTCCAGGGCCTCGACGACCGCGTCGTGCCCCCCGACCAGACCGAGCGCATGGCGCTGGCCCTGAGCGAGCGGGGCGTGCCGATGGAGGTGCATCTCTTCCCCGGCGAAGGCCACGGCTTCCGCGATGGCGCCGTGCAGCGCCGGGTGCTGGAGGCCACCGAGGCCTTCTTCCGCCGCCACTTCGCCCTCGGCTGAGGGAGCCGCATCGAGCTCACGGCAGCGGCGGGCACAGGCCCTGGAGTGATGGGGCGGGAGGATGCCGACGCCACCCTGCTCCGGTCTGTTGGTTTCGTCCCACGGGGTGCCCAGCGCTGCTCTGCTGACTGCCGCAGTGCTGGCGCACGTTCGCCCGACGCAAGGTCTGCTGGCGGCTGCCCAGGAATGGGGGCTGGCGCTGTTGGCCCTGGCGGTGATTCTGGCCCTCGGCACCGCCCTGGGACAACTCCTTGGCAGCCGCAGCTGGGGCGTGCCCGAAGCCCTGCTGGCAGGCTGCCTGGGGCTGCTGGTTGCCCCCACCGGCCCTCTGCCGCTGCTGCCCCAGCGCCTGATGGCGGTGTGGGACGAACTGCCGCTGATCCTGCTGACGCTGGTGTTCGGCACGTTGCTGGTGGGCAAGCCCCTGCCGCGGCCGGGGGGCCTCTGGCGGCCTCTCTCAGCCCAGATGCTGCTGGCCCTCACCCTCGCCTTCGGTCAGTACCTGGTGGCGGCCCTGGTGGTGCTCGCCCTGGTGGGCCGGGTGCCCGGCGCCCATCCGCTGATGGCCTGCCTGATCGAGGTGGCCTACGAGGGCGGCCACGGCTCCGCCGCCGCGATGGGCCCCACCTATGCGCGGCTGGGTTTTCCTGGCGGCGAGGCCCTGGGGCTGGCGATGGCCACGGTGGGGCTGCTCACCTCCACGCTGGTGGGCGGGCTGGTGGTGGTGCTGGGGCGCCAGCGGGGCTGGCTGCAGGCACCTGCCGAGCCTGCTGCTCAGACCGTGGGTGCAGCGGCATCACCCTTCCCTGCATCCGCAGCCACGGCAGCGGCTGCGGATGGACCTTCCGCTACCGCCAGCCCAGCGGCGGCAGCAGGCGCCGCTGCAACAAACCCGGCCAAGCAACCCACTGAACCTGCTCCAGGGGATGGCGGCACGGCCCCGGGCGTCCGCGTCACCGCCTGGTCGCTGAATCTGGCCCTGGCGGGGGTGGCCGTGGCGATCGGCTGGGTAGCGCTGGAGGGATTGCGGCTGCTGGCCGCAAGGATCGGCGGCGGCTTCAATGCCGTGATCGAGGCCTTGCCAGTGTTTCCGCTGGCGATCATCGGCTCGCTGCTGGTGCGGCTGGCGCTGGAGCGCAGCGGGCGGGCGTCGCTGGCCTCGGGGCCGATTCAGGGGCTGGTGGCGGCGCTCTCGGCCGATCTGCTGATCACCGCTGCCACCGCCAGCCTTGATCTCTCCCTGCTCGCCAAAGACTGGCTGCCTCTCACCGCCCTCGCCCTGGCGGGCCTGATCTGGAACCTGGCGGTGTTGCTGCTGCTGGCGCCGCGCATCCTGCCGAGCCCCTGGTTTGAGCGGGGAATTCTTGAATTCGGCCAGGCCACCGGCGTGGCGGCCAGCGGCCTGCTGCTGCTGCGCATGGCCGATCCCCACGACCAGGCCGACGCGCTGCCGGCCTTCTCGATCAAACAGCTGCTGCTCCAGCCCCTGATCGCCGGCGGCGTGATCACCGTGCTGGCGCCGCTGGCGATCACCAGCCTGGGGCTGACGCTCTGGAGCGGCCTCTGCCTGCAGCTTGTGCTGCTCTGGATCGGTCTGGCGCTGCTGCTGGCGCGGGGGGCCCAGGGCGCTGAAGCGTCGCAGTAGTCGTCAGCGCACCATCGCCGCCACGTTGCCGCCATCCACGGTGAGCAGGGCGCCGGTGGTGCGCTGCATCCGGGCCAGGGCCACGAAGGCTTCGGCCACGTCTTCGGCGCGCACCTCCGCAGCGAGCAGGTTGCCGCCCATGTAGTCGGCCTCCGAAAGCCCCCGGGCGGCGGAGCGCTCGCGGATCATCGACTCGGTGAGCAGCCCGGAGCGGATGCGGTCGGCGTTGATCGCATTCACGCGGATGCCGGCGCCGCCCTCCTCCAGGGCGTACTGGCGCACCAGGGCGAGCAGGGCCGCCTTGCTGGTGCCGTAGGCGCCGAAGCCGGGGCCGGGGTTGAGCGCCTGCTTGCTGACGTTGAACAGCAGCTGGCCGCCGAGTTTGAGCGGAGCTAGGGGGACGGCTGTGGAGGCGGCCCCAGCCAGCCCATCCTGCGCCCGGAACAAGGCCAGGGCGGCCTGGGCCACGTGCTGATGCGCGAAGAAGTTGAGCTCGAAGCTGGCCCGCAGATCGCCATCAGCCAGCTCGGCCATGCGGCCGCCCCAGGCGGCACCGGCGTTGCTCACCACGATGTCGAGGCCTCCGAAATGGGCGGCCACCGCCTCGAAGGCGCCCCGCACCTGGGCCGCATCGGTGACATCGCAGGCCAGGCCCAGGGCCCGGGCGCCACAGCCGCGGGCCACCGAGGCCGCCGCCTCGCCATCGAGATCGAGCACGGCCAGATCGGCCCCCTGGGCCGCGAAGGCGCGGGCGGTGGCGGCACCGATCGCGCCGGCGCCGCCGGTGACCACCACCACCGTGCGGGCCAGGGGCTTCTCGGCCGCCTTGCCGAGCTTGGCCTGCTCCAGGCTCCAGTACTCCATATCAAACGTGTCGTCCTCGCCCACAGGCTGGAAGCGGCCGATGCTCTCGGCGGCCAGCAGGGTGGTGGCCCAGGTTTCGGCGATGTCGGCGGTGACGGCCGCATCGGCAGCGGAGCGACCAATACCCACCAGGCCCAGCCCCGGAATTGCCACCACCCTTGGCAGGGGATCGAGGGGCTTCCTGCTGCCGCCCACCCGCTCGTTCTGGCGGCTGAACCAACCCTTGTACTCGGCGGCATAGGCGGCGAATGCGGGGGCCAGTGCCTCGGTCCAGGCCTCCAGGCCGGCCTTGTCGCCCTCGGCGGGGGCAGCGGGCAGCACCAGCGGCAGGGCCTTGGTGCGGATCACGTGATCCGGGGTGGCGACGCCGCGCTGGGCCCAGTCGGCCAGGCGGCTGTCGTCGCTCACGGCACGGGCCACTGGCGTGCCGCGCAGATCCAGGAGCCAGTGGGAGCGAGCGCCTGCGGCGTCGGCGGCCCGGCCCAGGGCGCCTCGCAGCCTCGGCAGCAAGGCCGCCGCCGAGGCGGGGCGCTCCGGCACGGCCGCCGGCTGGCTGAGGCGCTGCCCGGTGGCCAGGTGCTGCTCGGCCTCCCTAACCAGATCAATCATCCGCTCGTAGCTCTGCTTGGCTGTGGCCCCGAAGGAGAAGAGGCCGTGCTGCAGCAGCACCATCCCCTCGAGCTCCATGCCGCTGGCGGCGGCCCGGTCGGCGGCGGCCTCATACAGATCAGCGCAGGCCTTGGCCAGGGCGAATCCCGGCATCACATAGGGCACCAGCACCACCCGCTCGCCGTAGACGCGGCGGCACACCTCGGCCGCATCGGGCTGATCGGCCAGGGCCAGCAGCGCCGAGGAGTGGGTGTGATCCACGAAGGTGTGGGGCAGGAAAGCGTGCAGCAGCGCCTCCACCGAGGGATTGGGGGCGGCCGGATCGATCAGGTTGTTGCGCTGGGCCGCCACCATCGCCTCATCGCTGAGGCAGTCGAGGGCCCGCAGGGCGCGCAGGGGCTCCAGGCGCACGGCAGGGTGGCCGGGCGGCTCGATCGTGCCCAGGTCCCAGCCGGAGCCCTTCACGCACAACACCGGGATGGTTTCACCCAGCAGGCCGGTGACGCTGGTCTTCACCGAGGTGTTGCCGCCGCCGTGCAGCACGAGTGCGGGGTCGGCGCCCAGCAGGCGGGCCGAGTAGGTGCGCAGGGCGAGCGGTTCGGCCACGCCCTCGGCGCCATAGCGGGCCACCGCCGCGGCGGCCTCGGCATCGGACCAGCGGTTGAGCACGGGCATGGATCGGCCGAATCAGCTGCCACTGAGGCTACGGGGGCCCCAGACGGCCGCTGCCGGGTAGCCCGGTGACCACTGATCCTGGTGGCCGTGAGCGCATGGTGAACCTGCGCAGGCTTCGCAAACCGAGGGGCGCAAGGGTGCGTGGGGCTACTCCGGGCAGGAGCGCCAGCCCTCGGCGAAGGGGGCCTCGGCCGCCAGCCGGGCCGCGATCCGCTCGCTCAGGTCGGATTGCAGCAGCGCCACCGCCAGGCCGGTGGACACCCGGGCCGCCAGGCCACGCAGCTCAGCGGCGGAGACGCCCGCGGCCGCCTCCGGGGATCGCAGCAACGCAGCCGCACAGTGATCGGCGATCGCCTCCAGCAGCAGACCACTGGGAAGATCGCCCCGCAGCAGACCTTCGATCACCTCCCTCTCCAGGCCGCCGGCGGCTTCGGCTGCCGGCACGGCCTGACACGGACGCACAGCTGAGGAGGGCAGGGCCACCAGCGGAGAGCCGTTGGGGGCAAGCCGGAGGGTTGGTGCAGGCAGCGGTTGCTCGCGGAGCATGCCGGCCTCGGACAGACACAATCCGGATGCTCTCGCAGCCGCGGGGGCCGCGCCAGAGGGCCCGGTGGTGGATCCCCGATGCAGCGCAGCGGCAGTGCTGCGGCGACGGGCAACGGCTGGCGCAGCAAGCCAGCGGGAAACGCAGGGGCGGGTGGGTGTGCAGGGCAAACGCGGTGACCGTGGCTACGGTTCTGGCGCAGGTTCCAACGCGCCCGCCCCAGGCGCCTGCCTCCCCACGCCCGGACCACCATGGCCCTGCGCACCCTGCTCTTCCTGATCACCAACCTGGCGGTGGTGCTCACGATCTCGCTGATCCTGAGCCTGCTCACCGGCCTTGGCCTGCTGCCTCCCGATCTGCCCCTGCTGCCGCTGCTGGTGAGCTGCTTCGTGTGGGGGGTGTTGGGCGCCTGGATCTCGCTGCAGTTTTCGGCCGAATCGGCCAAGCGGATGATGGGCATCCAGCTGGTGGGCCAGGGCGGCGGTTCCGCCGAGCGCTGGCTGCAGGGCACGGTGGCCGAGCTGGCCCGCAAGGCCGGCCTGCCGATGCCCGAAGTGGGCATCTACGGCTCACCGGAATGGAATGCCTTCGCCACGGGGCCCTCGCCGCAGCGGGCGCTGGTGGCGGTCTCGAGCGGGATCCTGCAGGGCATGCCCCCCGAGGAGCTGGAGGCGGTGCTGGCCCATGAGCTGAGCCACGTGGGCAACGGCGACATGGTGACGATGACGTTGCTGCAGGGGGTGATCAACGCCTTCGTGATGTTCCTCTCGCGGGCGGTGGCGTTTCTGCTGCCCCGCGGCGAACGGGAGGACGGACGCGGCATGGCGCCGCCGCCGACGATGCTGCTGATCTGGCCGCTGGAGATCCTGCTGGGGATCCTCGGTTCGCTGGTCACCGCCTGGTTTTCGCGGCACCGGGAGTTTCGCGCCGATGCCGGTGCCGCTCGCCTAACCAGCCCCAACGCGATGGTGGGGGCACTGCAGAGCCTGGGCCAGGTCGAAAATCTGCAGGATCCCCGCGATGAACCCACCCTGGCCAGCCTGAAGATCAACGAACCGCCGGGTTTCCTGCGGCTGTTCGCCAGCCACCCCCCCCTTGAGGCCCGCATCCGCGCCCTGCGCCAGTCGGCTGGCCAGGGCGGATTCTGAGGAACCACCTGCCTGCGTCGCTGTAGGGCATGCAGGGCCACTGGCTTGGTCTTGATTTCGGCGACGCCGGGGCCGCCTGGTTGCCGGGCAGGGCTGGGGCGCCCGTTGTGCGAGCAGAACAGGAGTGGGATGAAAGCGATCAGGGCCTATGGCGGCACCCCCGGCAGGGACCCAGCCAGCTTCGAGCTGGTGGAGCTGGCTGATCCCCATCCCCGACCCCACCACCTGCTGGTGCGGGTGCAGGCGCTGGCGGTGAATCCGGTGGATACGAAGGTGCGCGCCGGCCTGCCGGTCCGGGGGGAGACCCAGGAGGCGCCACCGCGGTTGCTGGGCTGGGATGCCGCCGGGGTGGTGGAGGCGATCGGCGCGGCGGTGAGCGGCTTCGCGATCGGCGCCACCCAGGTGATCGACCACAGCCTGCCGCTCGGCCCCCAGCTGGCGCTGCTGGGCTACGGGGAGGTGGATGCGATCGCCAACTTCAGCGACACCGATGCCTACTGGCCTGTGATGGCGGAGCTGATCAGGCCCCAGGGCGCGATCGTGGCGATCGTGGGCAACCGTCAGCCGCTCGATCTCAACGTGCTCAAGGCCAAGAGCGTCAGCTTGCATTGGGAGTTCATGTTCACCCGGCCGCAGTTCCGCACGCCGGATCGCCAACGCCAGGGGGAGATCCTGGCGGCGCTGGCGTCGGCAGTGGAGGCCGGGGAGCTGCGCAGTACCCTCAACACCCATCTCACCCCGATCAGCCCCGCCACCCTGGCCCAGGCCCATGGCCGGCTGGAGGAGGGCCGCAGCATCGGCAAGATCGTGCTCGAAGGATGGCCGGCGTGATCCCGGAGCTGGTGCTGCATGCCAACTGGCGCTCCTCCAGCAGCCAGCGAGTGGCGATCGGATTGCGGCTCAAGCAGTTGCCCTTCCCCTATGTGGCGGTGGATCTTGAGGGCCGGGAGCAGGAGGGAGAGGCCTTCCGGGCCCTCCATCCCGTCGCCCAGGTGCCAGTGCTGGTGGCCGACGGGGTGGCGATGGGGCAGTCGCTGGCGATCCTTGAGTGGCTGGAGGAGCGCTGGCCGGAGCGGGGGCAGCCGCTGCTGGCTTCGGACCCGGAGCAACGGCGTCAGGCGCGCCAGATCGCCCAGCTGATCGCCAGCCTGCTGCAGCCCTTCCAGCTGCCGGGCGCCACCCGCCGCCGGCTGCTGCGCCATCTGCTGCCGGCGGCCGACCCCGCCCGCGCCCAGGAGCTCTGCCGGGCCTTCAGCCGCGACCATCTCGAGCAGGGCCTGGCCACCCTCGAGACCCTGGTGGCGGCGGCGGGCCCAGTCCCCTTCGCGGTGGGCGACGGGCCGGGGCTGGCGGAGTGCTGCATCGCGCCCCAGCTGATCGCCGCCGCCGGGCTGGGGGTGGATGGCAACCGCTACCCGTGCCTC
>Ga0194130_10008495_pt1:2500-10897 | contig 10897 bp, 2 predicted proteins | sample TA2KigsurfametaG_FD_160084 | JGI IMG/M metagenome (GOLD analysis project Ga0194130, IMG submission 160084) | Freshwater microbial communities from Lake Tanganyika, Tanzania - TA2015050 Kigoma 12 surface | ecosystem: Environmental > Aquatic > Freshwater > Lake | place: Tanzania: Lake... | reverse complement strand
CGCCGCCGCGCCCCCGCCTCCGCCCCCGCCCCCGCCCCCGCCCCCGCCCGCGCCCGCGCCCTCGCCCTCGCCCTCGCCCTCGCCCTCCCGCTCAGCCTCCCCGCCCGCGCCGCGCGCGCCGAGGAGGGCGCCGTCGAGCTCCTCCACGAGCCCGCGCCGCGCTACCCCGAGCAGGCGGTCAAGGCGGGCGCCGTGGGCGAGGTGATTCTGCAGCTCACCGTGGGCGAGGACGGGCGCGTGCGGGAGGCGGCGGTGCGCGAGGCGCACCCGAGCGGCTACGGGTTTGAGGAGGAGGCGCTCGCCGCGGCGCCCGGCCTCCTCTTCAAGCCGCCCACCGTCGACGGGATTGAGGTGCAGATGCGCGTGGTGTACCTCTTCCGCTTCACCGAGGAGCAGCTGCAGGCGGAGCTGGCGCGGCGGGGGGAGGTCGAGGCGACGGCGGGGCTGCGCGCCACGGAGGAGCGAGAGGCGGCGCGGGCCTCCATGAGCGCCTTCGGGGCCGGGCCCGACGCGACGGACGTGCTCGGCGTGAGCATCCACAGCCGCGCGCAGCGCCACGCCACCGCCGCCCCCACCGCCGCCACGCAGACGCTGCCGCCGGTGGTGGGGCCCACGGGGCGCCTAGAGGGGCAGGTCCTCGAGCGGGGCACCAAGCGGCCCGTGGCGGGCGCGCAGGTGCAGCTCGAGGGCTTCGCGCACACCGCCACCACCGACGCCAACGGGCGCTTTGAGTTCGTGGGGGTGCCGCAGGGGCTCGCGCGCCTGCTGTCGCGCGCTGAGGGCTACGGGCAGGCGCGCGAGTCGCTGCGGGTGGAGCCGGGGCGGCGGGAGCTCACGCGGCTGTTCTTGCGGCCGCTGTCATTCGCCGCGCGCGAGCAGGCGGGGCAGCACGTGCCGCCGCGCGTGCCCACGCGCCACGACCTGAGCGCGGAGGAGGTCAAGAGTCTCGCGGGGGTGGACGGCGACGCGCTGGAGGCGGCGCGGGAGCTCGCCGGGGTGTACCGCCCGCCGCTCGACATGGGCAAGATGGGCTTCCGCGGCGTGGAGGGAGGCGGCGTGTACCTGCTCGGCAGCCCGCTGCTCGCGGCGCAGCACCTCGGGGGGGGGCGGACGCTGCTGCCGGCGGCGGCGCTCGGGCAGGCGCAGGTGCAGACGGAGTACGGGCTCGAGGCGGGGCGCGTGGGCGCGGGGCTGGTGGACCTCAAGCTCGCGCCCGCCCCCGCGGAGGGGCTGTCGGGGGAGGTGGACCTCAACCCCTACGACGCCGGCGTCACGCTCGGCGGCCCCCTGCGCCCGCGCCTCACGCTCTCGGGCGGCGCCCGCGCGCAGACCATGCGCCTGTGGCTCAAGCAGCTCGGCGCCTCGTCCGCGCTCACCTACGGGCCGCAGATTCCAGAGGGGCAGGACGCGCACGTCCGCTTGAGCTACTCCGACGCGCGCGACTCCGTGGACGCGGTGGTGGTGGCGCACCAGAGCGGCTGGAGTCGCCCGAGCGGGGTCCCGGACCCCGCCCTACCGAGCGCGCGCGGGGCGGGGGGGCAGGCGCAGCGCGGGGCGCAGGCGCACGCGCAGTGGCGCCACCGCGACCCCGCGCGCCGCCTCACCCACACCCTCTCCGTAGCGCTCGGCCACCTGAGTCTGAGCGACACGCGCCTCGCCGACGCCGAGGCGGAGCAGGGGCTCACGCGCGTGCACGCGCAGGACCACCTTAAGCTCCGCCTGAGCAACCCGCTGTGGCTGCTAGCGGGGGTGGAGCACCTGTCGGAGTGGAGCGCGCTGCGCCAGCGCGGCCTGCGCGCGCCCGTGGACGGCGCGGGGCGCGACGTGCCGCGCTCGCCGCGCGACCTAGAGAGCGCGCACACCACCGCCACCCACAACCCGGGGCTGTGGGCGGGGGTGGAGGGGCGCTGGATGCGCGCGCACGTGGTGGCGGGCTCGCGCCTGAGCTACTTCAGCGACACCGCGCAGGTGGCGCCCGAGCCGCGCCTCACGCTGCGCTACATGCCCGCGTTCGGGACGGCGCTCAAGGCGGGCGGGGGCCTCTACACGCAGCGCCTCAACCCCCTCGCCCTCGACCCCGCCATCGGCGGCAAGGGCCTCAAGCACGAGCGTCACCTGTACGCCACCGCGGGGCTCGAGCAGCGCTTCACGGAGGCGCTGTGGCTCGACCTGAGCGGCTTCTACCGCCTGCTCCAGAGTCGCCTGCGCCCCGACGCCGACCCGACGGTGCGCCTCCGCAGCGACGGCGAGGGCTACTCGGCGGGCGGGGACCTCACGCTCCGCCACGACGACCTCGGGCGGCTCTACGGGTGGCTCGCCTACACGTTCGTGTACGCCCGCGTCCGCGACGGCGCCGCGGGGAGCGGGGCGCAGATGCGCCGCGCCGACATCGACCAGGGGCACAAGGTGTCGGCGGTGGGCGGGGTGCGGCTCACGCCGGACCTGTCGCTCCACCTGCGCTGGCGTTACTGGCGTGGGGCGGTGTACTCGGGGGTGCCGGCGCAGCTCTTTGACGCCGACCGCGGGCAGGCGACGTTCGCGCCGGGGGTGGCCAACGACGAGCGCCTCGCCGACGGCCACCAGCTCGACCTGCGCCTCGACTACCTGTGGCGGTTCGCGGGGTGGCGGGTGCTCACGTACCTGCAGGGGAGCAACCTCTACAGCTATCGCGCGGAGGAGCTGTCGCACCCCGCGTTCGGCATCAACGCGCGCGCGCCGCGGGCGCTCACCGCTTGGCCCGCGTGGGCGAGCGCGGGCCTCCGCGCGCAGTTCTAGCCCTCAGGGGGATCTCCACATGTCACCGCACACGCCCGCCGCCCCTCCCCGCGCCCGCCGCCTGCGCGCCGCCCTCAGCGCCGCCCTCAGCGCCCCCCTCTGCGCGCTCTCCTGCGACGCCCCGCTGCCCCCCGCCACCCTCGCCGACGGCTACCGCGTGCTCGGCATCTCCGCCGCCCCCCCCGTGGCGCGCCCGCACGACAAGGTCACCTTCACGCTCTACGACCACCACCCCGCGGGGGTGGAGATGCTCTACGTGTGGAGCGTCTGCCTCTACAGCTACGGGGCGGCGGCGGGGTTCGAGTGCGCGCAGCCCGACCTGCAGGAGCTGGTGGTGAGCGAGGCGTCGCCGCGCCTGACCCTAGACCTGGGGCCGGAGGGCCTCAACCTCAAGGGCAAGCTGCCCACCTTCAGCACGCTCCGCGACGTGGACGGGCGCGCCCCGAGTCTAGAGCGCGGCCACGACATCTATATCGTGGTGGCGAGCGGGCTGCCGGGGGATTCGCGCGGCGAGGTGCGCACGGTGAAGCGCCTGCGCGTCATCGACGACGGGCAGGGCCCCGGCGCGCCGCCGCTCGGGGAGAATCCGCTCCTGGAGGGCTGGACGCTGCAGCCGAGCACCTTCGCCGCCGCCCCCTGCGCGCGCGACATCACAGGCCCCCTCGACCCGCGCGCCGCGGGCTTCTTGGAGGTGGGGCGGGCGCTGCTCGACGCGGAGGTGAGCGGGGCGGGGGAGGTGTGCGTGGTGGAGGCGGGGGCGACGCTCGACGTGTCGCTCCGCCTCGCCGCGCCGCTCAAGGAGGGGCTCTATGAGTGGCTCAGCGATGAGGGCAGCTACGCCGCCCCGCAGTGGACGACCGGCGCGGAGGGCCGGGGGCGCTTCCGCCTCCCCAACCGCTCCGGGCCCCTCGACGTCTACTTTACGGCGCGCGACGAGGCGGGCGGGTTCGCGGTGGGGCGCCAGTCGCTGTTCTTGATTCCCAACCAGACCACGACTGAGAGGCGGTGAGTGGCTTTCGCGGGGAGGCTTATTGTGCGGCAATCTAAACAAAACCAAATTCACAAAAATGAAATCAACTAATAAGATGATGAATTGCCTTGTCAATAAGCCATTTTTATTTAAAAATAAATTATTTATTATAATGATCGCATATAATTTAATAATATCTAATGGATGCGATTCTGATTTCCAACACAACAGAGGTGACCGTGTTGGCGCTGACGCGAGCGCCAGCACCAATGTCGAAGACAACGAGGAAAACACCAACGATCGAGAAGATATGGGAGGGGGAGACGCACATCCTCCCCAAATCTGCCCAGACATCTCCTGTCCAGACCTGCATATTCAGATCGGCTCCGAACATGACGGCGACGGGTGTGAGACGCCGATCTGCGAGCTTGACCCTTTCGCGACCGGCGATGAGGCCTGCGGTAACATTGACGTATACACAAACTACACATACAGGCAATCGGTCTGCGCGCAGGAGGGGCTGATCAGCGCCTATGACTGCACAACCAGCGACTGCGTCACGGTGGTCAGCGACCATGCGTGTTTCTCAGGACAAGAGATCGAGTGCATCGAGGCGCCGCGCGCCTGGATCAGCGACGCGTGGAGCGTTAACCCGCTAAACATCAACGAGACCTCCGACCTCCTCACGCGCCTGATTGAGCATATCACCGCCGCCCAGCCCTACGCCTCGATTCACGCGGTGCTCACAGACTTCACAGACGCGGCGGCGGCGGAGCGCCTCAAGCGCCTGCTCTTCTTAAAGCGCACCTCGCGCCTGCTGCTTGTGCGCCCCTCCCCCGAGGTGAGGGCGCGGCTCACCGTACATCCCCTTGATACGCTCACGCTGGAGGTCACGGAGTGCGCGCCTGAGGGCTGCGCTCCGAGCGTTGGGGGCCAGGAGGCGAATTTCGTGCTCCTCTCACACACGCTCACCCGCGACGGTGACGGTGAGCTCGGCGGCGCGGTCATTCACCTCAGCGCGCCCCTGAGCGGCGTGGCGGGCGCGCCCGCCTGGGCGACGCTCGTCGCGCGCCACGGCGACGACGCCCTCTACCAGGCTGCGCTCCTCGCCTGGCGTGAGCTCTCCGAGGGGCGCCGGGCCTCGCGCGCGGCGTCGCCGCGCGTCAGCGGCGAAGCGGGAGACTCCCTGCAGCTCTCGCTCGACCTCCACGGCGCGGCGCGCTCTGCGCAAGCGGCGCTCGCGTCGCTCGAGGGCTGCGGCGTGCGAGACGAGGCTGGCGCCAACGTGTGGCTTGCCACGCCGCGCCTCACGGATGAGCAAGGGTGGCTGCTCGACGAGGTGGCGCGGCTCGAGGCCAACGGGTGCAGCGTCAAGGTCCTCGTCAACGAGCTCTCTGCCGCCCTCGCGGCCGCCCTCGGGGCGCGCGCGCGCCTAACGGACCTCACCCTCGATCTCTCCGCGATCACCGCCGTCACCCGTGACGCCCGCGAATCCCCCCTACACGTGGTCTGGTCGGCGCCCGCTGGGTGGCTGCGCGCGGAGGGGGACTATGAGGGGAACGTGCTGCGGATGTGGAGCGAGGCGCAGCTCTTGCGCTACCGCGCCCCTCTCGCCGCGCTCTGGGAGGCGGGGCGCGCCCCCTGAGGCCCCACTGACCGCTTCACAGATCAGATTCCACCTCGCGCAAAACGCCCACGTTCGGCACAGCGCTCAAGGCGGCATCACTGTCCCCCTCGGCCCTCGCGCGGGGGCGTGAGGTGAGCGCCCACGCTCAGGGCGGCGCGGAAGCCGAAAAGCAAACAGCCCGAGCGAACAATCGCCCGGGCTGCCGGAGAGGACCCTGGCGGCGACCTACTCTCCCACACAAAAAATTATGCAGTACCATCGGCGCAGAGGAGCTTAACGACCGAGTTCGGGATGGGATCGGGTGTGACCTCCTCGCTAAGACCACCAGGAATAAGGCCCACAGGCGCGCAACGCGCCCAAGAGCCCACGGATGTGAAGCCAACGCACACACACAAGCCAAGCAACCCCCAACCTACTCACCCCCACAACCTCTCTCACGCCCTCCACGCCCTCTCACACCCTCCTACACCTCCTGACCTCATCAATTGGCGCCCTTGAGCGAACAAGCCTCACGCCCCATTAGTACTGGTTAGCTCCACGCGTCACCGCGCTTCCACACCCAGCCTATCGACCTCGTCGTCTTCGAGGGGGCTTTAGAACTTGCGTTGGGAAGTCTCATCTTGAGGCGGGTTTCCCGCTTAGATGCTTTCAGCGGTTATCCCTTCCGTATGTGGCTACCCGGCGGTGCCGCTGGCGCGACAACCGGAACACCAGAGATACGTCCATCCCGGTCCTCTCGTACTAAGGACAGATCCTCTCAAACTTCCTGCGCCCATGGCAGATAGGGACCGAACTGTCTCACGACGTTCTAAACCCAGCTCGCGTACCGCTTTAATTGGCGAACAGCCAAACCCTTGGGACCTGCTCCAGCCCCAGGATGCGATGAGCCGACATCGAGGTGCCAAACCTCCCCGTCGATGTGAACTCTTGGGGGAGATAAGCCTGTTATCCCCGGAGTACCTTTTATCCGTTGAGCGATGGCCCTTCCACGCAGAACCACCGGATCACTAAAGCCTACTTTCGTACCTGCTCGACTCGTCAGTCTCGCAGTCAAGCCCCCTTATGCTTTTGCACTCTGCGCCTGGTTTCCAATCAGGCTGAGGGGACCTTCGCGCGCCTCCGTTACTTTTTAGGAGGCGACCGCCCCAGTCAAACTACCCGCCAGACAGTTTCCTGGACCCGGATAACGGGCCTCAGTTAGATGTCCAGACAGCTCAGGGTGGTATTTCAATGATGGCTCCCCGCAGACTAGCGTCCACGGTTCACAGCCTCCCACCTATGCTACACAGAGCGGCCCGAACATCAATGTCAAGCTATAGTGAAGGTTCACGGGGTCTTTCCGTCTTGCCACGGGTACTCGGCATCTTCACCGAGAATTCAATTTCGCTGAGTCCCTGGTTGAGACAGTGCGGAAGTCGTTACGCCATTCGTGCAGGTCGGAACTTACCCGACAAGGAATTTCGCTACCTTAGGACCGTTATAGTTACGGCCGCCGTTTACTGGGGCTTCAATTCGCAGCTTCGCTTGCGCTGACTACTCCTCTTAACCTTCCAGCACCGGGCAGGCGTCAGACCCTATACTTCATCTTTCGATTTTGCAGAGTCCTGTGTTTTTAGTAAACAGTCGCTACCGCCATTTCACTGCGACCCCCCGAGGCTTCGGCCGCGAGGACCTACACCCTAGGGGGCACACCTTCTCCCGAAGTTACGGTGCTAATTTGCCGAGTTCCTTAACCAGGGTTCTCTCAAGCGCCTTGGAATGTTCTTCCCACCTACCTGTGTCGGTTTGCGGTACGGTCGCCGCGCAGCTCCGCTCGAGGCTTTTCTTGGAAGCATGGACTCAGTCACTTGCGTCTCACATCTCAGCGTTACGCCCTCTCGTTTGTCGCCTACGCGTCCTAAGAGAGCCGCCTACGTGCTTTCACCACTCACCAAAGTGTGGCTGACCTATCCTTCTCCGTCCCCTCTAGCTTCAACGCTACGCGCCGGTACAGGAATGTTTGCCTGTTTTCCATCGCCTACGCCTCTCGGCCTCGACTTAGGATCCGACTGACCCCAGGAGGATTAACCTAGCCTGGGAAACCTTAGGTTTACGGCGAGCGGGTTTCTCGCCCGCTTTATCGCTACTCATGCCTGCATAAGCTCTTCTAGAAGCTCCAGCCGCCCTTACGGTCGACCTTCACCGCCGCTAGAATACTCTCCTACCACTCTATCGAGTCCGCAGCTTCGGCGCTATGCTTAGCCCCGTTACATTTTCGGCGCAGGTTCGCTGGACCAGTGAGCTATTACGCTTTCTTTGAAAGATGGCTGCTTCTAAGCCAACCTCCTGGTTGTCAGAGCGCTCCCACATCCTTTTCCACTGAGCATAGACTTTGGGGCCTTAGCTGGCGGTCTGGGTTGTTTCCCTTTTGTCGGCGGAAGTTATCTCCCATCGACTGACTCCCGTGCTTGCGCTCTCTGGCATTCGGAGTTTGATTAGGGTTGGTAATCTGGTGAGACCCCTAACCTATTCAGTGCTCTACCTCCAGAGGCGATACACGAGGCTATACCTAAATATATTTCGGAGAGAACCAGCTATTTCCAAGTTTGATTGGCCTTTCACCCCTACCCACAACTCATCCCCCAAATTTTCAACTTTGGTGGGTTCGGTCCTCCACACGATCTTACTCGTGCTTCAACCTGGTCATAGGTAGATCACTTGGTTTCGGGTCTACCCCCCGCGACTGAACGCCCTGTTCAGACTCGCTTTCGCTTCGGCTACGCTTATCAGCTTAACCTTGCCACGAAGGGTAACTCGCAGGCTCATTATGCAAGAGGCACGCCATCGCTCTGGCTTGCGCCGTAGAGCTTTGACTGCTTGTAGATGCACGGTTTCAGGGTCTATTTCACTCCCCTTTCGGGGTGCTTTTCACCTTTCCCTCACGGTACTGGTTCACTATCGGTCACTTAGTAGTATTAAGCCTTGGAAGGTGGTCCTCCCAGATTCCCACAGGGTTTCTCGTGTCCCGCGGTACTCGGGTGTCTCT
>Ga0194130_10008493_pt1 | contig 10899 bp, 9 predicted proteins | sample TA2KigsurfametaG_FD_160084 | JGI IMG/M metagenome (GOLD analysis project Ga0194130, IMG submission 160084) | Freshwater microbial communities from Lake Tanganyika, Tanzania - TA2015050 Kigoma 12 surface | ecosystem: Environmental > Aquatic > Freshwater > Lake | place: Tanzania: Lake Tanganyika... | reverse complement strand
CACCCTTCGAACTCGAAGCTCGATCACCCGCCGGACGCCCCGACTCCTGTGAAGCCGCGTCGAGAGAGGCTGTATCCGGAAGGACGGCATCCTGCGGATGGACTTCTGCTGCCCTGAGCCCGGATCCCGCGAATCCGGGAGCCAACGACTCGGACGCGGTAAGAACCGAAGCAAAGACGGCGAATAGAAGCAGGCAATTCCGAATCAAAATCATGGTCTCTCCCAACAAAATGGACATCCCATTGTAGGTCCACGCCAACACCCAGGTCAACGCGAGCAAACCCCTCGCCAGGGCCGGTTTGCCATATCCGGGGACCTAGGTACTGCCGAGTTGCCATCGCATCCCAGCACCGACTAGGCCAATTCCACGAAGGCATACGCTGTTTAGTGGTTAAAGATTGCGGTTTCTTCCGTTTCTACGCTCTGGTTTTTCATTTTCTTTTTGACAACCCGGGTTTTATTGAAGTTCATCCTTTGGGGCTGCAGGCGACGTGGATAAAGTGAGTTGAGTTGCCTGTTCCACGGCAGCACGAAAGGTTTCTCCCCTCGAACCGACTCATTTTTTATGTCCCAAGTCCCAGCTCCCCTCGCTGACGAAGTTGAATTGATGTTGCGCAACGCCCAACTCCGTGACGAGTTGGAACCTTACTTAGATGAGTCGGTAGATTTGGTGAGCATCCGGCACATGACGCTGGCTGAAGAGAACGAGTTCCTCGAATCGATCCTCGCATGGGAACGTGCTCCCTCGCTACCGATTTGTAAATGGTTCGAACCGGAATTGGTATTGCCTCGCCCCGAATCCCTGAGCGATGACCAAGTCCACTCGATTTTGTGGCGGACCATCCATCTGCTCTACAGTCAGAAGATCTCGCTCGACTTTACAGATCACTTGAGCGATCGCCAACTCTATTGCTTGCTCATGCGAGACATCCTGCCTGTCTACCAAAAGAAAATATCAGGCCCTCGCCATTTCCTGCATTGGCATTGCCTCGATGACAATGACATGGACTGTTGGCTGACCTACTATGCGTCGGATGATGAACGAGACCTATGGGCTGAGGAATCTGAAAGCGACCTTCCTCCGAAGAAAGCCCTCCCGTTCCCGCGACAAATGCCCCGCCGCCCACACGGAAACATTGGCCAATAGTAGGCCCGGGCAACTGCAACACGGGACAACATTCGCATGCAGCGTTGGTTGTCCCTGCAACTCGCTCCGTGAACCCATGCCCGTATCGAAGCTTTGTGACAAATCTCTCATTCAGGCATGCCTGAACTATGGGCTTGTCATTCGGCTAGAGGGATCGGAATGAGCACGATCTGCCGGATGTCACAAACCGCCGCGGCAGATTTCTTTTTGGGCTTGACCGTCACCCTGACTTTTCCTTTTCGGATCTGTACACGTCCGACAGGTTCGATCACGATGTTTTGGAAATGTCCTGTCGTGCGGACTTTCCATGGCAATGTCTGCGGATCGCTGCCGTCGGTTTCCACGGTCACATCCACATCAGAACCCCCATTACCAGTTCCACATCCACAATGGACTTGTACCTCGAAGGTCCCATCGATCGATGAGTCGAACTCCCACTCGACCCAATCAGCTACCTCCGTCCAGTATCCTACGACGTTCTTGTACGTTTCGGGCTCATATCGGATACGCGTACCGTGTGTTTTCGACTCCGAGGCGACTAACCGAATGGCATCTTTCGTATTTTTCAAGATTGTGGCCCGTCCTGACACAACACGGTTCATTCCATCCCGCCACGACTTCCATTGCTCACCAATGCGCTCGGTCGTTGATATACTGCCGTTGAGCTTCGATGGATCTTGATCGATGTACAGCGAACGATGCAGTTGTTCATCGAATGCTGGGTTTGGCAGACACATCTGCGCGGCGACCGAATCCCGCCATTGGGACAATGCTCCACTCAATTCTCGCACGATCGCAGGGTTGCTTCCTGCCACGTCAGTGGTTTCTCCGATATCCTCTCTCAAATCATAAAGCTCGAGGCCTCCCGTTTCGTAATCTTCCACCAGTTTCCAGTTGCCCCTACGAACCGCGCCAGCTGGTCGACTTCCCTGATTGGTGTAATGCGGTAGATGCCAATAAAAGGTTCGATCAGGGACAGCGTCGGACTTGGTCCATTTGTCACTGAGGATAGGTACCAACGACTGACCGTCCACCGGACCTACCGATCGACCAACCTCGATCCCGACCTCCTCCAAAACCGTGGGAAGTATATCGAGCAAAGACACCGGCTCTGAAACTTTGGCCGGTTGATACTTCTTTGGCGAGTAGATGATCAGTGGCACCCGTAAGCCACCTTCGTACAAATATCCCTTCCCTGCGCGGTATGGACCATTATGTGTCACTGGCAACGGATGAATCTCTGGTACATGCAATCCACCGTTGTCGCTAGTAAAAATCAAGATCGTATTCTCGGATTGCCCCGCTTCCTTCAAACCCTTCATCAACGCCCCAATCGATTCATCGAGCGATTCAATCGTAGCTGCATAAAGTGGATTCCAAGCCTTTGCGTTCGAAGCGATTCGTTCCTCCGACTCCTTGAGCGCAACGTGCGGAGAATGATGCGGTATGTAGCAAAAAAATGGCTTACCCGACACAGACTTAATAAACTCAATCGCCTTGTCGGTGATCAGTCGCTCGTTCTTACCACCTGTGGTACCCGGTTCCCCATTCCCTGCAGGCTCGACAACAACATCGAATCCTTGGCCTCTCGCAGACGATTCACCACTCCCTAAATGCCACTTGCCAAAAATACCGGTGGCATAACCAGATCGCTGCAGCACCTCTGCCAATGTCTGCTCGCTTGCGACCAACCCCGGTTCAATCCTCGCCTGAAGCAACTTCTGACTCGCTGCATCCGGACGACCGGGCAAGTAGGTCGTCAAATGCAATCTCGCTGGCCACTTGCTAGTCATTAACGATGCACGCGAAGCCGAACAAATCGGCAATCCGCAATACGCGCTGGTGAACTGCACGCCGCTCGATGCGATCGCATCCAAATTAGGTGTCCTGTGGTCCACGCGTCCGTAACAACCCAGATCAAAAACCCCAAGATCATCCGCTGCAATCAAAACGATATTAGGCCGCCCACCTGTCACTACATCTTGGCCATTCGCCAATGGAACGCTCACTCGATCACCGACAGCGGCGACCAACACGAACAGAATAGCAACCAAGTAGCTGACAGATATCGAACTAAAACGCAACAAAAGAATCAATCGGTTCATCGTAGATGCTTCAAGGGCTTGATCAAAAAAGGAATCACGCCGGGATACAGAAAGCCTCATCCCAACGTACGCAAATGACTTCTAGCCCAATGATAGCAAACAATTTTCTCCTGCGTGCAACTCGAAATTCGATCGGACCCGAACATTCGGTTTCACTTCGCAGAGGAACAGATCCGATGAAACCAGAGCATCAACACGCGTCACGATGCTAAAGATGCTAGCAAACGACGCCATGCAAAAGCAGCAACACCATGTTTCGAATGTTAGGCAGCACGGCCCAAAGGCTACTGACTGAGATCTCGCAGCATCGCACCCCAGAACAGATTGCATGGGGACTCGCGATCGGTGTTTCGTTTGGTCTCGTCCCAATGGACAGTATCATTTCGTTGCTGCTCCTGATTTCCATCTTGATCCTCCCGATCAATCACTTGTGCGCTGCTACCGCTTTCGTGGCGATGGTCTCCGTCAGCCGATTCATAGCGCCGATTCCGAATGCTCTTGGCCTATGGATCCTATCTCACCATTGGGTCGCCAATACGCTGGGAGTGATTTACTCTCTGCCGATCGTTCCTTGGCTACGACTCAACAATACGATGGTCGTCGGCGGCTTCTGCTTGGGCATACTTTCGGTAGCGCCTAACTACATCACCCTTCGATGGCTTGTTCGGCGCACGCACTCCGCAATCCAGCAATGGTCGATCGACGACGTCGCACGCCAAGCTCCCGAGTTTCGAAAGATCTCCTCCGAAAAACCGACTCGAAGCCCGAATTTATCACCTTCGGTAACCCAACGTTTAACGCTCGATAATCCACTCGACAACCTGTCTGCGAACCACGTAGCCGCAAACACCCCCGCTGGACCAACGCGAGCATCGGTACCAGACGATCGACAGGCCATCACTCCTTCGCATCCACGCGTGCCGACCCCCAATCTTCGGAACGCGATGCCGAGTCAAAAGCACGCGAACAGGAATTCCTCTGAAACCACGATTCCATCACCTGGCGATATGCCTGCTGCGCCTCACACGACTGCTCAGAGAAACAAGGCTCCGACCAAAACATCGACCGTGCAATCAGCACCGGCCGCCAATGACGGTACGAACAGAGTGCCCGGGGATACAGTCCTTCGTGAAACGGTGATCGAAGTCGTCCGATTTCGAACGCCAATCGAGAATAGTGCAACTGCAAATCCGAACTCCAGCGGTTCGTCTACCAATCGACTCCGGGATATCCCAAACGATTTCAACGCCCTGTCGGGACCTCACCTAACTACCGAAGCAATGAACCAGGAACTTATGATCGCTGAGAAGAACAACTCCTTTAGCCATACTTCGCTTAAAACCCATACAGGTTCCCCGGTGGATCCAAACACAGGGGCAATCCAACCTCCGAGTCCCATCGGACTGGGGAATCATCGCCAAGCGATAACAGGCCACAAGGGTTCTGATTCCCTCAGGTATCTGCTGCGTCACATCTCCGGAACTAAAACCGAACGCGAAGGAACCGATTCCTAATCATGGCATGGCGCCGTCGTCTGGCAATCCTTTTCTCACTCGTTGTCTTGGCCGCATTTGCGGCTGAACCGATGTTGCGCTCGCTCAGCCATCGAACGCTTTCTCAGGTCCTAAATCGGGAAGTCGCCGTCGAGGGAAAAGCAAAACTCTCGATCCAAGATGGAACGCTACGAGTCAAGGATGTTCGGTTCCATAGTCCGTCTGGACAGTCGTTTGAAATTGAACAAGTCACAGCAAAGATCAATCAGAAGGATTTCCTTTCGCGAAACCTAGTCGTCGAACATGCGACCGTGCAAGGTCTGGCGATTCGCTCTGGTGTCAGCCGTTCTGCACCCATCCATCGTCCCACTCAACTGACTCCTTTCCCTCAATTTGATGTCACGGAATGGTCCAATTCGTTTCGATCGACATTGGAACAATTAGCCCAACGATTGTCTAACCAGCGATCGGCTGCGAGAAACTCGCTGGAGACACGATTAGCCACTTTGAAAAAAAGGCTTCCTAATGTGCCCTTGGCGGAGCAAAATCCCCTTCGCGATCGTGCTGTGATCGAATCCATCCGCGCGGAGTTTGTAGCGATACGCCAATCGATCGCAGAGGAACGGGTTGCTCTTCGCGATATCGAGCGAAGTCTACCCGAGGAAGTGACCCAAGTCCAACAGCGTTGGGCATCGGAAATGGAGCCTGCTATCACTGCGACGCTCCCCGATTTCGAAAAATCAATCCGCAGTTCCTTGATGGACTACGTCAATCAACTACTCGAAGAGTCGGAGCCACTGTTGCAAATTGTCCAAGATAGCTTATCCCCTCTCGCGGACACTTCTTCCAAACCAACGAACCATGCGACACAGGGAGTTGATGTACCGATCCCAGGTTTTCCTGGCAACTACGTATTGGTCCGTTCAGCAACCATCCAAGGGTGGCTTGTACCATTCGAAAAAAAACGCATCCCATTCGATTGCCAACTAAGCCAGTGGGGACATGGAAAGTCGACGATCGATTCACCGAAAGCGCATTGGCGGTTCCGCCTGCCTGGGGATTTCGGAGTGGTTGAAATCGCAGCGATGCGAAGCCGCCCAACACCATCGCCTCTTGCAACCGATGCAATTGCGGGCGAATTGATTCGTATGGTTTCTCAAGGCCCCGTCAGCAAACCGACCCGAGTCGCCATCGACTTGGATCGAACCCGTTGGAGACTAGCGGTGGAAACCCCGCTTGTAGCGCGCTGGAGGAATCCGATCCAAGACGACTCCACTCCAGCCATCATGGGAATCAACAGCGAGGCAAACCCACTTTGGTCCAGCACGCTCATGGAGGAACTGATCACGGCATCACCCGATGAACCCTTGATGCTCCGCGCCGATTGCACGCAATGGCGAGCCACCCTCCTCGATGACCAACCTTCCGTCAAACCAACTCGTGACGTCCAACTCGATGCGCGGTGCCTTTTTGAACTCGAACCGGTTTGGAGGAAGGCCCAAACGCGCTACATCCGAAAAGTCACCAACGAATCGATTCCATTTTCAAGAAATATCATCGCCAAGGCGGTCCAGGAATTGAACGAGCATTGGGCCGAACAGCTTCGCACGCAAAACGAGACGCTGCATCGACTAGAACAAGAATGGATCATTCTCAGGAATCAATGGGAAGAGAGCAGCGCCGTCAGCGAGCGATTGGCCCGTCGCTAGAAGCACAGGCTCCGCAATTACGAAGGGTACGAGGCTCATGCCAGGAATACCACCAAGAAAAACCCGAGGCGCCTTGAGGCAGCTTGTTCTGTTTGCACTCCAGGCGTGACCGAGCGCGACGAGAGTCAGCACATCACCCAAGACGCGATCCGGATTCGTTCGGAGAAAACCTTGGAACTCATATCATCCATGGCGTTTTCGAATCCGCCGGAAGCGAAATCTGGAAGGAGCGAAATCCGTTTGGCAGTCTCCATCGACAGGGGCTCGGGCGCGGCCCCCGTCTATAGGCAGAAGACGCAATCCGCAGAGAAACCATGCCACGAAAATCCGGTTTTCGAAAAAAAATCCACTGAGAGTTACTTCGAGAAATTGCTATCTATTCCCGGGGCTGTGCCTTGATAACGATTATTTGGGCCGAGAAAACTCAAATAAATCCTGGGTTCGGCACCAATACTCACTTCCCAGACGCGCAACCGCCTTGAGCTTTCTCGGGTCGGGATGCCCGTCCTTTCCTAATACCGCATCATCGACATGAATGGTGACCACTTCTCCGATCACGAGGTTCGGTGCAATCGGGCCGTTTCCGTAGGATTTGATCTCTAGCAATCGGCATTCGATCGCAAAAGGAACGCCGCTCAACCGCGGAGGACGCACATGGATCGACGGGGTCGTGTCCATGCCGATCCATGCGACCTCGCTCTCCTCGGGTGGCAACGAGGCGCTCGATTGGTTTACTTTCTCGGCGTACTGTTCGGTAGACGCGTTGATCACGAACTCGCGCGTAGCCTCGATATGGAGTAGCGTATCTTTTTTGGTTCCATCCCGTTTCAACGTCGGGGAGAAAACAACCACAGGTGGATTCGCGCCAAAGACATTGAAAAAACTGAAAGGGGCTAGATTCACCACTCCTGTCTTGGACATGGTCGTGACCCAAGCGATCGGACGGGGTGTCACCAGTCCAACCAGCATTTGGTAGACGTCGATTACAGAACTCTGACTGACCTCGATCAACATCACTCATCCAACCATGTAAAAGGGTATTTTGGATCTTCCAAGCTTAAGGCGTCCTCCGCCAACATGAGAGGACGAAACGTATCGACCATAACCGCCAACTCGTCTGTCCGGGTCACGCGTTCACTTGCCCGAATGGTACCAGGATGCGGCCCATGCGGAATTCCATGCGGATGCAACGTGATCGATCCAATATCGACGCCGCGTCGGCTACCAAATTGGCCCCGCACATAATACAAAACCTCATCCGACTCCACATTGCTATGCGCATATGGAACTTTGATCGCCATCGGATGCGTATCTAGCATCCGTGGCGCAAAGGTACACACAACGAATCCACTCGCCTGAAACGTCTGATGGATCGGTGGCGGTTGATGAACGGTACCGGTAATGGGCTCAAAATCATCTGCGTTGAACGTGAACGGGTAAACCATCCCATCCCAACCTACTACATCGAAGGGATGATTTGCAAGAATGTACTTCACCGACTTTTCCCCGTCCTTGATGATCAACTCCGTCTCGGCCTTCGAATCACCATCGATTAGTTCGTTGGGCCCATGCAGATCTCGTTCGCAAAAGGGCGATCCTAATCGAAACTGCCCGTCAGGGTTCAAGTATCGCGGAGGAAAGCCTACATCGCCATGCGCTTCGACAACCAACAAATCAGGCTGCAGTTCGTATTGACTCTTCTCCCTTTCGAAGATCAATTCATAGGTCGTGCATTTGGGAATGACGATGTAATCCATCGGTCGAAAGGGCAATACCCCAAACATGGTCCTCAGTTCGCCACACCCCCGATGCACGAAAATCAATTCATCTGACCGAGCATTCCGGTAAAGGGCTTGCTGCGTTTGATTTGGCCGGCATCGCGAAAGGGTTACATCTGCGTTGAAGAGAAGTGGAACACGCCCTGTCACGGGATCACCGTATGCCTGCATCCCTGCAGTCTTTAAATGCACATGACGCAACTTCTGATCCTTGGCAACCCGAATGGTCTGGGAGGGGAATGCTTCGATGTGCTTGACCCGTGTCGGTGGGTATCGGTGGTAAACGATGCTATAGGCGCGACTAAACCCTTGGGTGGTAATCACTTCCTCGTAGTAAATACCCTCGTTGCGGTATCCTGGTGATGTTTCGTGTTTCGTATGGCGTTTGGGAGGTATCGAACCTAGTTTTTTGTAATAAGGCATCTTGAACTCACCTAACTCTTATTCGATGAAAATCCGCCGATGTCGACATTGCCCGACGGCCGTTCGATGATTCGATTGGCTAATGTCCCCAATCGCTCTACCGTCAATTCGATCACATCCCCAGGCTTCAACCAACCTCCAACTACCTCTGGGGTTAATTCGAGGATACAGCCGGTGCCAACCGTACCCGAGCCAATCGCATCGCCGGGTAACAATCGCGTATCTCGACTCGCGTGAGATAGCAACTGAGGCCATGTCCAATACATCGAATCAGCGTTCGCATCCGAAACCAGTTTGCCATTGATACGGGCTTGCATCCAAAGCCGCAATTTTCCGTTGGAGTAGCAATCTTTGAGTCCTTGCCACGGCACGATTCTCGGACCAAACGAATTCGCGAAATCCTTGCCCTTGCTAGGCCCCAATCCGACAGCCATTTCTTTTCGCTGCAAGTCTCGCGCTGAAAAATCATTATAGATCACAAAGCCTTCCACGCACTCCATCGCAGAATCGTCTGCAGGCAAATCCATTGCTTCTTTACCGATGATCGCCGCGATCTCCAATTCAAAGTCCAATTCCAGCGAACTTTGTGGAGCCCAGACTGTATCTCCATCGCCGATGACCGATGCGGGATTCGAAAAATAAAACACCGGGACTTGGTACCACGCATCCACCATCGGCAAACCGCGCTGTGCCCGACACGTTTTGACATGCTGCTCAAACGCATAAAAGTCTCGAATGCTTCGGATGGAAATCATCGTATTTACTCGTCCCCTTGGATCTTCAGACTCATCAAAGACACTTACAGGGTCCCCCGGATGGCTTGCTCCCGTTCGATAGCCTCGAACAGCGCTTTGAAATTCCCTTTGCCAAAACTCTTGGCACCCTCCCGTTGGATGATCTCGAAGAAAAGTGTTGGCCGATCCTGCACCGGTTTGGTAAAGATCTGCAGCATGTACCCTTCGTCATCGCGATCAACCAAGATCCCTAACTCCGCCAACTCCTCGATATCCTCCTTGATATCTCCAACTCGGTCGCGAAGGTTGTCGTAATAGGTACGTGGCACTCTCAGGAATGAAACGTCGTTTGCGATCAATGCACGGACTGTCTTGATGATGTCATTGGTAGCCATCGCGATGTGTTGGACCCCGGCACCCCCATAGAAATCAATGTACTCCTCGATTTGGCTTCGCCGCTTGCCGTGCGCTGGCTCATTGATCGGAAACTTGATTTTGCCACGGCCGCTCTGAACCACTTTCGACATGAGCGCCGAATATTCCGTGGAGATGTCTTGATCGTCGAAAGAAACGAGCTGCTCAAAGCCGAGCACCTTGCGGTAGAAATTCACCCACTCGTTCATCTTTCCTTCTTCCACGTTACCGACGATATGGTCGATCGCGAGCAACCCGGTGGGATGGTAAGTGGACGGATTGTAGCGCGACGGATCGATCGGGTCGAAGCCAGGCGAAAATGCACCGTGGTATCGATCGCGATTCACAAACGTGTGCGTGGTGTCTCCATACGCGCGGATTGTGGCGTATTCGTAGACACCGAAATCATCTTTTTCCTCGCGCGGGCCAATCACTCCAACCGCCCCCCGCTCTACGGCGAGATTGTACGCGCGCCGCACATCGTCCACTTGCAATGCGATATCCGATACCCCATCACCGTGCAAAACCAATCGTGACGCATCGGGATGGTTTGCGCGAAGCGGTGATACCAGGACAAAGGTGATCCCTCCCTGACGCACGACATAGCCCGCCTCATGCTTAACCTTGGTCTCTAATCCCGCGTAAGCCACCACATCGAAACCGTAGGCATTGCGGTAGAAATACGCCGACTGCCTCGCGTTCCCAACAAAGAATCGCACATGATCGATTTTGCGAAGAGGCATTTCGTCGATTGGGGTCATTTGGCGTTCTCCAAAAAGGCTAACAGATCTGCGAACTCCTGTCGCGACAACTGCTGATCTAATCCTGCAGGCATGATCGAAATATCACTCGGACTACTCTCCTCGATATCTGCTTTCAAAATAGCAACCCGCCGATCCGCGGCCACCTGCAAGGTGATCGATTGAGGAGTCTCCTCCACCACCAGGCCATTGACGATCTCACCATCGTTGAGTCGCATTTTCGTGCTGCGATAACTTTGCTCCAACCGTGCACTCGGAAAAACAATCGCTTCCACCAAGTCACGTCGTGTACGAGAGCGTCCAATTTGGCTCAATACAGGTCCGATTTCTCCACC
>Ga0194130_10008488_pt1 | contig 10902 bp, 9 predicted proteins | sample TA2KigsurfametaG_FD_160084 | JGI IMG/M metagenome (GOLD analysis project Ga0194130, IMG submission 160084) | Freshwater microbial communities from Lake Tanganyika, Tanzania - TA2015050 Kigoma 12 surface | ecosystem: Environmental > Aquatic > Freshwater > Lake | place: Tanzania: Lake Tanganyika... | reverse complement strand
TGAGCTTTTCACGGCGCTCTGCAATCAAGTGGTTCTCGTCAAGCGGCAGATCGTTCATGATTTAAACACCCATTTTCAGGCTAGCTTGGATGAATGCGTCTAGGTCGCCGTCCAAGACCACTTTAGTATTACTCGTTTCGAAATTAGTTCTCAAGTCCTTGATCCGGGATTGGTCTAAAACATAGGATCTGATTTGGTGGCCCCAGCCGATATTAGTTTTGCTCGCTTCGACCTTATCTTGTTCGGCACGGCGCTTGCGCATTTCAAGCTCAAAGAGCCTGGCACGCAGCATGTTCATGGCTTCATCCTTATTTCGATGCTGGCTTCGGTCGTTCTGGCACTGCACGACGATATTGGTGGGCAAGTGGGTGATACGTACTGCTGATTCTGTTTTGTTGACGTGCTGACCGCCTGCGCCTGAAGCTCGGAATACATCAATCCTAAGGTCTGCAGGATTAATATCGATCTGAATCGAATCATCGACCTCGGGATACACATAAACGGATGCAAAGGAAGTATGGCGGCCGTTGTTACTATCAAAGGGTGACTTTCTAACGAGGCGGTGAATTCCCGTTTCGCTGCGCAAGTAGCCGTAGGCATACTCCCCGCTCACCTTGATGGTGCAGCCCTTAATACCAGCGGTGTCGCCTTCTGTTTCCTCAAGAAGTTCCGATTGAAAGCCCTTGCGTTCGCAATAACGCAAGTACTGGCGCTGTAGCATCTGCGCCCAGTCTTGTGCCTCTGTTCCGCCTGCGCCAGACTGTATTTCTAAAAAACAATCGCTAGGATCGGCCGGATTTGAAAACATTCTGCGAAATTCAAGGCCTTCAACCGAAGCAAGCAGGCTTGATGTGTCCTGCTCAACCGCGATAAAGGTGTCGACATCGTCCTCCGCCTGGGCCATCTCGAAAAGTTCACCGGCATCTTGAAGTCCTTGTTCAATCTGATCAATGCCAAGGACCACTGCGTCGAGCGTTTTTTTTTCTTTGCCTAATGACTGAGCATTTTCTGGATCGTTCCAAATATCCGGGGCCTCAAGCGCTGCATTAACAATTTCTAGCCGATTTTTCTTTTCTTCGTAGTCAAAGATACCCCCGTAGCTCGTTGACTCGCTCTCTGAGGTCCTTGATGAGTGCATCTAGGGCGTTTAGGCGTTCGGCTTCGATGCTCACTTATATGTCCTTGGTCTAGTTCGCTGGAAAATCTTCGAAAGGAGGCTGCAGTCAGGGCCGCTAAAAAGGTTTTTCACTTAGAGCTGCTGGAAAGCGTACGGCACTTAGAGCTGCTGAAAAAGGTACGTCACTTAGAGCTGCTGAAAAAAGGATTTCACTTCGTAGTGCTGAAAACCCTGGTTAGCCGCATCTAATTATAGTGCTTCGACATGCTCCAGTACGCACTGCAGGCTTTGTCGTCCCTGCCATCGATTGATCTGTAAACGATAGGCTGCACGAATCTTGCGCTCGAAAGGCTCGCGTCGTCCAAAGGCGATGCCATCGAGCTTATAGCCCTGGGCACCTAGCAAGCGGACCTTGAGGTGCTTGTCTGCGAGCGATTGCTGATCAATCACTTCGAACTGATCCTGGAATAATGGGGCAGGAAATCCCTGACCCCAGATAGCGTCTTGAATACTTTGAATCCAGTCCTGACGCAGCCAACTCGGTTCAAGCGAACCGTCGGTCCAGATAACAGGCTGCAGTTGCTCTGGGTCGGCTAGCCTGGAAACAGCTTTGGCAAAAAGTGTCTCGAAATCTTTAAGCGAAGCTCGCCAGATTGAAAAACCTGCGGCCATCGCATGACCGCCAAAACGTACGAGGGTTGGCGGTGATTGCTTGCTTACCCAATCGAGTGCATCGCGAAGATGTAGTCCGGGGATCGACCGGCCCGAGCCGCGCAGCATGCGGGCATCGGTCGATGGGGCAAGCGCAAGCGTGGGGCGGTGAAACTGGTCCTTTAGTTTCGAGGCCAGCAAACCCACAATCCCCTCATGCCAGGAGTCGCTGTAGACGACAATGCTTGGCCCATCAGTACCAACGATGGGCAATGCCTCAAGCGCTTGTTGTTGCATGTCAGCTTGCATACTTTGTCGTTCGCGATTGATGGCGTCAAGCTCACGGGCAAGTTGCTCTGCCTGCACGGCATCGTCAGTCAGCAGACATTCGATGCCAAGACTTATATCTTTTAGGCGTCCAGCAGCGTTAATGCGTGGACCGATAGCAAAGCCTAGGTCAGCGACTTCAAGTTGCGGGGCATGTCGTCCTGCAAGACTAATCAAGGCCTTGACCCCAGCTTGCGATTTTCCCTGCCTGATTCGCTGCAGGCCAGCGTTAATAAGGGCGCGATTATTGCGATCAAGTTTTACCAGATCAGCGACGGTACCAAGTGCAACGAGATCGAGTAGGTGTTGCAGTCCTGCCTGGGCTGCAAGATGTTGAGGACATTGATCTCGAAATCGTCGTCTCAGGGCAAGCAATACATAAAACATAACGCCAACACCGGCCAGATGCTTACTGGGAAACCGGCAGTGGCTTTGGTTGGGATTAACAATCACTTTGGCCGCTGGCAGGGATTCGCCAGGTAAATGATGATCAGTCACTAGCACGGGCAGGCCGAAAGCTGCGGCAGCTTCGATACCTTCGTGTGAAGCAATACCGTTATCGACGGTGATGAGCAGATTCGGTTGACCGAGTCGCGGGTGCTTCATGGCGAGGGTAACGATGTCGGGCGTGAGGCCGTAGCCGTGCACACTTCGGTTGGGTACGAGATAGTCAACCTTAGCCTGCATCATCCGCAAGCCGCGAATTGCTACAGCACACGCAGTTGCACCATCACAGTCATAGTCCGCGACAACGAGTAACTTGTCGTTTCGCATGATCGAATCAAATAATAGATCGACTGCTGCTTCGATACCAGCAAGGCTGTCTGGCCGCAGCAAATCGTCAAGGCTTAGTTTTGTGTCTTCCGCTGATTGTAATTCTCGTGCAGCATACACCCGGGCCAGTATTGGGTTGAACCCCTGACCAAGCAGTGCTTGTTCAAGTTTTTGGTCCACATGTCGATTCCTCATCATGCTTGGTCTTGCCTCAGGATGAGCTTAGCCTACACGCCATGTTTATTTGCCGCCCAACCATCGCATCAAGCGATGATGTAAGCGCTCTTTATTTAATGCTCGCTGATCGCTTACCACGCGATAGTGTTCCCAGGCATGGTCTGAACACACAAGCAACTCAAAAGCTTGCTCGGCTGGCGCAGTTGAAATCGCAGACTGCAGGGTTTGTAGGCCGTGATGGACGATTTCGGGCCTGAGTTGATCAGCTTCGAGCGACATGATCACTAACTCGCATGGCTGCTGATCCTCGGATTTATGCGTGTAACGTTCTAATCCTTTCACATAATCCTTTTGGCCCTTAAGTCTGAAACGACGCTTAACAATTTGGGGGCCAGGTCTTAGGGCACCACCCAGCCAGAGCGCATTAACGGGTAGTAGGCCTTCCTGGGCACGGGCAGCGTTAACCGGGTGCTCGTACCAAATCATTTGAATCTCGTTTAGCACACGCCGCCAGATCTTTGCAGCGCTTCCTTGGGCCAGATACTGCTCAACATTAAGTCCTTCAGCCATTGCAAGCGCACAGCCTTGAAGATCAAGCTTGCCCGTGTCGGTACTCAAAAGCCAGTGCATGGGGTCAAGACTCACCAGCGTGATGTTGGATCCAAACCATGTTGACCAGCTTGCGAGATCATCGTTGAGGCTTGCGAGTAATGCGTTGGCCTCGAGTTGGCTCAAATCCCTGTCCTTCAACGAGGAGACGCCAACATGGTCCAAACGTACATAAAAGTGACAAGGCGTTAACAACAGACCTTGCGGCGTTGCCCAAGCTGGATCGGTCAATCGAGTGCGATCGGATTCATGGGCATCGAGTTGCCAGCAGGACAAGCCATCCAAGGCAACCGGCTGCCAGCCTAGTTGATCGCAAAGCCAGTGTTCCAGGGCAAGCGTTCGGGGTGTAGCCGCAGGATCGCTCCAGCGACTGATCGATTCGCAATTTGCAAGACTGCTTGCCAGGCCGATTCGATTTCAGGCCATTGCCTGCTTGGTAAGTAGCCATCCAAGACATAAATCCGGGGGGCGACGTCAGCCTTCAGCGGGGGTGGGGTACTCGGCTCCATAAGCCACATTGTATGGCTGTGGCACACTCTTTCCATGCAATTTGAATGGCAACTCGCGTGGGCTTACTGGCGTGGTCGGCGATCGAATCCGACGGGCAACGGTTTCATTTCTTTTATTGCGCTTTTATCGGTGCTTGGTATAGGGCTTGGCGTTGCTGCATTGATCACCGTCTTATCAGTGATGAACGGTTTTCAAAAGGAGGTCAGAAATCGTATGCTGTCGGTGGTTTCGCACCTTGAGTTGCATTTACGGGCCGAGCCACAGGCCCAAGATGAAAAGATGCGGCATGCCATTGCCAAACACCCCTCGGTGCTTGGCATCGCAGCTTTTGAACCTTTGCAAGTGTTAATCACCCGCGATGACATGTTGCGCGCAGCTCTGGTACGCGGTATCGATCCGGCGCAAGAGGGCCTTGTCTCGAGCATGGTGGCGACAATGCCGGCTACATTGCGCGAGTCACTCCAAGCGGCAGCTTGGCGCATTATTCTTGGCCGTGAGCTTGCCCGAAGTTTGGGAGTGATCGCCGGAGACCGAATCGTGGTCATGGCGCCTGACCTGGGCGATCATGGCGCAGGATTTGCACCACGCATTCGTCAGTTTGAGGTGGCTGGCGTTTTTGAATCTGGTCATTATGAATACGATAGCGCGCTGGCACTGATTCATCTTGAGGATGCGCTAAAGCTAACTCGAAGGTCGCAGGCGCAGCACTGGCGAATGCTTACTGATGATCCACTGCGAGTGCGCCGGATCGCAAGCGAACTTGCCCAGTTGCTTGACGATCGTTACGAGTTGCGCGACTGGTCGCAGGAGAACCGTGTGTGGTTTGAAGCTGTACAGGTCGAAAAGCGCATGATGTTTATCATCCTCACACTCATCGTTGCTGTGGCAAGTTTTAATCTGGTTTCGATGCTAGTCATGACCGTGGTCGACAAGCGCGCCGATATCGCAATTTTGCGAAGTATGGGTGCTGGGAAGTGGTCAGTGATGAGAATTTTTATGCTTCAAGGGCTTGCGTCAGGGGGGCTTGGCACTGGCTTGGGTGTTGGCTTGGGACTCTTGCTGGTGGTTTCACTCGATACTGTGTTGCGGTTCTTAGAGCGTATTTTTGGCTTTGAAGTCTTGCCCAAGGGTATTTATCTCTTGCAGCGGATTCCTACTGACTTGCATGTGAGCGACCTACTCGAGGTCGCCGTGATTTCTTTATGTTTATCTTTCCTGGCAACGCTATATCCAAGCTGGCGTGCGGCATCAACCAAACCTGCTGAAGCATTGCGACATGGTTGATTTACTCAAGGTCGAAGGTTTATCGAAATCTTATATCGGTCTTGCCTTTGGTAAACCGATTTCGATCTTGCGTGATGTTTCGATGCATCTTCGTGTGGGCGAATCGCTTGCCATCATGGGTCGGTCGGGCGCAGGGAAAAGCACGCTACTTCATTTGCTTGCGGGCTTTGAAAAGCCCGATGCAGGAGAGATCTGCTGGGAGGGAGAAGTGCTTGGGTCGATGAAGGAGACTGCCATTGATCGCCTGCGCAATCAGCGCTTCGGATTTGTTTATCAATTTCATCACCTTATCGAAGAATGCTCCGCTATTGATAACGTTAGCCTGCCGCTTCGGATCGCAGCAGTTGCAGCCCATGAGGCGAGGGAGCGCGCTGCCGCCATGCTCACCCGTTTGGGCTTGGCAGGGCGGCTTGAGCATCGTCCGTCGGCCTTATCGGGTGGTGAGCGGCAACGAGTTGCGGTTGCAAGGGCTTTGGTTCATCACCCTGCCTGTGTGCTGGCCGATGAGCCGACAGGTAATCTCGACGAAGAAAGCGCAGCTCAGGTTTTTCAACTTTTTCGTGAACTTGCGATCGAATCCGGGACAGCCCTGTTACTTGTGACCCATGATCAGTCGCTAGCAAGCGACTGTGACCGGCTCGTCGTATTGGAAAATGGAAAGTTAAAGTAATTTGATTGATAGGTCGATGGTATGCGGCCATGAGGTTAAAAGAGCATGAGGTCTGAGCCTGGCGCTGATCGTCTCAATTGGTGCGATACCCACTGTCACTTGGATGCATTCGAGCTTCAAGCGGATTTTGATGCGCTGATCAAGCGATCGATTGATGCCGGTGTCAGGCAGTGGATCGTCCCCGCGGTGTCAACAAGTGCCTTCGAGCGCGTACTGGCCATCGCTCAAGGCAATGACGGCGTCCACTATGCCTTGGGTATTCACCCCTTGTACGTTAAGACTGCTAAAACATCGCATATCGACCAACTCGAGGCCTGGGTTCTCACGCATCGATCGGATCATAAATTGCTTGCTATTGGCGAGATCGGCTTGGATTTATATCCAGGTCACCCGCCGATTGAACGCCAGCAATGGTTTTTTGAGCAGCAATTACGACTAGCCAGGCGCTATGAGCTTGCCGTGATTGTGCATGCCCGTCGGGCGGCGGATCAGGTTTTTTCGGCCCTTCGTCGCTTCAATATTCGCCGCGGCATTATTCACGCATTTAACGGCAGTGAGCAGCAAGCCCAGGCACTGATCGGGCAAGGGATGTTGCTCGGGTTTGGCGGATCACTCACCTTCGAAGGGTCCCGACGCATCCGCAGACTTGCCCAAGCGTTACCGCTTCGGAACATGCTGCTCGAGACTGACGCGCCCGATATTCGACCAAGCTGGTTTACTGATCAAGCTGATCGGCCTAACGAGCCAAGTGAACTCCCCGCAATTGCGACCTGTCTGGCAGCGCTAAGAGGGCAGAGCCTGGTGGCGTTGCACGATGCCTTCGCTGAAAACCTGCTGCGATTTAAACAGCTGTTGTAGGGACATTAGTCCGCTTTAGGACTCTGCAAGGGTGAATCCTCTTGCACCCGTCAGCCTTCATCCAGGTTGGTTTTTCATGGCCGGCTGCCCCTTTGTTCAACAGCTTGCAGAAATTCCGACCCTTAAGCAACTTTTCGCTACGCTTGGGATAGCTGGCCCACTGTGGCAGGCTAGTTTTGATCCGTTGTGGCAGATTGCTGTTGTCCCGCTGAGCCTTTGCCTACTGGGTTTTGGCCTCGTTGGTTTGGCGCGTGCTTTCGGAACTGGTTTTGGACAGGCGGGTGCACTTACATGGCCAATTCTGAGCTTTCTTGCGGGATTCTTGTGGGAGAGTTTGCAGGCCGATGCTGCGCTGAAAAACCGATTACCTTTGCCTCTCGAGGGAGAGCGCCTCGTGCTTCGTGGTTTTGTCGATGGACTTGTTCGTCATGAGCAATTTCCGCCTAGCGCGAGCTTTCCCCTTCGTGTTCAAGCCTGCGTACAAGCTACTTCCTGGTGCCCGGTCGGTTCAACGGTGCTTGTGAAAATCAATGCGTCCAAGTTTTCTGCTGCTGTATCGACGAGAGCGTCTCACAACAATGGGGCGCCGCCTGCATCGGCTTCAGCAATCGCGAGCATTCGTGCCGGCAGCGTCTGGCACATGGACTTACGCTTAAAGGCATTACATGCTCAGCGTAATCCTGGTGGATCGGATCTAGAGCGTCTTGCGATTCAATCGGATTGGGTCGCCCGGGGTGCTGCACCAGAATCCCATATCGAAAAGCTTGAAGACATCGCCATGCATCCGCTTGCCTGGGTGCATCGTGCGCGTGAACAGTTGCGCCTGTCGTTGATGGCGAGTTTTCTTGCTGGTGATCCCGACCGCAGCGGACGATTTTCGGGGAGAGATCCTGACAACCAAAGTGCGACCTCGCCCCATCTGGCACGTGCGATGGCAGTGATCGAAGCGCTTGTGATTGGCAGCGGGGAGGGGTTAGACCCGGAACAGTGGGATGCCTTCAATCGAACCGGTGTCGGTCATTTATTGTCGATTTCGGGTTCACATGTGACCATGTTCGCAGGGTTTTCCGCTTTTTTTGGGGTGGGCCTGTTGCGCCTCGTGGGCGCATCGAATTTGCTCAGTATGCGCTGGCACACCATGGCTGTGCCGCGGGTCTTGTTCGCAAGCTTCGGTGCATTTGCCTATACCTTAATTGCAGGCTTCGGACTGCCAGCACAGCGAACCTGCGCCATGGTGCTGGTGACAGGGCTGATGAGCCTAAGTGGTAGGCGCCATGCTCCACAGGCTGTTTTATCTTGTGCGGGTGTGATTGTTTATTTAATTGACCCCTGGGCAGTTGTTTCCGCAGGCTTTTGGCTCTCTTTTGCCGCGGTGGCAGCGCTTGTGCTGAGCGGTCAGGCGATGGAGCGACCGATAAATCCTGAACAGCAGCGTTCGCTCGTCGCTTGGCCATCGATCAAGTCCAGCTTGCATGAGGCGTTTCGAGGGCAGTGGGCAGCCAGTGTGGCAATGATTCCGCTTTCCGTGCTGTTTTTTGCGCAAATTTCCTGGGTTGCGCCTTTTGCCAATGCGCTTGCGATTCCCTGGATAGGCTTCGTGATCACGCCAGCCTCACTCTTATTAGCTTTTGTTGCGTCGATATCAAGCTCGCTGGCTGCCTTACCGTTGTATTACCTGAGTGTCATCACAGAAAAGAGCTTGACTTTGCTTGATGGGATGGCGCAGTGGACATGGATTAGCAGTCATAGCGCCTTACCGCCCGAGGGTATTATCGCAATCGCCGTAATTGCTTGCGTGATGTTGATTTGGCCGCTTGCGCCCTGGCCACGCTGGGCGGTGGCACTCTTGCTGCTCCCACTGATGTTCTGGCCAGACGATCGACCAGCAGAGGGTGAACTAAGGATCCTGTTTTTTGACGTTGGACAGGGTAGTGCTGTCCTTGTGCAATCCCCTAAGTTCAGTTTGCTCTACGACAGCGGCCCCGCCTGGAGCCTAGATGCGAGAAGCGATGGAAGAAACGCAGGCTTTCAGCCAATCCTGCCTGTACTGCGAAGCCGCGGCATTGAATCCCTGGACCTGATGGTGCTATCCCATGCCGATCTTGACCACACCGGCGGAGCCTTAAGTCTTCAGCGGCACTTGCGAATTGGTCAAATTCTTTCGGGCTCACCAAACACCGAACCAAGTCTCGGTGGCTTGGACGTGAAACCCTGTCATCGGGGCGTGGAGATAATTGGACCAAATGACCAGAGCAGACCCGCTCGCGACGGGGTCGAGCAAGACCGAGGCCTTAGTCGTGAAACCCGATTACGTTTTCTTCATCCGTCACCCCCTAGCGCGCCGCAAGCGGAGAGTGGATTGCAACCGGTCATTGAAGCACCGACGTTGTTGCGTAAGGTGAGCAGGAACAACCGAAACGCGCACAGCTGTGTACTGCTGATCGAACATCAGGGTCGAAGCCTGCTTTTGCCTGGTGACTTACCCGCATTGCAGGAAGCTTCGGTGTTGTTGCATGAGCCGGCTGAACCAGGGAGAGCACTTGATGTTTTGTTGCTCGGACATCATGGGGCGGCAAACAGTAGCGCTGCGATATGGCTCGATTACTGGAAACCAGCGGCAGCTATCGTGCAATCAGGGTACCAAAACCGATACGGGCACCCTCAAAGGGAAACGCTCAACCGTCTTTGCGAACGTACAATCTCGCTTCGCCGAACCGATCTTGAGGGCGCTATCGAGATCCACATCGGGGTCGATGGCGAAATCCGATGGCAAAACGAGCGAAACCGCGTTAAGCGCTATTGGACTCGACTCATTCAGCCCTCAAGCGCTTGCCAACGCGAACCTGCAAACCAATCCAAGGAGTTCAATTCCAATGACTGAAATTAAACGTATTGGCGTCGGTCCTCGCATGAGCGATGCTGTTATTTACGGTGAGACGGTTTACCTTGCCGGCCAGGTTGCCGAGGACACCAGTGCCGATGTTAAGGGGCAAACCCAACAAGTACTCGACGCCATCGATCGCTTGCTCGCTGAAGCGCAAAGCGATAAAACAAAGATATTGCAGGCGCAAATCTATTTGGCAGATATCGGGGATTTTGCCGCGATGAACCAAGTCTGGGACGCCTGGGTACCCAAGGGCCATACGCCAGCGCGCGCCACGGTCGAAGCCAAGCTTGCAACGCCGAAGTATCTGGTCGAGATCAAAGTAATTGCCGCTTGTGGCTAGCACCATAATCGTTTAATCCTTGGAAGGACTAGCCCTCGGGGGACGGTTTAGCCCTTGGAGGGATTAGTCCGCAACGGTTCAGACCCGTCACGCTTTAGTCTCTAACGCCAGCCAGCCTGATCAACAAGACGTACAGCTGCCGATTGCTTTGCGCCGATGGTGGCAATCGGTAGTTTGTCAGCTTTGAATGGTCCCATTGCATCGAGCGCAGGGTTGTTAATCTTCACCGAACTCACCGCTGGCCATTCGTTGTTGCCATCGGCGAGCATTTGCTGCGCCTCATCACCTGCCATGAATTCAAGAAATCGCATTGCCGACTCTCGGTTTTTCGCATGTTTGACGATGCCACCACCTGTCACGTTGACATGTGTTCCATGGCCATCCTGATCTGGCCAAATAAAGCCTATCTTGCGGACGACGTCCTGATCCTCTGCCTTTGCTGATCGCATGAGCCTTGCCAGATAGTAGGTATTGGTCAAGGAAACGCCACACTCGCCGGTTGCACTCGCGCGAATCTGGTCGGTGTCACCACCGCGGGGCGGTCGAGCAAAATTTGCGACCACTGCTTTTGCCCAATTGAGGGTCGCAGACTCGCCACGATGCTCGATTTGGGATGCAATCAGCGAGAGCATATAGGGATGGGCGGCCGAACGTGTGCAAATCGCCGCTTTGAAACGCGCGTCGGCGAGTGATGAATA
>Ga0194130_10008486_pt1 | contig 10904 bp, 10 predicted proteins | sample TA2KigsurfametaG_FD_160084 | JGI IMG/M metagenome (GOLD analysis project Ga0194130, IMG submission 160084) | Freshwater microbial communities from Lake Tanganyika, Tanzania - TA2015050 Kigoma 12 surface | ecosystem: Environmental > Aquatic > Freshwater > Lake | place: Tanzania: Lake Tanganyika... | reverse complement strand
CTTAGTGAATGAAACTACGTTTGTTTCAACCAATAAAAAAGTATTTTTTGGTGGTGATGCTGCATTCGGACCAAAGAATGTAATCACTGCTGTGGCTCAAGGTCATCAAGCTGCAATTTCTATTGATTTAATGTGTAGAAATGAAGATCTGCATAAACGCCCTGCCCCGTATGTGAATTTAGTGACCCAAAAAATGGGAATTCATGAATGGGCTTACGATAGTGCTGTAGTAACAGATAAACGATATGCTGTTCCACAAGCAGATAAAAAAGTTACTTTATCTAACAGAAAAAAAGAAGTTGAATTAGGATTTGACGGTTTAACCGGATTTAAAGAAGCTGAACGTTGCTTGAATTGTGATGTTCAAACTGTTTTTTCAACCAGCAAATGCATAGAGTGTGATGCTTGTGTGGATGTTTGTCCTACTTCCTGTATCACCTTTACAGTAAATGCGGAAGAAGCAGATCTTCGTGCTAAGCTGAAAGTGCCGGCAAAAAATTTAAATCAAGATTTATATGTGTCGGATGTGTTACCAACTGCACGTGTAATGATAAAAGATGAAAATGTTTGTTTGCATTGCGGATTGTGTGCAGAACGCTGTCCTACATCTGCATGGGATATGCAAAAGTTTTTTTACAATACAACAAAGGCACATACAGGTTGTGTTTCGCATACTTAAAATAATTCCGTGAAACTATGTGTTCACTCTGGTTAACTCCGTAACGATAAAATATTACACAGAGATCACTGAGGAGGCCCAGAGAACCACAAGGAAAAAATATTAAAAGAAAAATTATGTCATTAAAAACAGATAAGGTAAACGATTTCGTGGTACGATTTGCAAATGTGAATGGAACGGGTTCTGCCAGTGCAAACTTTCTTTTTACAAAATCAATTTTCAGGATGGGAATTCCTGTAACACCCAAAAATATTTTTCCTTCTAACATACAAGGTTTACCAACTTGGTATGAAGTTCGTGTAAATGAACAAGGATACCTTGGCCGCAGAGAAGGTATTGATCTGATGGTGGCGGTGAATCCTCAGAGTATGTTGAAAGATGTGCAAGATGTTAAGATAGGAGGGTACTTTTTATACGATAGCTCAAAACCTTTACATAGTGAGTACATCCGTAAAGACATCAATTACCTCCCTATTCCTTTGATGCAAATGTGCAATGAAGCATATACGGATGCTCGCCAACGACAATTATTTAAAAACATTATTTACGTTGGTGTGCTTTCCGCTTTGTTAGACATTGAGTTTAAAATACTGGAAGATCTGTTGGCGGAACAATTTAAAGGAAAAGAAAAATTAATTCCGGCCAACGTAAAAGCATTGCAATTGGGGGTTGATTATGTTCACAAAAATTTTAAATATCCATTAGAAATTCGTGTTGAAAGAAGAAATTTGGTGGGTGATTGTATAATGATGGAAGGTAATGCTGCCTGTGGTTTAGGAGCTGTTTATGCCGGAGCTACAGTAGCTGCATGGTATCCTATCACCCCATCTACATCAGTTGTTGAAGCATTTAGTGACTATGCTGCCGAACTTCGTGTGGACAAAATTACCGGTAAAAATAATGTAGCAATTATTCAGGCTGAAGATGAGTTAGCAGCCATAGGAATCGTAATTGGCGCCAACTGGAATGGCGCACGTTCATTTACTGCAACCAGCGGACCCGGTGTTTCATTGATGAATGAATTTTTAGGCCTGGCTTATTTTGCAGAAATACCAACAGTATTAATTGATGTACAACGAACAGGCCCATCAACCGGAATGCCTACACGTACACAACAATCAGATATATTGGAGGCAGCTTATGCATCACATGGTGATACAAAACACGTTTTACTTTTCCCATCAACACCAACCGAATGTTTTGAAATGACTGCTGATTCATTTGATCTTGCAGAACAATTGCAAACACCGGTTATTTTAATGACTGATTTGGATCTTGGAATGAATGATCACGTTACAAAAGCATTGAGCTGGGATGATAAACGTGGTTACAAAAGAGGCAAAGTATTGGATGCTGCCGCTCTTGAAAAATTAGAAAAATTCGGGCGCTATTTGGATGTAGATAAAGATGGAATTCCTTATCGTACCATTCCCGGAACACATCCTACAAGAGGTTCATATTTTACACGAGGAACTTCACGTGATGAATATGCAGTTTATACTGAGGATAGTGCCGCATATAAACGTAATATGGATCGTTTGATCCGTAAATGGAACACAGCCAAAGATATGGTGCCTGCACCTCAGCTATATCAGAAAAAAAATAAATCCAAATATGGTATTTTATTTTTTGGAACTTCTACCTATTCTGCACAGGAAGCAATGGATATTTTAGAAGAAGAAGATGTAATTGTTGATGCTATTCGTTTAAAAGCATTTCCATTTAATCAAACAGTTGAGGACTTTATAAATTCACATGATAAGGTATTTGTAATAGAACAAAATCGCGATGCACAATTAAAAAGTTTAATGATGATTGAATTACACGCTGATCCTAATAAATTGATCTCTGTGTTGAATTATGATGGTATGCCGATAACAGCTGATAACATTTTGAAACAGATTACATCGAATTTATCAGAAAATAATATTAACCGCAAAGTCGCAGAGGTGCGATGAAAATAATCTCTGCGCCTTAGCGTATACGGGGTAAAAAAATAAACAAAAAAAAGACTATGAGTTACATTAGACCCAAATTCCGCCACCCTGAGTTACCTAAAAATAAATTAGGTTATACCATTGATTATTATGAGGGTTCTCTTTCTACACTATGTGCTGGTTGCGGACACGATTCAATTACTGCCGGTATTATACAGGCGGCATTCGAATTAAATATTGAACCTCACAAGCTTGCAAAACTTTCAGGGATCGGTTGTTCGTCTAAAACACCCGCTTATTTATTAAGCAACTCTCATGGATTTAATTCTGTTCATGGACGTATGCCTTCTGTTGCTACCGGAGCCAATTTAGCGAATCGTGATTTGATTTATTTTGGTGTTTCCGGTGATGGTGATTCTGCAAGTATTGGAATGGGACAATTTGTTCACGTGATCAGAAGAAGTTTAAACATGACCTACATTGTAATGAACAATGGTTGTTATGGATTAACAAAAGGTCAAGACTCTGCAACTGCTGATCAGGGTTCAAAAAATAAAACCGGACACATAAATTTTTTTGAATCCATCGATCTGGCGAGTTTAGCAATTGAACTGGGTGCAACATTTGTGGCTCAAAGTTTTTCAGGCGATAAAGCTCAATTAGTGCCGCTAGTGAAAGCTGCGATGAAACATCCTGGCTTTGCATTCATCAATGTAATTTCACCTTGTGTAACATTCAATAATAATGTGGGTTCCACCAAATCATACGATTATGTTCGTCATCATACAGAAGCAACTGCTACCCTTGATTTTGTTCCGGAAATGGCTGAGATCACAACTAGTTATGATGAAGGAACTGTAAAGCATGTAAAGATGCATGATGGTACTACAATCAAATTGAATAAACTTGCACAAGAGTGGGATCCATTGGATAGACAATCTGCAGTTAATGCAGTGATTAATGCAAAAGCGAAAAATGAAATTCTTACCGGACTATTGTATATGAATCCTGATGCAAATGATTTACATCATTTGATTAAAACTAGCGATACTCCTTTAAATTCACTAACCAAAGATGTTCTTTGTCCCGGCTCATCAGTATTGAAAGAAATTAATGCAGGGTTGAGGTAATATAATCAATCGTTATTTTTTATAAGTTTGTCACGAATTGGTCCCGCAATATTAGGATTCGCACCTACTGGGGGATTATAGGTAACTTGCTTATTGGCGAACAAATTTGCACATATAATCCTCCTAATCAAATATTTTGTGCAACAAAATTGCCCCTCTGCAGAGCAAATATACTTGGATTTATTACAAAGTCAAAGCCCCCTTAGCGTCCCTTAATTGCCGTTCAACCCGTTATAGAATCGCCCACAAAGGCCCCATTTACATGTTTGATTCGCTGGGCGACCACAACGCATTCAACACTTGTATATCGCCTTTAAACATGTCTTCAGACCAGCATACAGTCTGTCGTTGGCTTCTCAAATGCCTTGTTCAGCCGCAGGACGCAATGAATCGGCGTTTCCAATGTCAGTAATCTGCGCTTTTTCGGTGCTCACTGAGTTGCAGGTTGCCAGTGCTATGGCCAGGCCTAAGGTGAGGGTCAAAATGGGAATTGTTTTTTAATCATTCCGAGTATTTATTTTGGTTAAGGTTATTGCACCTTTACGTCGGTGGTGGCCACAGCCACTATTTCGTTGTTCATGATCACCGGAACTGCGCGTGTTCTCATCCACACTTCGCCACCTCCGGCATCAAAATAAGGCTTGGTCCAAATGGCATATCCACTGTCTACAGGCATGCGCAGCCAGGCTTGTTCGTCTATTTTATAGGCCGAGTCGGCCAAGTTTTTCATAGCCAGGGTATCGTTTAGGCGGTACCAATACGGGCTGTAGTAAACCTTTCCAGCGCTATCCAATAGCGCCACGGTTGCCCCAAAGAAACTCGGCGATTGGGCCGCCAGATAATCCCTTACCCGATTGGAAAGGCCGGTAGAATCAAGGGGATGGGCCTGCAAATCCACCACAAAGGCGTCCAAAGCAACTTCGTAAGCCAACAACGGATTTCGGTCATTCTCCTTTTTGCATGCCACCAATAGCAGCAGCGCCAACACAGCTTGGGACATGGTCCGCAGCAATCCTTTTGTTCGGTGGATGGCGGAGCATACTCCGTTCGCAGTCGTTTTCAGTGTTTTCATAGCGTTTAGGAGTTTTGTTCTCGAATATTTCGTGTCAATACATTTTTTTAATTTCTTCTCATAAGGCTTTTCGGAATACCCCTCATTTTCTGGAGTGGGTTCTGGACTGCGTTTGTTTGCTAAATTATTTGCAATTGCCCATTTCTTTCAATAAGGCTTCAGCAAATTTTTCCTTATCAGAGTCAGAAGTGTATTTCCCTTCCAATTCTTTTGATAAACTTTCCGCTTCAGAAGTCAACTTTGTGCTTTCTTCCATTACGGACATATCACCAGATGTTACTCTCTGCATTAGTTTTTGAGCTTTGCATTGAAGTTCTGCAACTCTTTTAGCATCTCTTTCAATAGATCCACCTCCGCAGCTTGTTAAAATTGTTGAAGCAAATAAGATTGCTCCGAAAATTGTCATTACTTTTCTCATTTTTATATTTTATTAAGAAATATCCATTAAAATTTATCTTCTCTAACCAACTTTGCTGATAGAGGGTCTAAAGATTTGTATTTTGATTTTTATTATTTCAATTGCCTATTTGGATGTAAAACTAAAATCACCCTTTGCAACAATTGAATTGTTCTTTTTGACATTGAAAGTTCCAACAATTTCACCTGGTACTGAATACTTTGTGAAGGTTATTTCAGCATAGTCGTATGATAAGTCATTACCATTTATCGTTGCCAAAAATTCAAAATCATCTTGGTAGGCCATATAGTCCCCTCTTGACGTGTATTTCTTATTGATTTTTACGTTTCTGCCTATATGATCTGATGGCCAAATATCAAGATATGCATCATTGCTCACGTCAAAATAAACAAAGAGCATTGCTCTATTAGTTGACTGAAACGAAAATGTATTAATAGAGTTTGCGATAGGACTTGTTGTAAAAGTTGCTTTCAGTTTTGCACCGTTTGTAATCTCTAAATTGAAAGTTCCATTATTTGGGGTTTCCTCCTTTTTACAGCCCGTAAAAATCAATAGTAAAAGTGAAACTAGAAGTAGTTGATTTTTCAAGATTTTAATCCCATAGTTAAATTTAAATTTCATTTTGTGTGGTATAATATCCTACTCGTATGGCTTTTCAGAATACGCCCCGTTTTTTAGAGTGGATTCTGGGCTCCACTATTAAAGTGCAATAATACTATTTTTTTGTAACATTGAGTGGTCAGCTCTTTGGCTCTCGCAGACCGTCTCGGTTTTTATTTTTTAAACTTGCACATAACGGTTTCGGGCTTTGCGTTCGGGCGGGCTTTTTAAAACCGTAAACTGTCTGCTTGCACCAACGTTTATTAATTGCTCAAATGTTCATATTCACACTGTCCGCCCACTAACGCAAAACCCGTGTTTTAGGGCGTTTTTCTTTCATTCATTGTTAAGCTAGTTTATAAATAAATTCTTCAATTTCGGTTTGTCGGGCATTTGCAAAACCTTTGTCTGAACCGATTCTTGTAAAACCACATTTTTCTAAAACGTTTTGCGAACCAAAATTGTCAAACGCAACTCGTCCATAAATTGGTCTATTCGTAACAACGTCAAGAAAGTTTTTTAGTGCATTTGTCGCAATACCTTGTCCCCAATATTTTCTACCAATCCAATATGTGATTTCTGTGTCTCCTTCCATTACAAATTTTGCAATACTTCCTACGATAACATTGTCAATCAAAATTGTTTGGTTATTTACGGTTGGATCGCTTAATAATTCCGTAAACTTATTTAGATATGCTGTTTTGTCTGTCGGGTCTTTGGGCATAAATGCCGCCAAATATCCGCCTTCTTTGTCAAGTTGAAATTGAAACAAAGTGTCCAAGTCCGAAATTTCAGTTGGTCTAAGTTTTATGTTAAGGTTATTGATTGTCATTGTTGTCTAATCACTATGAAATTATTTTTTATTTACGGTCGTCCCAAAATGCCCCATAACTTACTTATTGGCGCAACAAAGTTGCACATATTTTCTTACTAGGTGGATATATTGTGCAATTGGTATTGCCTATTTTATCCTTTTTCGGGGTTGTTTTTTGTTTATAAATCATCGAAAGGACTTTTGATTCTTTGTAAGAAAGAACCTTATATTTGTACATGCGCAATAAACTGAATACATCCAAATCTGAGGTATAGAGGAAGGTTTATAGCGTGTACAAGCTAGTTATGGGTAAGCTTGATGAAAATTGAAAGAAATATTAAACAATAAAAACAAAGAGACAAAATGAAAAAAATAAGTTTCCTTTTACACGGGGTGTTTGCGTTCGGTTTTGTAACTGCAAGTTTGGCACAAGTGCCAAAATATGTACCGACCAATGGGCTTGTTGGGTGGTGGCCGTTTAATGGGAATGCAAATGACCAGAGTGTGAATAGACATAACGGAACTGTGACAGGGGCAACATTGGTTTCAGACCGCTTTGGAAATAACTCAAGTGCCTATTTTTTTAATTACAAACATTGGGTTCCGGGTTCAGGTGGTGACGAAATTTATATTCCTTACACTTCTATTCTTGCTCCAAAAAACATCACTGTCTCCGTTTGGGCCTATAGAACTTCGGCGGGATACCCAAATCAAAACCTCAATATTATTAATCGCTTTGAGGAAGGCTTTAGCACTCCGAACGGACAAACTTGGGCATTAGGTGTGGGCGCAGATCCTGAGACAACAATATACTGTGTTGTATATCAAGCAGCACTGAATAATAATCAGGCTAATTTAGAGAGCAACGGTCCATATCTAAGCTTAAATACCTGGAACAATATTGTTATGACCTTTGATGGTTTGGCACTGAAACAATTCATCAATGGTGTCATGATCGACTCTGTTTCTGCAAATGGATTAACGCTGAATACAACAGGTACCTCAGGAATTTCTATTGGTGTTTCCGATCAAGCGAGTGGCATTTGGTCACCATTTGACGGAAAAATCGACGACATTGGCATTTGGAACCGTGCCTTATCCCAAAAGGAAATAACAGATTTGTATAATGCAAATAATGTGGGTATAAATGAAAACACACAAGATAATTTATTATCATTATATCCAAATCCTGCTCAAAGCCAAATCAACATAAATGCAGACATCAAACTTATCGGTGAGATTTACTCCATCTATGATAATAACGGAAAACTTGCATTAACAGGAAAGCTTAACTCTCAAAACACAACAATTGACTTGGGCAATTTATCAGGTGGGTTGTATATGTTCAGTGTTGGAGAAAATATGAAGCAGTCATTTAAAGTGATTAAAGAATAAACCAGCCCCTTATAGCGTTTAAGCGCAACCCTTCGGGTGTGGGCGCTGTTGTAGCAAACGGTGATGATGGAAACCTTCACGCTTCTATAATTCTTTCTCTGACAGCAACCGCAGGGTTTCCGCTGTAAATTTTGTAGGCATCCAGATTGGCTGTGGCTATGCTGCCGGCGCTGAGTACCGCGTGAGAATTGCAGGTCACGCCCGGACAAACCACGGCTTTTGCGCCAATCCACACGCCGTTTTCGAGGGTAATATCGCCCACCATCAGATCAGATGAGGGTTTATGGTAGTTGTGGTTGCCGCACAAAAGAAGTGCCCCCTGCGAAATGCAGCAGTTGCTGCCGATACTTACCTTTCCCAGATTGTCAATCCATACTCCTTCCCCCAGCCATGGGTGTTCCCCGATACTCAGTTTCAACGGGTATTTTACATTCACCAGGGGTTTGATGACGACACCTTGGCCAATTTTAGCGCCAAACAAGCGCAAAAGTCCTCTCCTCCATGCATTGCCGGGAAAGAAGGACATGAGTAAAAAAGAATTGCAGACATGCCACAGGGCCCTTAACACCCCGTTCCTTCCGGGTTGGTACCAGCGGTTGTTAAAAAGAGCGTGTTGGGTTTGGCCTTGCATGCTGCAAATTTGGGTTTAGTTTGCCAATCTGCCAACTTGATTTTTTATAGAGTTGTATGTGAGCCATCCCATGAGGGCGGTGGCTGCTACAGCACAGCACACAGACCAGGGCCAACCTGTAACCGAAAGGTTAAATCCACTTTGGCTGAAGAGTCTTGAGATGCCCGATACCAACGCGGCAAACATTGCCGATGCCAGCACCATAGCAATAATCAGGTTTCGCAAAGCAAAACGAAAATAGGACATAACCATCTTCTTTTGTGTGTAGCCCAATTGGTGCAGGGTTTGTATCTCATATGCCGAGCGGTAGGCAAGTAGCTGGTTGTATTGCAAAAAGCCCATCATGGACAATGCCACAATAAAGGCACCCAGCATGGCCAGCAGCAACATTACAACCTCTAGCAACAGACGTGTTTTACCCTCCTTCACTTTTTCTTCGGCGGTTTCAAAATCTTTTTCTTTCAGGTGATTGAGCAACTCGGGCGCAGCCGGGTTATCGGCATGCAATATAAGGCGGGTTGGTGCGGCTTCACCCCCGGGTGCATAGCGGGTGTTGGCATACTCCATAAATTTTTCAGGAACCAGTATAGCCTGAATGCGGTTGGAAAATCCTGCAATAATGCCTTTGTAACGATCGGTTTTTTGGTTGCCCGATATTTCCATTTCAAACACAATGGACTTGAGCATGTTTTCCGGAATTACGGGCATGTTCTGGCCAGACGCGAATGCATGGTTATATTGTTTGATAAATTCAGCAGGTACAATAATAGGAATGATTCTGTCTCCGGGTTTCCATTTCCATGATGAATTTTCAATATCTACGAAACGGTCGGGAACGGCTTCAAAAAACAGGTCCGATTTGAACAATTGCCCGCCAAAGCCACCAAGCTGTGCATTCATGCTCATAGACGCTTTAAACCTTGACGGTTTGAATTCTCCCATATCATCCACGGATTTCAGTTTTATCAATTCCTTCATTTCAGTTTCGGAAAACCTCGGCGCTCCTGCCATGGTGTGCAGCAGGGTTATTTTTTTGCTGATGACCACAAAATCCCGTCCCAGCATTTCTTTTTCATTCAATAATGCCCTCACATCCACCCACAGTTGCACCCCAAGCATCATAATACATAGTCCGATTGCCGAACCGATTAACGAAAGCCGCAGTTGTCCGGGACAGGTTTTGCTGAGCAGCAATTTATTGAACAACGCTTTTTTCATAACTCCAGGATTTCAAAATCATTGAACATGTCGTTATTCCATAGTGAAGTGGCAATAATGCCTGCACCGCGCTCAGTTGCGATTTCTGCAACACATTCCATGGCAATTTTTGCATTTATTGCGTCCATGTGACTGAAGGGTTCATCCAGCAGCAGCCATTCGAATGGCCTTACCAGGGTTCGAATCAGGGCTACACGTTGTTGTTGGCCCAAACTCATGCGGAAACAGGGATTATCGAACTGGGGCAGAATGCCCAGGCGTGCTGCCAGTTTTTCAATAAACACTGCATCCCTGTCGTTTTGCGGATTCATTTCAATATTTTGCCTTGCGGTCAATTCTGGAAACAAACGCAGATCTTGGTGCATTATCGAAATTTGAGCGGCCCTTATTTGGGCAAAATTATCGGAAGTGATATCCCTAATGTTAGTTTCGTCAAAGAAGGCATCGCCCCGGTAATCAAGCCTGCTACCTCCGATTATGTTTATTAGGGTGGTTTTGCCCTTGCCGGAACCCGCCATTATGGCATAGTTTTTACCCTTAAAAAAGACGCGGTTCTGTCGCCAGATATGTCCCCCTCCGGGACTATCAACGAGCGGCTCAGGCAGGATATTGAAAAAGTGGAGGAGTTGCAACAATCGGCGGTTTATAGTTTGTTTTCGTTGGGTGTGAGATTGCCCAGTGCATCCAGTAATAAAATCAGCACACTCCCTTTGGCAGATAAGGATTGCAGATGCAGTTGCATCTTTCGGCTGTTCCCTGTCAGGCTGATCATTCTTTCCGGGTTGCACAGGTGAATTTCCAAAGGGTATTTTGGTTGTTGGTAAACGGATACCTGCGGAGCCTGTCCCGCAGGGCTTAGCAGGAGGCAGTTGCCGGAAGGCTCAATTTGTAGGCCCGACATAGAAGTAACAGAAGCTCCCTTTGGCAGTTGTTTAAGCATTATCTTTTCATTTTCTGAAAATTCCGAACCCAGCCATAGCTGCCATGGTTGCTCTTCAGTATCTTTCTTT
>Ga0194130_10008474_pt1 | contig 10914 bp, 9 predicted proteins | sample TA2KigsurfametaG_FD_160084 | JGI IMG/M metagenome (GOLD analysis project Ga0194130, IMG submission 160084) | Freshwater microbial communities from Lake Tanganyika, Tanzania - TA2015050 Kigoma 12 surface | ecosystem: Environmental > Aquatic > Freshwater > Lake | place: Tanzania: Lake Tanganyika... | reverse complement strand
CATCCGCATAACTAACAATTTTGGCTATCGGTTTTAAACCATATTTAGTAACAGCTTCCGCAGAAGCCAACACAAGTGCCGAAGCACCATCGTTTAAGGTCGATGCATTTGCTGCCGTTATTGTTCCTTCTTTATCAAAGGCCGGTTTTAAACTCGGAATTTTATCTATAAAAACATTCTTGTATTCTTCATCCTCCGAAACCAAGATTGGATCACCCTTTCGTTGCGGAACGGGTACCGGAACAATTTCGTCGTTAAATCTGCCTGATTTCCAAGCTTCAGCTGCTCTTTTATAGGAAGTTATTGCGAAATTATCTTGATCTTCTCTAGTAATATTATATTCTTTGGCGCAAAATTCAGCACAATTCCCCATGGGAACCTTATTGTAAACATCTAACAAACCATCTTTCGTGATGCCGTCTAACATGGTAATGTTGCCAAATTTAGTTCCACTTCTTCCACTCACATAATGAGGAGTTTGTGACATACTTTCCATTCCACCGACTACAACAACGTGATTGTCACCTGCAAGAATTGTTTGAGCCCCGAGCATAATTGACTTCATTCCTGAGGCACAAACTTTATTTACGGTCGTACATGGAACGTGGTGTCCAAGTCCTGCCCCAAGTGCTGCCTGTCTTGCAGGTGCTTGACCAACGCCAGCTTGAAGAACATTACCCATAAAGACTTCATCTATCGCCTCGTTAGAAACTCCTGCTCGTTCTACAGCTCCCTTAATCGCTACTGATCCTAATTCTGTTGCTGAAATCGAAGACAAAGCCCCCATAAAGGACCCCATGGGTGTTCTAACAGCAGAAACAATAAATACTTCTCTTGACATTTATATTCGTTTTAGATTGCGAAGATACACAAACTGAGGAAATCAATTTTGATGAAGGTTTGTTATTTATTCTCTCTTTCCCGGTCATTCACTTTTAAACTTATGAAATGTGATTAACTTTACATTTCATGAAAATCATCAGTGAATTTTCTCTTTGGGTGATCGCACCGCTAGCCATATTCTCCTTGTTAGTGAGCATCTATTTTTATAGAAAGACAGATTGGTTAAAAACGGCAAGTCAATGGAAGAAACTCCTTTTAATCGGATTAAGGTCGATTTCGATATTCTTGGTGTTGATACTTTTACTTGGATTAACAATTCAGTTTTCAAAAACAAAAGAAGAAAGGCCAATATTTCTTGTTTTGATTGACAATTCATTGTCAATGAAAAACTACAAGGACAGCGCGGAACTAAAGCAACAGGTGGACAATTTTTTGAATTCTTTACGAACAAAACATGGTGATTCATTTGATTACGATCTTATTACCTGTGGCTCTTCAGTAGATAATGGCGACTATAAATTTGCTGATAAAAAATCAAATCTCGAAGCCGGCTTCAATCATATTAATTCCCAGTATTACAATAGAAATATTGGAGGGATAGCCTTCATCTCTGACGGAAATTTCAACGAAGGTTCGAGCCCATTATATGCCGCTGAAAAAATAAGCCTTACTCCAATTTTTAGTTTAGGCGTTGGCGATACGACCCCAAAAAGAGATCAAGCTATAAAACATGTCTCAGTCAATGATATTGCATTTTTGTCCAACGATTTTCCAGTGGAAGTTGATATCTCCTCTTTTCAGTTTCAGGGAATGTCTGCACAAGTTTCTATTTTTCAAAATGAAAAAAAAATGGCCAGTCAGACCGTATCCTATAGTAAAGAGCGGAGTGACTACCAACAATTAAAATTTCTTATTCCTGCTACTAAAATTGGTTTTCAACGATATACAGTAGTGATAAGCCCATTAGGAGGTGAGTTTACCTTAAGAAATAACAAAAAAACATTTTATGTGGAAGTAATGGACACGCGAAGCAAAGTGGTAATACTGTCACATGCACCACATCCTGATATTTCAGCGATAAAAAATGCGCTAGAAACAAATGACAAACTTGAGGTCCTTGTTAAAACATTCGCGGGTTGGGACAAAAATCTAGACAAAGTAGATCTTGTTATTGTTCATGAGCCGGGCCTAAACCATTCAAAGGATTTACACAGCCTTATGACAAATAAAGGTATTCCACAATTGTTTATTATTGGTCCAAATTCCTCAAGTAGCGCATTGAATTCCTTGTCCTTGGGTGTAATTTTTGAAAATACAAACCAATCCGACGATATTCAAGGGCAGCTTAATAATTCTTTCAACTCATTTGAATTATCGGATGAAATTAAGAAGGCAATTGATTTTTTTCCACCACTAAAGTCAAAATTTGGAGTTATAAAAACTGGAGGAAATATCGAAACATTGGTTTTTCAGCGCATTGGTCAAGTTGTTAAACAAGAACCGTTGATATTCTTCAAACAGCAAAAATTAAATAAAAATGGCTTTATATTTGGGGAAGGAATCTGGCGTTGGAAACTTAACGAGTATTTACGGTCGGGGTCTCATGGCAATGTTAATGAGCTCATTGCTAAAATTTCAAATTATCTTATGGTGAAGCAAGAGGGAATGGGTTTGCGCGTTTTACTCAATAAACGTTTTACCAGTGATGAATCTATCATTTTCAATGCTTCATTTTATAATGCAAGTTTAGAGGCTATTGTTTCCCCCAAAGTGAACCTAACACTGACTGATCAATCGGGAAAAAAGTATGAGTCGCAATTCGGTGTAAATGGAAATAGCTATAAATTAGATTATGGCCAAATCGAGCCAGGCCGCTACGATTGGGAAGCTACATGCGTATACAATGGAAAAATTCATCGTAAAGCAGGAACATTTTTGGTAGAGGAAATCGATCTAGAGAAAACGGAAACTACTGCAAATCACAAACTACTTGAACAATTGTCTAATCAATCTAACGGCAATTTTTATAACTTAAAAAACTATGAGCGGCTGATCGCAGATTTGGACAAAAGAGATGACATCGTAATTTTAACGAGAGAGGAACTATCGTTTAAAGATTTAATTCATTTAATTCCCTTGTTAATTCTTCTTGCTGTATTTTTTACAACAGAATGGTTTGTGCGCAGGTGGTCTGGTTCTTACTAGAGAATTTTTAAATTGACCATAGTTTCCGAATTAAATATTTAAGGGGTTTAGGGTAATCAATTCGAGTTAACTGATAATAAATAACATTATGACCTCCAAATTTACGATTGAAATGAGCTCTACCATCAGAATTTGCTCCGTAAAAGTCATATAATTTAAAAAATCCGTGAAATTTTGATATTGCTCTCAAATGCAAAAGTACCATGGCGCCTCTTTTTTTACCTTCTTTCGTCACAGCACCTTTAAAGTCAATTACGCTACTCTTATCGAAAACAAAATAGGACATGGCCACAAATTTCCCATTGTCATCCTTTATGCCCAATATCTCACCTTGACCACATGAATCAAAGTAGATTATAAGATTTTTGAATTTAGAAAACAATTCCGATTTCATCTGAGTGAAATTACTATTATGCTTTCTAATAAACTCAAAGTAATACGAGAGATCGGTAATTGTTTCCAAAGAATACGAATGAAGTTTTTTACCTATCCTTACTACATTTTCTGAAAACTTTTTTTCAATTTCCTCTAACGGTGCCTCAAGTGACATGCACTGAAATTTCAATTCTTTAGTTTCCCAGTTTTCAGGAAGACTTGCAGGAAGCTTTTCAACGTTGAATTGGCAAATTTTAGGAAAGAAAGTATTCCATTTTTTTGTTTCAAAATGCTCAAATCCGTGAAGTGTGCGCGCGAGAAATGGTTGCAAGAAATATGATAAACCTAATTTCCTCTTTGTGAAACAAGGCAGATTATCAATTGAATCACAGCTTTTTAAAGTCCAACCTGGTTCTAAAATATCCAGAATTTCGTTTTTCATGAAAATAGGGTAATTCATTGCCTTATTTTTTTGATCCCAGTCCGCTTTGTCGTCACTTGCCACCATTCTTATTTGATTGTTTTACTCGATTTAAATTGTTAAAATGATTTAATGAATATGTAAAATTAAGAGAGATAATCTTTTAACTAATAAAATGGCATTATATTTGAAATGGTAATATTCAAAAAAAACGTATATGAAAAATTTAACCGCATTATTTTTTGGAGTTTTAATTTCAGGATCTATTTTAGCTCAAACTGAAAAGTCTGCATCGGAAAGAGCTAAAAACCAAACAAAAAAAATGACCGAGGAGTTAAAATTAAGCACTGAGCAACAGTCCCGAATTTATGAAATCAACCTGGGTATCAATCAAAAAATTGATGGTGTAAAAACCTCTAAACTTTCTGAAGAAGAGAAGAGAAAAGCACTTAATCACAATAATCAAGCACGAAAGGAAATGATTAAAGGTGTTCTTACGGCGGAACAAAATGAGGTGATGGCAAAAAAACTTGCGTCAAGAAAAGTGAAACGTCAGCAAATACGTAAAGAGGTGCGAAAAGAAATTAAAGAGGAGAAAAAAAAGAAACAGAATAGATAAAAGTTCAAGATTACGGAAAAAGGCCACAGCAATGTGGCCTTTATTTCTTTGTATCCAACATGAACTCTGAGGTCTTATGAAAGGCCAATTCTGTGTAATCTTGTTCAGCCATATGCAATAAAAAAGTAGTTTCAGCAAGAAATACCAGATGTCCATCTTTGTCTTCCGCAATGTAATTTGACTTTGCTCTTTTAAATGAATTTAATTGTTCCTCATTCTCACTTGTAATCCAACAAGCTTTGAAATAATTTCTTGGAACAAAACGACAATTAGCACCATATTCATGAATCAATCGATAATTGATAACCTCAAATTGCAGCTGCCCAACCGTACCAACAATTTTTCGATTTCCCGGCTGTTGAATAAATAATTGTGCAACACCCTCATCGATTAGTTGCCGAATTCCTTTTTCTAATTGTTTCGATTTTAAAGGATCGAGGTTTTCCAATTCCATAAAAATTTCAGGAGAAAAACTTGGTATTCCTCGATACATCATTTTTTCGCCCTCAGTTAAGGTATCTCCAATTTTAAAATTGCCCGTATCATATAACCCCACAACATCCCCAGGAAATGCTTCGTCTATCACACTTTTATCTTGTGCCATAAACGATGTCGGGTTTGGAAATTTCATATCTTTTGAAATGCGAACGTGGTGATAAAATTTATTCCGTTCAAATTTTCCCGAAACAATTCGTAAAAAAGCAATTCGATCCCTGTGTTTCGGATCAAGGTTGGCATGAATTTTAAATACAAAACCTGAGAATTTAGGATCCTCGGGTTCAACTTTGCGTGTATCTGACTCTCTTCCCCGGGGTGAAGGTGAAATCTCGCAAAAAGTATCCAAAAGTTCCTGAACACCAAAATTATTTACTGCAGAACCAAAAAATACAGGAGCCACGTCTCCCGAAAGGTAATTTTCCCTATTAAATGCATCATAAACTCCTTCAATCATCTCCAGTTCTTCACGCAATTCATCAGCCGGTTGTTGACCAATAATTTCGTCAAGTTTACGATCTTGAATGTCAGAGACACTAACAACATCCTCCGATATCCTTGTTTTATTTACCGAAAACAAGTTGAGTCCTTTCTGATAAATATTGTAAACGCCCTGAAATCTATCCCCCATTCCGATGGGCCATGTTAGTGGTCGAACTTTGATGCTAAGTGATTTTTCTAATTCGTCTAAAAGCTCGAAAGACTCCTTTCCGTCTCTATCCATTTTATTGATAAAAATGATGACCGGTGTCTTTCTCATTCGGCAAACCTCCATTAATTTTTTAGTTTGTTCCTCTACCCCATTTGCACAATCGATTACAAGAATTACACTGTCTACCGCAGTTAATGTCCGAAAGGTGTCTTCCGCAAAATCTTTGTGTCCAGGTGTATCAAGAATATTTATTTGACGATTGCGGTATTCAAAGGCCATAACCGAGGTAGCAACAGAAATCCCTCTTTGCTTTTCAATTTCCATGAAGTCTGAGGTCGCAGTTTTTTTAATTTTATTATTTTTAACAGCACCAGCAGTTTGTATGGCACCACCGAAAAGCAACAACTTTTCAGTCAAGGTTGTTTTACCGGCGTCCGGGTGAGAAATTATCCCGAAAGTTCGCCGTCTTTCTATAGCTTCTGCATTCTTCATCGGAAAACAAAAAAAAGACTGCTCAAGCAGTCTTTTACTCAATTTATGTGTTACTAAAAAATTTCTTCAACAGAAAAATGAAATCGTCCTTCGATTTCTGCATTTTCGTCAGAATCTGAACCGTGAACGGCATTTCGGCCTTTGCTTTCTGCATATGCTTTTCTGATAGTTCCTTCTGCTGCTTCCGCGGGATCTGTTGAACCAATTAACGCACGAAAATCAGAAACAGCATTTTCTTTTTCTAAAATTGCTGCTATTATGGGACCTGAGGTCATATAAGCCACAAGTTCATTGTAGAATGGTCTTTCTGCATGAACTTCGTAAAATTTCCTTGCTTGTTCCGTTGATAATCTCGTGAATTTCATCGCTTTAATTTCGAAACCAGCCTGGATGATCATGTCAATTATCTTTCCCATGTGCCCGTTCTCGAGCGCATCGGGTTTTAACATAGTAAATGTTCTGTTTTTAGCCATTCTTATTTAATTTTGGGTGCAAATGTACATATTTATTCTGGTTTCCCTCGAATCCGCTTCAGAAATCAATTTAAAAAATAAGGCATATCTCATTAAGTATCTATATCTTTAAAATGAGTTAGTTAATAAATGCGTTACAAAGTATTTTTATTGTTTTTAACTTTTTTTTCGTGCCATGAGGAGGAAAATATTAATCGGCAAACTGAGGCCTCTCAGTTCAGAACGCAGGGCATTGAATCTGAAAAATTTGAGGTAAAAAAAATACAAGAGTATGACACTTCAGAACCTGTAGCTAAACAAAAAGTGATAGAAACAACAAAAGATCGAATTATACCGGTCAGTCGTTCGAGAGGTAAACCTGAAAAGTCGCATCAAATTTTCGCAGAAATGAGAGAAACTTCACCTGTAAAACTAAACGATTACGAGGTAAAGAAAGAACAATGGAGTACGCTTTATTCTCACGATTCCACTTGGCAAAATTTATACAGCATTTCAGAGAAAAGCTTCTTAAAAGGGTGGGAAAATGAGTTTAGGAATAATCCTCCATCCTCAACGAAAGTAAATAAAGCTCTTTTAATCACAATATTTAGTCGCCGATTAGAAAAAGTATTTTTCAATTTTCCCTCTTTCATTCAATATTCAATCGATAAATTTTCGAACTCTCAGGCTTTACAAAATTTACAAACCGATTGGAAGATTGAAAATTGAGGCTGTCTTTTTTTTTCAAATGTGTAACTTTGCAGCATGAAAATGAGACAAGTATCTATAACTCAGATAAACTCCATGAATCAAAATACCCTCATGGAAGTTTTGGGAATCGAATGCATAGAACTGGGTCCTGATTACATCAAATGCCGAATGCCCGTTGATCAACGCACACATCAACCCATGGGTTTGTTACATGGGGGGGCAAGTGCAGCCTTGATTGAAAGTATCGGATCTATGGGTTCTTCCTTAATAATAGACATGGGAAAATTTCAGCCTGTTGGATTGGAAGTTAATTGCAATCACATCAGTGGAATTACGGATGGATTCGTAATTGGAACAGGAAAAATCATTCATGCAGGAAAACGAACTCACGTCTGGAGTGTTAATATTAGCGAAGCAAATACGGATCGATTGATATGTACGGGTCGTTTAACGGTGCTAATTATTGAGAAATAATAGAATGTTAATTTATCGACTTCCCGGAAAACAGATTGAAAGAAAAAAAGGGCGCTTTGTACCTTGTCAAAATGACGAGTTGGAAGGCTTCGTAATCTCCACGTTTTCTGACCAAAAATATTGGTTATTTAAGGAGGACAATTTTTCAGATTTCCCATTTTTTTTAGGAGAAGAACCTATCGCAATTTCTCAAAAAAAATACTTACACAAAGCCAACCAACTCCTCAACGCTATAGGCTCACTCGGGCTGAAAAAAGTTGTATTTTCGAGAGTTAAAACAGAATTTTTTGATACCAATCTTTCGGAAAAATTGTTTTACTTTTTGGAGGAAAATTATCCCAATGCGCTTGTTTATTTTTTTTCTGACGAGGAATTGGGAACTTGGATTGGAGCTTCACCGGAGGTATTGTTTGAGCAACATGGAAACTGCGCTATTACCACCGCATTGGCGGGTACAAAAAAAATGGAAGATCAGAGTGCTTGGTCAGTAAAAGAATTTTTAGAACAGGAATATGTTTCTGATTACATTCGACAAACGCTCAATCAGGAGGAAATCTTTAATATTGAGACGCACGGCCCCTACGACTATGTTGCTGGACCAGTGAAACATTTAAAAACTGATTTTCTATTCGAATGTTCGCCTGAAAAAGCAAAGAAAATACTCTTGAGTTTACACCCTACTCCTGCCATATGTGGATTGCCAAAGGATTTTGCGGCTGAAGTAATTTCACAAATAGAGGAGCACGACAGGGAGCTGTACACGGGATTCATTGGAGAATTTAGAAGTGATTACTCCAAATTGTTTGTCAATTTAAGGTGTGCCAAAATAACCAAAGGAAAAATTCATTATTTTCTCGGTGGAGGCTTTACGAAAGATTCAGATCCTGAAGCCGAGTGGGTAGAGACTGAAAACAAGAAAAAAACAATTTCTGACCTTATTGATTTGTTGTAACTTTGCGCATGCTAACAAGCGAAAAAGAAGTCGTTCAACTAATTGTTGATCAATGTAAATTACACGGAGTTAAAACTATTGTTTTTTCTCCCGGGTCAAGAAATTCATCTCTGGCCATCGCATTCGATGAGGATAATTTCTTCCGAACCTTCGTAATACACGACGAACGTTCTGCTGCATTCTTCGCGCTAGGTCTTGCTCAAGAAAAGAATGATTTGGTTGCCTTATGCTGCACGTCGGGAACAGCTGTGATTAATTATTATCCTGCTGTTACTGAAGCATTTTATCGAAATGTGCCTCTTTTGTTGCTCTCCGCAGACAGACCAATCGCATGGATAGACCAAGGAGATGGCCAAACAATACGTCAAGAACATTTATTTGAAAAACATGCACTTGGTTTTTTTCAATTAGAGGATAAAGCATTTAATGAGGAAGTGTTGTGGTATTATCAACGTGAAACGTCAATACTCCTACAGCGACTTAAAAAAGGACCTGTTCACCTCAATATTTCGCTCAAAGAGCCCCTGTATTCCATTGTTCCAAAAGTAAAGAACTATGGAAAAAAAATATCATTTTCTAGTTTAAGTAAAAGTATCTCAAATACTGATTTAGAGATTATTAAAGACAAATTTTTCGCAAAAAAAATTATGGTTATTTGCGGTCAATTAAACGTTCAACATGCATTAATTTCTAAATTAACCGACTTTTCTTCACGCACAGGAGCGGTGATATTATCCGAACATACTTCAAATTTACAAAATGACCTTTTTATATCTTGTTTGGATAGAACTCTAAATATGATTTTTAGGGAGCAGGAGTATCGTCCGGAGGTAGTCATTCATATTGGAGGCGCAATAGTTTCGAAAGGAATCAAGGCTTTCTTGAGAAATATTCCTGAGCTAGAAGTTATCCGTGTTTCTGAAGAAACAAAGGTACAGGACACATTCCAACATTTGTCCATTTCGGTATCTATGGACCCATTGTCTTTTTTCAATCAAATAAATGATATTAGATCGGACAATACAACAAATTTTTTCGGTAAGTGGAAACAATTAGATTTACTTGCGAAAGACAAGGTTGACAGCATTGCCACATCATTCAGAGGATTAAATGATTTGTATTGTTTTTACCTCATTCATCAATTAATTCAAGAAAATACTGTTATACATCTTGGAAACAGCTCTGTTGTTCGCTACATGCAATTATTTGACATGATAAAGGGATGCGATTATTATTCAAACAGAGGCACAAGTGGAATAGATGGCTCATTTAGCACAGCAGTAGGGGCTTCCGTTGCCTGTCCTTCCAAAAACCATTTATTTATTTGCGGGGACATTTCATTTATTTATGACCATAATGCCCTTTGGATAAAGAATTTCCCAACAAATTTGAGGGTATTGATTATTAATAATGCAGGTGGAGGAATCTTTAGAATGATTGAAGGAGCAAAAGATTCAAATAAGAATTCTGAATATTTTGAAGCAACGCACAATCAACAGGTTATCCCAATAATTGCTGCTTTCTCGAAAAATGGATTTCAAATTAACAAAGAAGAGCTCCTCAACGATACACTTAGCAATTTTTTATCTTTTAAAGAATCAACCTTTCAATTTTTGGAGATTATTACGGATCGAAATTCAAATTCAACTATTTTTTCTAACTTTCTTCAATCAATGAAATGACTCAGGACTTTTTTGATATTTTTACAACTTGGCAAGGCTGGTTCTATTTACTAATTCTCTCCTTGCTAGAGATTGTTTTAGGAATTGACAATATCATTTTCATAAGTATTGTAACAGATCACCTAAATCCAAAAGAAAAGCGTAAAGCACGCAACATAGGCTTATCCATCGCTTTAATCTTTAGACTTGCTTTGTTAGGGACTATTTCCTACATCATGCACCTTGTTGAACCCTTATTTTCTATAGGAACCTTTGACTTTTCAGGGCAAAGTTTGATTTTAATCATCGGTGGTTTATTTCTTTTATACAAAAGCATTGCAGAAATGCACAAAAGCGTGGCAGGAGAACAGGAACAATCACATAAAACAAAGGGTAAATTACCTGCTATTATTACTCAAATTATACTGATTGACCTTGTTTTCAGCTTCGACAGCATTATTTCAGCTATTGGAATGACTAATGGCCTAGAAAATGAGGTTTCGCACAGTCCATTAGCGATACTTGTACTATCGATTATTTTTTCAATGGTTATTATGTTATT
>Ga0194130_10008473_pt1 | contig 10915 bp, 9 predicted proteins | sample TA2KigsurfametaG_FD_160084 | JGI IMG/M metagenome (GOLD analysis project Ga0194130, IMG submission 160084) | Freshwater microbial communities from Lake Tanganyika, Tanzania - TA2015050 Kigoma 12 surface | ecosystem: Environmental > Aquatic > Freshwater > Lake | place: Tanzania: Lake Tanganyika... | reverse complement strand
CTGGTGATTTCAATCACAACATTGCACAACCTTCACGCCTACGACCTAGATCCTGCCCTCAGAGAGATGGAGCGCGTGGGGAAGTCAAGCAAATATCTCTGCGTTGAGAGCTATCGAAACGAGCAAGAAAAAGCAAACCTGCTCTATTGGCAAGTCACCTGCGAAGCCTTTAACACACCCAAGGAATGGCTTTGGTGGTTCAAGCAGACGGGTTACAGCGGTGACCACTCGTTCATCTATTTCGAATGACGCCGGAACGCCCCACAACCACCCAGGCTGCGATTTTGGTGGCCCAGCGCGAGCCGCTGGTGCTCGACACGATCGAGCTGCCAGCTGAGCTGGGAGTAGGCCAGGTTCTGGTGCGGGTCCATGTGAGCGGCATCTGCGGCTCTCAACTGGGGGAGATCGACGGCGTCAAAGGCCCCGATCGCTATCTGCCCCATTTGATGGGTCATGAAGGTTTTGCCACCGTGCTTGAGGTGGGCCCAGGGGTCAAGCATGTCCAAACCGGCGATACCGTGGTGATGCATTGGCGCCCAGGTGCAGGGATCCAGGCCGACCCACCCCAGTACCGCTGGCGCGGTCAGCCCCTCAACGCCGGTTGGGTCACCACCTTCAACCGCCATGCCGTGGTGAGCGAAAACCGCTGCACCAAGGTGCCGGCCACAACCGACCCCGAGGCTGCAGCGCTGTTTGGTTGTGCCATCACTACCGGCTTTGGCGTGATCGAAAACAACGCCCAGCTCAAAATGGGCGAATCCGTGGTGGTGTTTGGTGCCGGCGGTATCGGTCTGAACATGATCCAGGCCGCCGCTCTGGTGTCGGCCTCGGTGATTGTGGCTGTCGATCTGTTTGACAGCCGGCTGGACCTGGCCCAGCGGCTGGGAGCCACCCACAGCATCAACAGCAGCCGCGACGATGCCGCATCTCGCATCCAGGAGGTGCTGGCGGGGCAGCCTTTGGATGTGTTCATTGACAACACGGGTTCACCGGCCGTGATCGAGCAGGCTTACCGGCTCACCCACGGCCAGGGGCGCGTGATTTTGGTGGGTGTGCCGCGCCAGGGCAACACGGTGAACCTGCACACGCTGCCGCTGCACTTCGGCAAAGTGCTGACGGGTTCTCAAGGTGGCGAAAGTCAACCCCAGCGCGACATCCCCCGCTACCTGCGGCTGCTGCAGCAAGGGCGCTTACAGCTCGATCGCTTTGTGAGCGCCCGCTATTCACTGGAGCACATCAATGACGCCATCGCAGCGATGCGGGATGGCGCCACCGCCGGCAGGGTGATGCTGCAGCTATGAGTACGCCCCTGTTGCCGCTGGATCAGGCGTGCGATTGCCAGGGTTGTGTGCTGGCCTACGGCCACTTCAGCACCATTCACCCGGGGCACATTCGCTACCTGCGCCATGCCCGCAGCCTGGGGAAGCAGCTGGTGGTGGCACTGGTGGGCGATGAAGACCATCCCCAGGCCAAGCCCTATCCGTTTAATCAACAGGAGCGGGCAGAAGCCCTGGGCCTGTTGGGACTGGCCGACGCCATTGTGCTGCTGCAGAACGATGACCTGAGCCCGGCCATCAGCCAGCTGCAGCCGTCGATTGTGGTGCTCGGCACCGAACTGGAGGGCTCAGCCAGGCTTCAGCAACCGCTGGCTCTGCTCCAAAGCCAAGGCGGCAATGTGACATATCACGCCGGCGAGGTGCACTACGCCAGCGCCGAGCTGCTCACCACCTCGGAGCGAGACCTGCGCCTGCAGCGCCGTCTACAATTCCAGACGGCCTGCAAGCGCCAGGGGCTCAGTCATGGGCAACTGGTGGAGTCGATGCAAGCGTGGTCACAGGCACGCCTGATTGTGCTGGGCGACACGATCGTCGACCAATACGCCGCCTGCGAAGCGATTGGCATGAGCGCCGAGGCGCCTGTGGTGGTGGTGCGTGAGCTGGCCAAGCGCAACTTCATTGGCGCTGCCGCTGTTGTGGCTGCGCACATCCGCGCTTTGGGGGCCCGGTGCGATCTGGTGTCGGTCGTTGGCAACGACAGCACCGCCGAGCTGGTGGAGCGCGAGCTCCAAGCCCTGGGCATCGGTGATGCCCTGACGCGCGACCCTTCAAGGCCCACCACCTTCAAGAAGCGCTACGTGGTCGAAAACCAAAAATTGTTTCGTGTGAGCCGGCTCGAGCAGCACAACCTCGATCCGGCCATCGAAGCGCAGGTGATCGCCCAGCTGGAGGCCCTGGCCCCGCACGCCCACGGCATTGTGGTGTCCGATTTTGTCTATGGGGTGGTGACCCCACGGGTGCTTCGGGCTGTGACTGAGGTGGCCCGGAGCCACGACCTGCTGCTGTTCGGTGATCTGCAGTGCAGCAGCCAGGTGGGCTCGATCACCCGCTTTCAAGACTTTTCACTGCTCTGCCCCAACGAGCGGGAGCTGCGCCTGGCCTTGCAAGACAAGGACAGTGGCCTGGAAAGCCTGAGCCAGCAGTTGCTGGAAACGACCCGTTGCCACAGGCTGCTGATCAAGCTCGCCGCAGAGGGCTTCATTGCCTACGACCGTGATGAAAGCGACCAAATGCGCAGCCAACCTTTTCCGGCTCTGTCGGTGAACCCGCTCGATGTGGCTGGGGCGGGCGATTCGTTGCTGGCCGTCATGGCTACGGGCTTGGCCAGTCGGCAGGCAATGATGCCTACGGCTGCCCTGGCCTGTTGCATGGCAGCACTCGCCGTCAAAACCATGGGCAACACGCCGATTGCCGCCGACACCCTGCGAAGGAGCCTGGAGGAGGCACTGGCGCCATGACCAGCAAGGTCCTGGTCATTGGCAGCAACAGCTTCAGTGGCTCCCACTTTGTAGCTGAAGCCCTCAGGGCGGGTCACCAGGTGTGGGGGGTCAGCCGCTCTGCAGAGCCTGACCGCGTGTTTTTGCCCTATCGCTGGCCTGATGCATCGACCGGGGAGCCGCTGGCTAATCCAGAGAACTTTGTATTCCAAGCGGTTAATCTCAACACCCAGCTCACAGCACTGCTGGAGCTCATTGATCGGGTGCAACCGGCGATCATCGTCAACTTTGCGGCCCAGGGCATGGTGGCCGAAAGCTGGCTGAACCCGACGCACTGGTACCAGACCAACGTGGTGAGCCAGGTGGCGCTGCACGATGCGCTGCGCCAGCGGCCCTTCCTGCAGAAATACGTTCATGTCACCACTCCCGAGGTCTACGGCAGCACCGATGAAGGCTGGATCCGCGAGCACAATCACTTCGCTCCCAGCACGCCCTACGCCGTGAGCCGGGCTGCGTGCGATCTGCATCTGCACAGCTTCCACAAGGCCTATGGCTTCCCGGTGGTGTTCACCCGTGCCGCCAATGTGTATGGGCCAGGCCAGCAGCTCTACCGGATCATTCCCCGGGCCATGCTCAGCGCCCGCACCGGCAAACCGATGCAGCTCCACGGCGGTGGGTATTCCGAGCGCTGCTTCATCCACATTAGTGATGCCATGCGGGCCACTCTGCTGTTAGCGCTGGAGGCCGACCCCGGCAGCACCTGGCATCTCTCCACCCGCAAGCCGATCAGCATGCGCGCCCTGGTGGAGCGGATCTGCGAACGTTGTGGCGTGGCCTTCAGCGGTGTGGTGGAGGACAGCGGCGAGCGGCTGGGCAAAGACCAGAGCTACCTGCTAGACAGCACCTTCATCCGTGAGGCCTTCGGTTGGAGTGATCAGATGAGCCTTGAAGAGGGCCTTAGCGACACCCTGGCCTGGATGGATGATCACCTCGATCAGCTCAAGACCCTTCCCTGGACTTATCAACACAAAGCATGAAACTTCTGGTCACCGGTGGCTGCGGCTACAAAGGTTCGGTGTTGGTGCCGCTGCTGCTGGCCGATGGCCATGAGGTGGTGAGTGTCGACACCCAATGGTTCGGCAATCACCTAGCGCTGCATCCCAACCTCACCAACCTCCAGCTCGACATAAGAGACACCGACGCGATTCCGCTAGGGGGCGTGGAAGCGATCATTCACCTGGCCAACATCGCCAACGACCCGGCGGTGGAGCTCAACCCCACCCTCAGCTGGGAGGTGAATGTGCTGGCCGGCCAGCAGCTTGCGGATCGGGCCATGCGTGCGGGGGTGAAGCAGTTTATCTTCGCCAGCTCCGGCAGTGTCTATGGGGTGAAAGACGAGCCGAACGTCACCGAAGACCTTCCGCTGGTACCGATCTCGGTTTACAACAAAACCAAGATGGTGGCCGAGCGGGTGTTCCTCTCCTACCAGGATCAGATGCAGGTGCACTGCATCCGCCCGGCCACCGTCTGTGGCGTGTCGCCACGCATGCGGCTGGATGTGAGCGTGAACATGCTCAGCTACCAGGCGCTCAAAAATGGCCGCATCACTGTGTTCGGCGGAGATCAGACCCGGCCCAACATCCATATCCAAGACATTGCCAATGTGTATCGCCATTTCCTAGCCCATCCGGAGATCCCCAGTGGCTGCTACAACGCTGGTTTTGAAAACATCTCGATTATCGACATTGCCGAACGCGTCAAGAGCAAAATCGGCGCCGAGATCATGGTGAGCGCCTCCAACGATCCCCGTTCCTACCGACAGGATTCCAGCAAGCTGCTAGCCACCGGCTTCCAACCCAGTCACAGCGTGGCCGATGCCATCAGCGAGATCGCTGAAGCCTTCCAGCAGAACGCCCTTCCCGATGACGAGTCGTGCTACACAGTGAAGTGGATGCGCCACCTGGATCTCGCCACCCCAGAGGATCCCGCATGATCGCGGCCCCGCCTAGCCAGAACAGCGTGGCTGACCTAAATGCCACGGCCCTTACCCTGCGCAAGCGGCTCGTCACCACGTCGGCCACCGCCAAGATCCCGCACCTGGGCTCCTGCCTCTCGTGCGTAGAGCTGCTGGTGGCCCTGTACTGGCAGGAACTGCGCATCGACCCAGCGCAGCCGGAGGATCCGGATCGTGATCGTTTTCTGCTCAGCAAGGGGCACGGCGCGCCGATCCTGTTTCAGGTGCTGGCCGAGCGGGGCTTCTTTCCCCTAGCGCGGCTGGAAGATTTCGGCAAAGCGGGCAGTGTGTTCCATGAGCACCCGCCCAAGCCCGGCTACATCCCCGGCATCGAGGCGGCCACCGGTTCGCTGGGTCATGGGCTGCCGATGGCGCTGGGCATGGCGCTGGCCGCCCGCATCCAGCAACGCCCAACACGCTGTTATGCCCTGCTGAGCGATGGCGAATGCAACGAAGGCAGTATCTGGGAGGCGGCTCTGCTGGCCGCCAGCCAGAAGGTGCACTGCCTCACGGCGCTCATCGATTTCAACAAGTGGCAGGCAACCGGCCGCAGCCAAGAGGTGATGGCACTCGACCCACTGGCAGCCAAGTGGGAGGCCTTCGGCTGGCATGCCCAAGAGATCGATGGTCACGATTTCGAGGCCATCGCAGCAGCCCTGGCGTCCGCCCGCGCTGAAACACAGCGCCCCAGCGTGATCGTGGCCCACACGGTGAAGGGCAAAGGCGTGTCGTTCATGGAAGACGACAACAACTGGCACTACCGCACGCCTAACTCTGAAGAGTTGGCAGCAGCCCTCTCCGAACTGGAGCCTGTCTGATGCGCAACGCCTTTGCTCAGGAAATGACACGCCTCGCCGCCGAGCGTTCGGACTTGACGCTGCTCTCCGGCGACATCGGCAACCGCATGTTTGATCGGTTCAAGCAGATGGCGCCGGAACGATTCTTCAACTGTGGGATTGCCGAGGCCAACATGATGAGCGTCGCTGCAGGCATGGCTCTGAGCGGCCTGCGGCCGGTGATCTACACGATCACCCCGTTCACCACCACTCGCTGCCTTGAGCAGATCCGGGTGGGCGTGGCTTACCACCAGGCGCCGGTGGTAATCGTTGGCACAGGATCAGGGCTTTCCTATGCCGAACTCGGCCCTACCCACCATTCGTTGGAGGACATGGCCATCCTGCGGACCCTGCCGGGACTGAATGTGGTGGCCCCAGCCGATAGTGCCGAACTGGTGGCGCAGCTGCGCGAGGCCCTTGATGCGCCCCACCCCACCTACATGCGCATCGGCAAGAAGGGAGAGCCCCCGTTGCATAGCGCATCAGCCCAGCTGGGCATCGGCAAGGCCAACCTGCTGCGCGAGGGCAAAGATTTGCTGATAACGGGTATAGGCCCAATCATTGGGGAGGCGCTAGTCGCAGCACAAACACTGGAAGCGGAAGGGATATCTATAGCGGTTGCAAACATCGGTAGCATTAAACCACTTGATGACGAGTTCCTAGAAACCATGGTTAGGCAGTTCACACGCTGGATAAGCTTGGAAGAACACGGAACAACTGGCGGCCTAGGTTCCGCACTGCTGGAATGGCTCATGGAACGCGGTGCAAAAAAGGTGCGTCTGAAACGGATTGGGACGCCAGATAGATTCTTACATGAAGTGGGATCGCAAGAATATGTACGAAAGCTTATAGAAATTGATGCAAATAGTGTCGCCGAGGCCTGCAAAAAGTTTAGAAGTACATAAAGAAATGCGAATTGGCTTAGATTTTGATAACACAATCGTGTGCTACGACGAAGCGATTAAAGTGCTGGCAAGCAAACTACTTAATCTTCCAACCATGGTTGCACGCACAAAGATGGGCGTTAGGGACTACCTGCGTGAACACGAAGGGGAAGAAGTGTGGACAGCATTTCAGGGTGAACTCTACGGTCCAGGAATGAAGTATGCAAAACCATTCAAAGGAGCAATTAGTACGATGCAGAAGCTAAAGAAAGCTGGACATGAGCTATATATCATAAGTCATCGCAGCCGTAGACCCTATGCTGGTAAACCACACGACCTGCACAAAGCATCGAGTGAATGGGTAACAAGACAACTCCAAAGCGTTGGATTATTCAAACCGGTGGGAGAAACGAATTTCGTTTACTTTCTAGAGACACGTAGGGAGAAAATAATAAGAATAAAAGAGCTTCAATGCAATGTGTTTGTTGACGATTTAGCAGAAGTATTAACAGCAGGAGACTTCCCTGAGATAACCAAAAAAATCCTATTTGACCCAATTGAGACTACACGGAGCAGGGGCTTATGTTACACAGAGGTTGCAAGCTCATGGGATATGCTATTGGAGATTATAGAGGGGATGTAGTGGAAGATAAGGACGAGCTCGAAACCAAGTTTGCTATCGAATGGGCCCAAAGACTAGGGTGCAATACTAAGGAAATAACAGAGCTGAGGGGCGGGATCAATAATCATGTTTATAGAATTGGAGGAAAAGACGGTTTTGTGGTTAAACGTTATCCGACCCCACCAGCAGGGTCAAGGGACAGAATGTATACAGAAATTGAATTCCTGAGCTACTCAAACGAAGCCGCAACAGGATACACACCAGAATTAGTTTTGGCTGACACAGATAAAAGATGCTTAGTAATGCGCTTTGTAGAAGGGGAGATATTTGAGCCAGACATGAAACCTAGTCAAAATGATATAGAGAGAGCCATAGAATTCGTGAAATGCCTCAATGCAGACAAATCAAAAGCATATCAAAACATTAACACAAGGGCAGCGGAAGGATTTGACAGCATAAATGAACACATTACAAATATAGCAAATCGCATTATGCGGATGCAATGCAACCATATTCGCATCGAAGAGAGAGGGACTGCTGTAAGGTTGCTAGAAAGACTTAAGTCAGACTACAGTTATGCATGGAATATTTTAGGTGGCCATGTTGAAAGAAAGGCCATAAGAAATAAAATAGAGGCAAAACAGCTATGCCTATCTCCTGGTGACTTCGGGTTTCACAACGCTATAAGGTGTGCCAGTGGAACTAAGTTCATTGATTTCGAATTTGGAGGATGGGATGACGCCGCCAAGCTGATTCTTGATTTCTCACTTCAACCCAGAATTCCCGTAGAAGACAGTCTTCCTCATTTGGCAAAAGCGTTCCCGAAAACGGAGCAAGGAGAAATCATAGATAGATGCAACATACTGCGCCCAATATTTTCTATAAAGTGGAAATGTATAATACTCTCAGTATTAGACAAAGAAAGACTGAAGAGAATTATTGAAGCGCATCCAGAGCTGAACGCTGATGAGCTAATAAGGGAGAGACTATTAATAGCAGAATCTTATAATGACAGGGTAGATTCGATGAGTGACTGGTAACATTAAATGAAATATAAATAAGTGAGATAGAATGTGGAGGAAACATCAGAGCATTACAGAGCAGCTATAGTTCGGTGGATAAATATATATTTTAAAAGTTTCTGCCATTCGAGCCTTAAAGCCTTCAAGCATAGCTGTATAATCGATGATTAAATATGATCTCTTGCATGAACAATATGGAACAATTTGATAAGGCAGAGCCATTAATACTATGAATGAGAATAGGTTTCACGGCGTCAGCTGAGGATTCCTGCAAAAGAAATGGGGCATTTACTGTCTCGCCACACTCAATGAAACAGGCAAAATGAGAGGGGGGGTGTTTGCTAAGAAGACTTATCCCTCCTCCAGGGAGGAGGGGATCCCACTCTAGGACAGAGAGTGGTCTGAGGATACTGTACTTACGCCACTTACATGCAATAAAAGCATAGGTATCTTCCATGAAGGCGGACAGGTCGGCATGGGAGTTGATCTAGCAACCGCCTTTTGAATAACAAGCTTAATCCTATCTGCAACCCATATGCGAGAACAGAGGAAGACATTGTGTTCTCTTTTTTTACATAGCTAAGAGCATGAGTGGTGAATTACAAGTCAATGCAATAAAAGTCCCAAGGCTAAACCATAACTATATGCACGACATACTGACAAAATAAAAAAACGATTGCTCGCTTACATGCATGCTATAATGAATGGGGTGTTTAACTCAAACATGTTTGCTTCTAAGACTGCTTTCGCCATTGGGGAAATAAAGCAGGAAAGGTTTTATCCGTCGAGGATAGTCAAAGGTTCACACGCATACGATGCATATCATTTACACTTATACCTAGAGGAGATTTTGAATTCACGCTATTATCTTCAGAGGTTGGCAGAAGGAAACATCAGTTTCTCTTGGGATTGTGTTACAAGGCCTGATAGATTATTTGCTCTTTTTCTAGATTTCTGCCTATCCGAAGAAACTGGTAAGCAAATTGTGAAAACAGAATTAGGGGGGTCTCTTCTAGAGATTATAGATGGGTATAATATCTTGGTTGAAGCGCTATGCCAACATAGCAATGGTGCTGGTAGGGGGGATGATCATTGGATTACAAAATGGAATTCGATTGAAATATCACCTCTTTTTCAAAAAGCAAGTCAGATAATACACCCTCTGGATGAAATAGATATATTTACTTCATCTGAAGAATACATAAGAAGATTAGAATTGCATGGCAAGGGAACCTCGGTTCACTCTCTCTATGACAGAGCAGTTTCGTCTTATGCATTTGATGCTAACGATACATTTGTTGCTTTTTTGTCAAAATTTGATTTCGCAAGTCTTCAAATTTTGGGATTCCTAGAGAGAGAATTGAGAGTTGAAGACCCAATTGGTACAAATATGAATTATTTTAATTTAGCCTTGTTGCAGTCTAAACTAAATAGTGTTGGAGGGAAGCTGTATTACTACTACGGGGGCAGGAGACCCACTCGCCCACTTTCACTCGACAAAGAAAATGATTGTATTGAGGCATTTTTTATCTTTGCTAAAGACTCGATTCCCCTTGACAAGATTATCAGAAGCGCTACAAACTCAAGTTTTTGCAAACCATTTATTTCACAATTGGGGATCCGTACCGAACTATCTAACTCTCTTGCAAGAGTGGGAATCGAAAGCATTTTATAAGCCGTTTGAGAAAATATAATTAATAAATTTTGTAGAAAAGGGCCATAGTGGAACTTAAGTTCGTCGAGATAGAGTTGAAGCGATGGCTGCGATTCTGCTTATGATGGACAAGATGCCTTATAATCATAAAATTGATTCATAGGCACGGGGTTGACTAATTTACGCCATGGCTTTGTTGTATAGAATATGTTTCTTGTAGCCCTATGCTGATGGGCAATCCGGCAGGGCAGAATCATGAAATGATTAGATGACTGAGGGGAAGTCCCTATCACAGCTCTAGCGGTCACCAGTTGGAAATAGACTGTAGGTTCGACTTTTAGTAAGAATTAAATATGTAACAATCCCTAGAAAGGGGCGTACCAACTCTTGGAAAGAAAACGATGGAGCAGATACGCTGCACGATTGACATGTCCCAGTGGCTCCGGCAATCAACAATGGCTGGCTCACTAAAATGACCGTCGACAATAGTAGCGAGAACTACTTGGATGTGTATCTGTTGCGAGCAGTTCGGCATCGGTCCAGTGTTTGACAAAGAGGCAACCGAATGCTGTAGATATGGTGGTTGGTTGTGCCATGGACTAACATGTTTAACGATTAACGCGTTCGTGCTGACTCGGCCGGAACGAGCTGCTAACAACGGGTTAACTAAAATGATATGAAAAAGAAGGTGTGACGCGTGGATCCCTAGCCGTAACGACAACCGTCACTCCCAACGCCAATGTAGTTGTCACCGGGCAACCCGGCACCGAACTACATCCGCAGCCACAACGGCCTCGAGTTCATCGCCCACGCGCTCGAGCGTTGGGGTGAAAAAAGTAATACCAAGACGACCTACATCGAACCAGGATCGTCGTAGCAGAGCGGCTTTGCCGAGTCGTTCAACAGGCGATTCAGGGAAAAGTTCCTGAACACAGAGCTTTTCGCGAACGTGTCCGAGGCCTAGGTGTGTAGTCCCGCCAGGTTGACGTGGACCCCAAAAACTGAACCAGTCCTTATGAGAGCTTCCCAACCGGCCAGACTTGGCCAGGAGAAACCCCATGAAGCGCAAGCGCCACACACCCGAACAGATCATCCGCAAGCTGCGCAATG
>Ga0194130_10008466_pt1 | contig 10922 bp, 7 predicted proteins | sample TA2KigsurfametaG_FD_160084 | JGI IMG/M metagenome (GOLD analysis project Ga0194130, IMG submission 160084) | Freshwater microbial communities from Lake Tanganyika, Tanzania - TA2015050 Kigoma 12 surface | ecosystem: Environmental > Aquatic > Freshwater > Lake | place: Tanzania: Lake Tanganyika... | reverse complement strand
TGACAGAATTTATAGGAGTTAATAAGAATTTAGATTTAAATACATTATCTGATTTATTAATTAAGAATTTATTATCAGATACTGATATGGGTCTTCAATTTAAAGAAGACAAATTAAATGAACATACAATTCCATTTATAGAACTTTACAATAAAAGTAATGGAAAGAAAACAATGGATGAAATTTTGGAAGAGTTTTTTGAAAAAGATCTTGAATTAAAATTTGATCGTGATAAATTAACTCATTATAATAAGGTAATTGATTTTGTAAACAATCATATGAGATATTTAGATATGAGTCAAATGGATGAAGAACGATATTTTTATTATTGGTTACAACCAAGATGGGATTTTGAAATGAAGTCTGATAGTAAAAAGAAAATTTATATGATAGATATTTATGAAGGTGGTCAAGCTGTAACTGATAAAAGAACTCTAGAACATGGTATGAAAATGGGTAAATTATCAGGAGAAACAATTAAATCAAGATTACCTTTTCCACATGATTGTGAATATGAAAAGACATTCTGGCCCTTTGCAATTTTAACAAAGAAAAAGTATGTTGGTAATAAATTTGAATTTGATCCGAATAAATATAAACAGGATTTTATGGGTATTGTTCTCAAACGTCGTGACAATGCTCCAATAGTAAAAGAAATATGTGGTGGTATTATTGACCAATTAATTAATCATCGAAGTCCACAAGGAGCAAAAGACTTTGTTCGTAAATGTATTCAGGATTTATTTGATGGAAAGTATCATATTAAGTATTTTCTAACAAGTAAAACATTAAAGTTAAAAGAATCTTATAAAGATTGGAAAAAGATAGCTCATATATATTTAGCTGAAAAAATAGCTCAACGAGATCCAGGTAATGTTCCTCAATCAGGTGATCGTATTGAGTTTGCAGTAATTAAAGTACCTCAACCAACTGATGGGACTAAATTATTACAAGGAGACATAATAGAAACACCAAAATTTATTAAGGAGAAAAACTTGGAATTAGATTATCTATTTTATCTAACTAATCAAATTATGAATCCAGCATTACAGTTTCTTGAATTAGTTGATAAAGATGCAGTTAAAATATTTAATGAGTTTATAGAAAAATATTCAGTACCAAAAGTTAAAAAAGAACAAAAAGCTAAAAAAGTTAATAAAGAATTAAAATCTGAAAAAGTAAAAGATGAAAAATCGAAAAAAGTTAATAAACCTAAAAAAGAGCTAAAAACTGATAATCAGAAACCATCAGCTTTAGATATTTTGATAGAGATAAAAAAAAATAAAAACCCTAAACCAAGAAATTATGTATTGGAAATTCAGAAATTTATAGATGAAATAAATGAATATATAGAAAATAATGCTAAAGAAAATAAGTATGAAGAACTATTTTTAGATTTAGAATCTTTTGAAAAAATTCAAAAACAAAAAAATAAGCATTTTAATTTATAATTATATTTTTTAAGGAAAATTTTTTAATCTAATAGTCTGAAACCATATTTATGTCGTCTGTATTTACACTAATACTAGTAGATTGATATTTATTTTTATCAGTTACTGTTGATTTATTTGAACTTTGACTAACAGATGAAGAGTTATGTGAATCTTGTGTAGTAGATGATTGAGAAGAGGTTTGATGAGCAGTATGTGAATCAGAAAATTCTCCATCAGTGTGAGCACTTGATGATAAATAAGATAGTTCACCACCAGATAATTCGGAATCTGCTTTTTCATAACGTTTGTTATTTTTTTTCTTATTGAGTTTATTTTTTTTATTTTCAAGAACTTCAGATTCATTAGAATCTATTAAATCTTTATCACTAGAGCTAGATGAAGTTGAAGAAGTATCTGAATCATCATCTAATTTAGCTCCACCTTTTTTATTATTTAATTTTCTTATATTGTGATTACCACCACCTTTTTGAGATTCATTTTTAATTAAATAATTATACATTTCAGAACTAATAAATGGAGAAGTTGCAGATAAATCATTTTCCTGATTATTTTGAGATAATTCTTGATCTAAAAGTTGATTGAATTTATATTGATCATTTTGTTTTGAATTAGAAATGTTATCTATAATATGATTAATTGTAAATTCAGAAGCTTGAGATTCAGTAATTTGGGGAATATTTAGACTTGCTATTAAATTTTGTGCTTCATTTGATAATCCATTAAAATTAGGTAATGTAGAACTGATGTTATCAGTTTTAATTTTATTCCAATTAATTGTATCAGAATTTTCATTTATTTCTTTTGATTGTGATCCACCCATAATAATATATATAAAGTAGAAATTTTTTATTTTAAACTTTATTTTTTTCTATATAAAGTTATTAATGAAAGAACAAATTTTAATATGTTTAATAATAATTTTTATATATTTTTTTCTATTTATCAATCGTAGCAATTTAGAGTATATTGAATCAAATTCAGGAACCAAATTTTTAGTACATAATGATGATTTAAAAAAAGAAAAAGCTAATTTATTAGGTGATATTGTTAAAAATATATTTATTTTAAAAAACCATATGGTAAGAAATATAAAATTTTTTCCATCATATAAATCCTATATAAAACAACTAGATAACAATTTATCAGAAACCAATACAATTATTTATGAAACTGATCCAAAATCTTATTTAACTTCTTATAGTGTAAATAAAGGTGAAGAATTATCTTTTTGTTTGAGAAGTAAGAAAACAAATAAACTTCATGATATAAATTTACTAATGTATGTTGCAATACATGAAATAGCTCATGTTGCTTGTCCTGAAATAGGACATGGTAAATTATTTAAAAAAATATTTAAAAAATTAGTAAAAGAAGCAATTAAAATTAATATCTATAAAAAAATAGATTATTCAAATATTCCTGTAGAATATTGTGGCATGATACTAAGTTCTTCAATCATTTAATTATTTAAAAATTCATATAATTATAATATAAATTATTTCTATTGGAATATAATATGAGAGATCCAATAAAAATAATACATAAATATAAAAATAATAACAGAAGGATACAATATAAAGTATACATATATATTGGTTCATTAGTACAAAAAGAAATAATGAAAATATTAGAATCAATTATAGATAAAGATTTATTTTCCACTTTTAATTTTTTAACAAAAACTGATTATGAAAAATTAGAACAATATTACGGTAAATTTTGGTATGAGAAATTTTTTATTAGTTATCATATTAATAATCAAAGACTAAATATTATTAATAATGCTACAAAAAAAAAATCAATAGAATCTAAATATGGTAAGGAATGGTTTAATGAACATATTGATAATCCACCATTGAAAAAAATATCATATTCATTTTCATCTATGTATTATAATAATTTATTAATGAGAAATAAAATCAAAACACAAACTAGAAAAATAGAAATGGATTTTAGAACTTATGGTGATATTGAAAAAATTACAGCAAAAATAGCTTTATCTGAAAAAAATAATCCATTATTGGGAGGATTCGATTTAATTAAATATGGTGGTAAAATAGAAAAATCTAATAATGAATCTGATGAAGATACTGATAATGAAAAAACTGATAATGAAGATGACGATGATGATGATATACAAGAAATAAGCGAAGAAGATTTTGAAGAACAAATAGAAGAAGATTTTAATTTAGATGAAATTACAAAATTATATTCAACTGTTGATAAAGAGAATGCAAAAACAATTATAGAAACATCAAAATTAATTAGTGAAGCAATAAATGATAAAAAATGGGATAAAGAGATAGAAGAATTAGAAAAAACTTACGATGATTCAAATGATGATTTAACATATGATACAAAAATAGAAGATATTTATAAAAAGTATTATATAACCGATCAATATATTTTTAAGGATGATACTATAAAAAATATGAGACAAAAAATAACTGTTTCATTACCAATATCTACAAAATTTGGTAAATCAATAAGATTATTACCTGAAGCCCAATATTTTTGGAGTGAATATAAAATAGATAATAAAGATGATCTTGTAATGTTGGGTCAAAAATGGATTAGACGTAATGAATTATTAAAAATAGATATCAAACCAAATGAGAATATAAAAGTATATGAAAAACTTAGAAACAATTTATCATATTTAAAAGATAGTTTTGGATATAAAATTAAACGCGAAGACGATGAAACTAATATTATAAGATTTTATGAAAATTTTATAACAATGAATGAAATATTTATGTTAGATATTTATAATGATTTAGGTTTAAATTATAAACCAGAACCAGAAGAAAAGCGTAACATATATGATGTTTATGTTAATATTTATTATCCATTGATAACATACGAAAGATTAGAATTAATTATTCAATTATTAAATGGAAAATCAGAGAAAGAAAATCAAATTATTGAATCATCATTTGGTACTATTAAAAATGATGTTAAATTAGAAACTATAATTGAAGAAACTGTTGAACAAGGAAAAATTAATATGGGTAAATTTAATAACTTATTTTTAGAAAATCATATTATTCAATCGATTATACATGTTAATATTGCAGATCCTAAAAACATTACAGGTACAACTTCAGATTCAAAATATAATTTATATCGAATTTTTGATAATTTCATTGTTGATAAAAAATATCCATTCATCCAATTTCAAACTCCAGATTCTCAAATAACTTATAAATTTAACACTCGCGCTGAAAAATTAGATAATCAAGAGGTTTTATCAAAATGGTTTGAAAATGCTCCTTATGGTATCAGTTTTAAAATTAAAATTAATAATGATAAAATTAAAATTGATGATAAATATATTAGTATTGGATTACATGAAAATGGTAGAATAGAATATAAAATTACTTGGAAAGAAGATGATAAAGCTACGGTTAATGATATTAATGAAACATATAATTATGTACGAGATTTACTTAAGAAAATTAATAGTGAAAATAAAAAAATAAAATTTATATTACCACAAGATGATAGATTTAAATATGCATTTATTAACACAATTCAAAAATTTACAATACCTGAAAATTTTAAAATAAATCATGATGATCTATCTGATTTCTCTAGATTTTTCTTCCCTTATGTTAGTTTAGTAATTGAACCCAAAAAACGTATATCTAAAAAAAAAGAACAAGGAGAAGAAGAGACATCCAAATATGGTACTTATTTAAGATATAAACGAATAAGTAAATATGATAATAGAATAAAAATGCATTTAAGAATACTTTATTTTTTAAGAAATTATGAATTAAATGATAGAGAATTAATAGATGAAATTTCAAAACAATTTAATATAATAGGTGATGTTGCAGCTAGAGAGTTAGATTATGTAAGAGAAAAATATAGTAAAGTTATTAAAAAATCAAAAAAATTATTGAAAAAACTAAAAAGCTTACCTAAATCTAAGCCTCCAGGTATCGGTATAGATATTCAAGGTCGTGATAGAGATAGATATAAAATAAGAATTGAAGGTGCTCGTAATAAAGAACAATTAGAAGAAATGTTGGATTTTATAAAAGTTTTAATATATCTTTATGTTGAAACTTATTTATACAAAAAGAAAGAATTTCAAAAACTAAAAGAAATGTTAAAAAATTTAAATAAGATTGCTAAAAGGCGTCATAAAGTAATTGGTGTTATGGATTATGATAAAAGTATTAAAACAGTTAAATCAATAACATCATTAGATAAAGCTCGATTAGCGTATAAACCAGAAAAAGGTCAAAATCAGTGGACACGTTCATGCCAAAATTCTGGTAATGATAAAAAACGTAGACCAGAAATAACTCCTGGCGATCAACTAGAAAAATTAATAAAAAATGGCTATAAATTAAACAAACAAACAGGATTTTATGAAAAAACTGTTGATATGAAAATTAAAGGTAAAGTTTATAAAACAGTAATTAAAGCTGTTAAACTTTCTGGTGAAAATAATACATATAATTTTTATACATGTGATCCATCTGAAAATCAAGAACATATGTATATAGGATTTTTAACTAGGGGTAACAATCCAAGTGATTTATGTATGCCTTGTTGTTTTAAAAAAGATCATTCAGTGGGAGCAAATAAAGAGAAAAGAAATTATTTCTTAAAGTGCGTGGGTGAAAAAACAAAAGAAGAAAAATTAGATAAAAATATTAGTTCAAATCTAGGAGATAAATTATATATTTTACAAGATACTAATAAAATTCAGGAAGGTAGATTTATTTTACTGCCAAAATATTTAGATATATTTTTTAATAAAATTTGGAATCATGATCAAAAAATTAAAAACCATTATTTATTGGAATCAAAATCTGGATATTTTTTTAAATATACCGTCAAACATGATTATTATCATTTTCTAGTAGCTTTGGCTAGTATTTATGAAATGACAGTTAAAACATTAATTGATAAAATGATTAAATTTATGGAAAAAGATAAAGATAATAAATTTTTTACTTATTTAAATAATGGAGATATAATTGAATCATTTAAAACCAGAGAAAAATATATTGAACATTTAAATACATCTAATTATTTAGAATATGATATCGTAGGAGAATTATTAGCTATTCCAGAAGTAATATCATCAAAAGGAATAAATTTTTATATCTTAAGTAAACAAACAACTATTATTAAAAAACCACTTGAAAAAGAAAAAATAAAAGAAAAATATTATTTAGAATGTTTAAATAATGAAAATAATTACTATCTTGATCAAGATAGAGATATTGTAATATTAATTAGAGAAGATAAATATTATTTTCCTATTTATAGAGTACAAAAAGATGAAAAAATTACTAAAAAAATAAATTTACAAAAATATTTTAGTTTGAATGGTCCCTTAGAAAAAATTATTATAGAACTTAAAAAATATCATTCTAAAAGTTGTATTAATTCTATAATTAATGAAATTTCATCAAATAATATTCTTACAGCCAAAAATATAATTCAAAAATTATTTCAATTAAAATTTAAAGTAAATAAACAATATATTGACGATAGACATAAATGTAAATATTTAGAATTAGATAATGGAATTTTATTACCTACTAAACCTTCTGGTATAGATTATAATTATAATTTAGGTTATTTAAAAAATAGTAAAATAAAATGGTTAAGTTTATCAAATACCATTAAATTATTAGAAAATGTAAATAAATTATTAAATTTAGAATATATTGTTAAAACTGTATTTTATGATAAAAAAATTGATTCAAAAATAAGAATTATATCAGTATTATTAGAAAATAGTTTGACTATACAAATAGAAAATGAGACAGTTGAAGAAAAAGATATTAAAAAATTAGGATTATCAATAGCATTTCAACCTTTGGAAGAAACATTAGATTATGAAATTATAAATTGGGATAATAAACAAATTTATGATAATAGAAATAAAAGAGTTAAAGAACATAATTATCTGAGTGAAACATATAATTTATATAGATTAGAATTAAGTTTATTTTTAGATAAAAATACTGAAATTAAAGATAAAATTATTGGAATAGTTAGAAATATTAGATTAAATAAAAAAGATAAAAAATACGAATTAAGAAAAATATTATTTATGATTATTGATCCAAAACTTAGTACTCAATATAAATTATCTAATGAAAAAAAAGGTGGTGCTAAAAATAGTAATTTAATGGCTTTTTTAGTTAAAAATATTCCAGATTTAAAAAATTATTTGATATCAAATGTACGTGATTATTGTGAAATTAATACAACTAAAGATAAATGTAATCTTAATCTTCATTGTATTTGGCAAAATGATACTTGTAAAATACAACTAATAGAAAATATTGCTATAGACTCAGTTAATAGAGTTATTGAAGAAATGATTCAAGATGGAATAAAATTTAAAGAAATTATTCAAGAATCTAATTATTACGTTTCAGATATTGTTGATAATACTCTATATACTAATAGAAATGATCAAAAAATTATAAAATCTTCTAATTTTAATATTAATAAATTAATGAGTGAATTATTTGGTAAAGATAAAATCCCATCACTTGGTAAACGTCAATTTTCTAAGATTTTTGAAGATGTTATTGAAGATTTTTATCCAGATCTTATTGAAATGGGTAAACAATTTATCCAAATGATAACTCCAAACAAAGATTCTATAATTAGAGCATATGTTAATTCATACTACTGGATTAATAATCCATTATATGATATAGAATCTAGAAATTTAGGATATTTAAATGATCTTCAAACAAATTTAACATATTTATTTAAAGCTAATATAATTGATTATATACAAAACAATCTAAATAAAGGAGATCCTGAAATTAAAAAATACTTATTAAAATATTTTAAAAATGATTCTAACTTTTTTGAATCTACGTTAAATAAATTTAGAAAAACATCATTTAATTCAGATGGTCAAGTAGAATTATATATTCTAAGTCAAATCATACCAATTCCAATTATTGTTTATGATAATTATTCTAATATCAAATATATATTTTTACAAGGAGAAATACCTGTAAATAATGAAACTATTAAAAAATTTACTAATGAAAGTATTTTAAATAAAACAATATTTTTAAAATTTGATTTTGATTCTTCAAACACAATCCCTAAAAATATATATTCAATTTATTATTTATAATAATAAATTATAAATATATGTATATATTAAAAAAATATGGCTGAAAATGACAATATATTAGTTGAATTAATACAAAATCAAAGAAAAAATATAATTAATAAAAAATTATCATTTTATGATTTGAAGCGAATTAGTAAATATTTAAATAAATCTATTTTTGATAATGATTGTTCATTATGGAATGGTTATATTAATAAAAATTTATATATTAATATTTATTATAACGGAAAAAAAATAGCTCTTCATAGATTATTATACTTAAATTATATAGGTGATTTAAATGATTCAGAGTACATTAAATTTAATTGTTGTAATAAAGGAATATGTTGTAATATTAATCATTTTTATAAAATATTAAAAACTGAAAATGAAAATAATATTATACCTAATAATAATTTAGATCAAATTGAAAAAAAAATTGAAATCAAAAATATTACAGTCGATTTTAATATTTAAAATTATTTATAATATTTTATAACTCATTAATAATGGATTATAAAATAAATAATAACTTATTACAAATTTTAAATTATAATTTAAAATGTTATGAATTTAAAAGTATCAAATTTAAAAATGGACTTTTTGATGAAACTGTTGATGCTACATATATTATTAATTTAGTTGGTAATAATAGATATAATAATATTATTAATCAAATTAATGAATATAATCCTACTAGACAAGTATATATTTTACTTAATCAAGGATTTAAAAAATGTAATAAAACTAAAAATATAGTTTATCCTGCTAATGATTTAATTGATGCTTTTCTTCAAATTTTTAGACATGCTAATGATAAAAAATATGAAAATATTCTTATTTTAGAAGATGATTTCATTTTTAATAAAAAAATAAAAAATAAAAAACATATTAATAGCATTAATAAATTTTTAAAAAAGAAACAAGGGGAAGATTTTATTTATTATTTAGGTTGTATACCATTTTTAATGTTACCAAATATATCCAATTTAAAACATTTTTCTCATATATTATCAGTTGGTACACATAGTGTAATTTATAGTAAAAAGATGAGACAAAATATGATGAATAATTATAGGGATATAATATATAAGTATAAAGATTGGGATTTAAATGTTAATAACCAAAAAGATAAATATGTATATTACAAATGTCTTTGTTACCAATTATTTACTGAAACTGAAAATAGTAAATATTGGAATATTTCCCATCCTATTTTACATTTTTTTGCTAAAATTTTTATAAATTTAATTAAAATATTAAAATTAAATAAACAAGTAGAACCAGGTTATAGTATATTATATACTATTTCTCAATCAATAATTTTTATATTAGCTATTATTTTAATTGCTATTATTGTTATCAATAGTAGAAAAAATAAAAAAATATAATATATATTTTATAATATATATTATATGAACTCTCAAAAAAAAACTATTAATGGAGGTTTTCCACCAATTAGATATTGTTATGAAAATAAAGAAAATAGTACATCGCAAAAAGAAAGGTTTTTTGCTAATGCACCAAGACAAAACATTAATATTAGACATTTATTATCTGATTCAGTTAAAAAACCAATTATAATTACTGAAGACAATAAAGATAAAGATAATGAAATTGAAGTTGCAATTGATTTATAATTAATTTATATTTATTTTTTTCATCATCTCTGACATTATGGTCATGACTTCTTTATCTTTTAAGGCTTCTAATGGATTTGATTGCATTGTTAAAACTTTACTTTGAAATTCTGGATTAGTTAATTTTTCCATAATTTTTGGATTAGAAATTACTGAATCAAACACTGTGGTAAATAAGTTTCCTAAAGATTGATCTTGTAAATTTGATTCATTTGAAAATAAGTTATTTTTAATATTAATTATATTTTGCTTTATTTCATTAATCATCTCTAAATAAATATTAGATGGTTCCAATTCATATGCTTTATTATATGCAACTAAAGCTTCATCCAATTTGTCATGACCATATAATGCTGCTCCTAAACGCCCCCATGCCTTTCCCCAATCGGGTTTTAATTTAGTACTAATTACTGCATCATTTAAAGCTTCATTCCATTTTTCTAATTTTATATAAGCAGCAGATCTATTTGCTAATACCATATAATTTTCAGGTTCCCATTCTAACAATTGAGTGTAAATATTAACTGCTTCTTTATAAAATCCCACTACATAATATTCATTTGCTTTTTCTTTTAATTTATTAAATTCATTAGGAGATTTTAGATTTTCCATTATTTTAATTTAGGTTATAAATCTTTATATATTATTAGTAAAAATAAATTAATTTGTTTTCAAGTTCTTTATCTACTTTACTTATAAAACTACTAATAT
>Ga0194130_10008464_pt1 | contig 10927 bp, 17 predicted proteins | sample TA2KigsurfametaG_FD_160084 | JGI IMG/M metagenome (GOLD analysis project Ga0194130, IMG submission 160084) | Freshwater microbial communities from Lake Tanganyika, Tanzania - TA2015050 Kigoma 12 surface | ecosystem: Environmental > Aquatic > Freshwater > Lake | place: Tanzania: Lake Tanganyika... | reverse complement strand
ATCACGGTCCAATCAGTCTGAGAGAGCAAGGAGTTAGCCGTCGCCTTAAACTGAGCAATGTAGTTGGACTTCAAGCCCTTAGTGACTAGCCGCTCGGCAGAGTCAACCATCGCAGGCTTACCGTCCACCTCACCCAGCACCTGAACATACATCGGGTTGCCATCTGCATCAAACTCTTCCCGGTCGTTTAGTTCTTTAGGGGTGTTGGTGTACTGACGAGTAACCGTGCTGTTATTTACCACATACTGATCGAAGGTGACCCAGTAAAACCGCTCGTCTTCCCGCTGGCCTTCTATTACCTCAACAGCGCCATGAGCCATTGCAGTCAAGTAAGTCGGCTTGGGGTCATTGGGGAAGAGCGCATATAACTCCCCAATCTGAGTAATCTGGTTGTTTTGAACTATGGCGTACATGTCTTACCTCGCAAGGGCGTATTTGAAGGGGTTTTCCGCAAAAGCTGCGTAGATGTATGTGCCACCGTTGGCATTAAAACCGGTATCGGTACCTCTAAGCTTAAATCCGTTTGACACCGCGTCTAATGTTGGAAAAGTTGTTTCTGCATCCGATAGATTTACTCTAAGGTTTTTATCCATTACATTATATGGATCCCTAGCGGTGTCTCGTATTTGCCAATTTTCGCCTGCGGTGTCGGTTCTCTTATACATAATCCAACGAGGCCTAAACCCACAGTATACAAAAGGCCCGTCCGCACTACCATTGCCGGTGTAAGATCCAAACTTGCTGTAGCCAGTGACTTCTGCAAAGCAGTAGGTAATCATATTATTGGCATTGATTCCAGAGCCAATATAAAAGACAGACGATGTTGGTGCGGTGTTTTGCCAAATGGCTGTATCGGTTGCAGCGCCAGCAGTTAGGTTCAACTGCATATACTTTCCAGCGCCAAGGTCTTTGAAAAACACATACCACTGGCTTGTCTGGTCTAGCAATTTAACAATATACATTGAAGGCGCAACACCAAGGCCATGCCCAATCGTTGCGTTGCCAGAACCATTCCATTTCACCACCGAGAACCCAGAAGTGGTATTTGCGCTTACCGTGCTGGTGATAGACCCTGCGGTATTGGATGAGCCTGCGCCGTTAGCTTTCCAGTTCCAAGCGACGTAGGTGGCGGTGTTTGTGTTAAGTTGAGCAAGCGCCCCCACCGTGAATCCGTCCGTACCGAATGCGGTCAGGCCCGTAGTTTCAGTGGTCTCTGCTGTCGTGGTATTACTTTCCAATTGCTTTTGCACGCCACGCACGGCGTCATACAGGCCGTGATCAGTCGCGCCGGATCTGCCCTTAATCCATACAAAATCAGGTTGAAAACCTACACCTGTTTGTGCGTTACTTGATCCTGTACCCGTATAAAGTACCGTATTGAAATAATCATCCCCCTGCACAACCGTTGGCGTCGGCAGATTCTGGGTGCAGAGTGCTTTGAAGCCGGATGGGGCGGTGTAGGCGAAGGGGCGCTGGCCGAAGTTGATAACTCCCGTAGAACTACCGTTTGCACATACGCCAATAAAGAACGATTGTGACGCACCTGTCCATGTAGCAGCCGCTCCAGTCTTGGACGACCCGCTTGTGGGGGAACCAGAGTTTTGAAATGTGCCGTTTTTGCTAAAGTAAATAGCACCGTTATCACAATCAACAGCAATACCAATCACATCGTTTGCGGCAAATGTATTTCCATAAGAACTTTGGCTTCCGGCAACGTATTTATTCCCGTTGTTTAGATAGCCAGCTTCGCCACCACTTTGAACGCCGGGATAAAATGAAGAACCATCACCACCTAATACGCTATCTGCTTTTCGTGTACCAACCCAAGGAAAAACTGAGTTTGTTGCAGTAGGTGTAAATTCCGCATACCACTTTCCAGTCTTTCCAGTTTCAATCGTTGAGTAGGTGCTATTGTCACCAGAAGCAGCAATGTTTAAGTTGCCGTTTGTAAGCGTGACACCTGCCTTAATCAGCGGATTCAGCGTTGCATAATTCCCCCGCACCTCTCCACCTGCACCAGTATCCGTACCGTAGGCAGTCGGGCTGTCCACCAGCGAGTCATTGCCAGCACCAGCGGTCACGCTAAAGTTGTTGGGCGTCCAGTTGTTGCCGTTGCCCGAGTAGTCCTTGCCGAGCGTTGCAGCCGTGGTATTGCTGTTGTCGCTGAAGTTCAGGTAGAACCCGTTGGTTCCATAGGTGCCAACAAACTTCAGCGGCGACCAGACTCCTGTGGTTGGACTGTAATAACCGAAGGATGATGGGGTTAGTGCTTGACCATCGATGAAGTTGACCTCGGTTACATAACCGTTGAAATATGCGATGTTACCAGTAAAAGCATTTACGCCAATGTAGTGAGCAACGGTATTATTAACAACATAGTCCGTGTTTTGGGTTGGATTGTTAGATGTTCCAAAAGCAGTCACCTGCGATCCGTTGACATACAGTTTTACCCTGTCTCCTGCGGTTGCTTGTGTAGTATCAAAGACAATAACAATGTGATACCAAGAACCAACATCACGAAAAACCTGTGATGTAACTCTCCAGTTTTGTGTAAACGCAGAAATATCAAGTTGGTCTGAAGAATTAAACGAAACTGTAAACAGCGTGGTGTCACTACCAGTTCCAGAATACGCACCAAAGAAATGGGTAGATGCGCCTAATGCGCTCCGCTTTACCCAACCAGACCATGTCCATGTTTTTCTATTGGTCGCCGATGCGGGGGTTCGATTTAAGTAAGCACTATCCGCAGAGTTAAACCGCAGTGAGCGAGTAATTTGATAGTCTGTGTTGACGTAGTTAGACGCTGCCGTGGGAGTCAATGTCCCCGACGAATAAAAAGTATGAATGACGTTTCCGTTGGCGTAGCTTAGTGTGCCGCCAGTAAACCATTGCGTAGTGCCAGGGTAGGAAACAATAACAATGCCGGAGCCGCCAGTGCCCGCGTTGCCGTTATTGGAAGAGCCACCACCGCCACCGCCAGTATTTGCACCCGCATCTGTTCCGTTGCCCGCCCCGCCGCCACCTACACCACCTGCACCAACGGTTCCCGCAGAAAGAGCCCCGCCCCCGCCACCGCCAGCATAGGTTGTGCGCGTACCAGAAATGTCAGACGCTACACCCGAACCGCCGTTACCGCCACGATTAGTTACGGCATTCAAGCCAACAGTGCCTGCGCCACCACCACCGCCGCCGCTATTTGTTGTAAGCCCAGTGCCGCCAGCATTTCCTTGACCTACTGTGCCCTGTGCTCCAGACAGAAAAGAAGACCCAGAGGAACCGCCACCTCCTGATCCACCGGAGTAAGAACCATTATTGTTAAATCTAGCCCCAGTGCCACCACCTTTTGAAGTTATGGAACCAAACACAGAATCACTTCCGGCAGTTCCAAAACGACCAGAACCAGCGCCGATTGTCACTGTAATTGCAGAACCTGTGGTGACACCTATACTGCCTTGAAGCAAACCACCCGCTCCGCCCCCGCCGTTTCCATTAGAACTATTTGCATTGTCACCACCAGCACCACCGCCAGCAACAACCAGATAATTGACGGCTAAAGGACTTTGATTCGTCCAGGCACCCTGGCGAATCGCTGTAACTTGCTGCTTGAGGGAAAAGACACCACTAGGCATAGTTCACCTTAAAACGTAATTGATCCAGATGATGTCCATACATACACGCGCCACGCCCCGGAAATATAACTTTGCGGAGAACCCGTGGTTGATGTTGCTGCCTTGAGATAAGAAGGATAGCGGATAACTACGATACCTGAGCCGCCTGCTGCGCCATAAAATAAAACGGCTGGAGTGCCTCCTGATGGATTACCACCCCCACCGCCACCACCCCCGGTATTAGCAAGTCCGGCAGTTGGAAGCAACGAAATTGAAGCCTGACATCCATTTCCACCACCAGCGGTTCCTATTCCAGCAGATATAGATTGTGATCCACCGCCACCGCCACCTGCATATAAAACACGAGATCCTGTAATAGAACTAACTAATCCAGCACCACCATCGCCAGCCTTGACACTTGAGACCGCTGCCGTTCCCGCCGCTCCCGCTCCACCACCACCGCCGCCGGGGTTGTTAGATGCAGAAAGTCCACCGCCACCCGCAGATCCTTGTCCACTGGTTCCAGAACCACCAGCACCGTTTGCGGGAGTTCCAGTTGAAGCGCCGCCCCCACCAGAACCGCCAGAACCACCAGCGCCAGAATTAATATCATAAGAACCACCTCCACCTCCACCAGTAGCAGTAATATTGCCAAATACTGAACTAGAACCAGCATTGCCAGCAACTTGAGAGGATATTGCTGCGCCACCAGCGCCAATTGTTACTGTGATTGCAGAGCCCAAGGTCACAGGATATGCTGTACCTTGAAGCAAACCCCCGCCACCACCTCCGCCGCCTAAGTATCCGCCGCTACCACCTCCCGCTACTACCAAATACTCAACGGAAGTGACAGGTTGATTCAGGCCGGTATTGACGGCGGAAACAATCCCGCCCATGTATCGCAAAGGCATGTAGCCCTCCGATTAGGTAATGGCTTCAAACGTAGCGGTATAGGTCAACGCGCTGGCCGTGCCTGACGTAACCCCAACCGATTGGTTTTCAGTCACATAAAACGAATTGGTCTTGTCTACAACGACCAAGGACGAGTTAGGCGGTACGCTGATCTGATAAGCAAAGAAAGACACCACCGTTGCAGACCCAAACGTCGCGTTGTTGCCAATCGCTACCGTCGCATTTGCTGCGCTGGATGTCGTGTTACTCACCACAATCGAAGTCACGCGGTTTACCGTATTAGCCGCCGGGGTTAAGCCCGTCAGTGATGTGGTGCCGTTGTGCGTCCACGAGGTTGTCGCAGACGTACCGGAGGGAATCACATATGCGGTATTACCATAAATTGACGTGACGTTGACAATATTTGGATTTGCCATGATCTATTCCTTAGAACCCGAAAATCATCGCTATAGCGATTGCTTTGCCAGTATTAATACCACCTAAATTAGACAGCGCGGTGGCTGCTGAAGTGGCTCCCGTGCCGCCGTTACTAACAGGAAGCGTGCCGGTAACTCCTGTTGAAAGAGGAAGACCTGTAGCATTAGTTAATGTGCCAGAAGAAGGTGTTCCTAGCGGGCCACCATTATCAAGCAGCCTTACCCAAGACCCGCCGTGTGCAAAATACATGGCCCCGTCTGCATGAGAGTGGGCCACAGCACCATGATAAGTTACAGCAGACGGAAACGCCGCTTGATTGGCAAAATAAAATGGTATAACGCTGCCTGCCTCGGGTGCAACGATTGCTCCGACATCTGATATGGTTACCGCAGAGTTTTGGACTAGTTTGCCTGTCGTGCCGTCAAATCGGGTAATTGCATTATCGGTAACCGCACCAGTGCCAACCATACCAACAAAAACATAATCCGTACCATTATGGGCAACCACTGCCGTTTGACCCGGTAAAAGCGTTACGCCTGTCTGACCCGTGGCTTTAAAGGTCAAGCTATAAGTGGTGTCTGCATTAATAAGCCGATAAGACCGCGCTGGGCTTGTGCTTAAATTACCTACAGTAATCGTGGAGTTAACAGCAAGCGAAGAAACCCTGAACCCTGCTTGTTGAGCACTTGTTGTCGTGATGTTTGTTGCGGATGAAGTACCTTCCGTGGTCTCAATAGTCAATGCACCGGATGAGAAATTAGCACTTGTCAGGTTAGCCATGCCTGCAATAGCAATATCTAAATACTCAGTTAACCCATTATTAGTTACATCACCCCAAACTCCTGGCTCTGTGCCTGTAACAGGTAAAGGTAAATCTAAACGAGTTGTATGATTAACAGCCATAAGTTACTCCGTTTCAACCAATTGCCAGTTTGGAATTTGAAAGTTATTTATTAAACTCCAATACAGCACCCCAAAAGATCCAACATTACCAGTGGCAGAATTACCCGTTAATGTCGGTGTAACGGTTAAAGATCCAACTTGCCCCGTGGCATTAACACTTGTAAGTGTCTTACTAATCGTTACAAGAACCGAATCTACAGAACCAACACCTGAAACACCAGAAAGCGTATCAGAAAACGCAAAGCCTAAATTACCTACTTCACCGTTTGCACTATTACCGGTAAGAACTAATCCAGTCTGAAGATCTAACGAACCGACATTACCAGTGGCAACGACTCCTGTTAATGTTGTATCAACATTAGTGCCGCCCCAAGCATTACTACCCCATGTACCATCACCCCATGTACCGTTTGCCACAACATACTCACTTAATTAAGCTATTCTTAATAAAGCATTTGTAGAATCATTTGTAGGCAAAGTCAACGTAAACACACCAGCAGTAATTGTTTGAGAACTAAACGTATGCACACTAACAGCCTTATTACTTTGTGTGCTATTATAAATTAATACACAATCAAACGCCGTACTTAAAGTTAATGGGCTACCAGAAGAGCCAAAAGTTAGCGAAGCTGTAGGTTGTGTAAATGCTGTAGTGCTTGTTGACGTAGGCGCATTAAAAGCACCTGTAGAAATACCGCCCGCTGTATAGTTTGTACCTGATACTTCACCTGTACTATTGTAAATCGTGGTCGTAGCATTAATAGTTGCTGAAGTAAGAAACAACGCAGCCTTAAACGAATCCGCAGCAGTCGTAGCTCTTGTTGGAGCAGTTCCAAATGCGTGTGTTCCGGTCAATAACTCGACCTTAAACGAAGTGCACATTGCTTGTGTATTTGCCATGTCAGGCTCCTAAAAAGATGCAATTGAGCCACCCATAGATGGCATTTTTTTTAAAATAACATGAGCAGAGCGATGTACCAGCTCGCCTTCATGCCAATACTCTACCCAAGTAATATGCTCATCCTCGTTATCAATGACGCCCTCTCGCTTCTCAAGTAAGGCTTCATCCATAGGTCCTTTAGTTGTCGTAATCATGCAATCCTTAATACTGCGTCAGTTGCCCCCGGAGCAGGGAAAGTGATCGTCAAATCAGAACCTGACTTCACAATCGTTGCACCAAAATTCAAAACACATACAGCACGGTTTTGATTGGTGGAGTTATAGATCAACGCACCCGCGCAGGAAAGAGTAACGTTTGAAAAGGTTGCGTTTTGGAATGACCAGTAGCCTGTCGTTCCTGATGTGGTTGGCGTGATGTTTGTAAGTGCAATGCCACCAGCGGTGTAATTGGTTCCACTCGCCTCATTTGATGCCGTATAAACCGTGGTATCCGCACCGAGATCGGCACTGGCAGTGTAGAGGGCAATCTTAAAAACATTTCCCGTCCCCGTCGTAAAGTTGTGCAAAGCTCTGGCAACCTCAGCTTTAAAACTTGTGCACATCGTCTGATAGATTGCCATACTACCTCACAGGGTAACGTACTTGTACGTCACGATAAGTATCACGGCGATCTTTACCATCACCAAGCTGTTTGAACAGCGCAAGAGCTTCTTTATACTGAGCCTCGATCCTAGCCATCATATCTTGCTCAGCCTTGATAAATGTATACGCCTCTTGGAGTGCGCCATACAAAAGCACCGTATCAAAGTTAGTGCCAAGCCAGGATGTACCCGCATCAACGATAGACTCTGGGTAATAAAAATAATGAAGCTCAGCTTGGTAATTTAAATCTGGCGTTGGCCCAACAATTATGGATAAATCAGTGGTGATAACGCCATTATCAACTACAGGGCCAAATAATGCGTAGTGACGAGGACGACCTGTTGATGTAGGGATGGGGTATGCTTCACGAATAAACTCAACATCTTTATTCAACAGAAAATCACGCCGCCCTGTCGTCAGATTAATTACAGCAAGACTGAAGGGAGAAAGAAAGTCAGTAGGACAAGTGAGGTAAGGATTATCTGCGTCAAAAACGCCTTCTACATTTTTGCGGAATATAGGTGGTTGAACGGAGTTAAATATTCGCTGCTCAGCCTGCTTAACAAATGTCGCAAGTTGATCATCAGAAGTAAACGTTGTAGCTGAATCAGTAAAAGTAATCGTTGGGAAGTCGTTCTCGACATATCCTCGGATCGCTTTTTTTAACTCCGTATAGTTCACGCCATTGGCCCCCTAGCCATTATCCCTTTAATTGCAGCCCCAGTGCCACGAATTTTAATACCGGACGTTTTAGGTTTATCAGGATTAGAAATTTTAAGTTTCTGCCCTTTCATATTATGCGGCTCTGCGTATACAGAAGCAGGGCCAACTTCCTTACCCGCTTTTTTCATACTGTAATTAGCCATTACATACCCCCACCAGAACGATTTTGATTAGCAATCTTGGCGCGATTACGTCCTAACTTCAACATATCTGCATTGGTTTTACCCCCAGCAGAAAATTTAGTTTTAGCTTTACCAGGGTGCATACGGGCTTCATGTTTATGCACAGCCCCCGCTACCATCTTTTTACCCGCTTTCATATCATGTTTCATTATTTACTCCTACGCAGCAGTAACAGAATTAACCAAACCCTGCGCTACCAAATTATTTGGAGTAAGCGCAGCATCAAACGATCTCGACCCACCAACAGGGTTGAACCCCCACTGAATAATTCGACTACCCATTGTAATAGTTCCAAGCTCATCTTGGCTAGAATCATCGTTTACAGCTTCAATCTGTAAACCATTCAAACCTGCTTGTTGATAAGAATTAGAATCTACGCGAGGGTTGCGAATAGCTTGTGGGTCATACACCGGATACATACCGAGTTGTAGCTGTGGTTGATCAGGTTCCCAGCACTCTGGACAAACAAGAATATTGACATTCTTAGTCTTAACCACCAGCGACTTTAACTGCTTCAACTTAAAGCGAAAATTACACCGATCACATTGCGCGATAGCGTATTTACCTGAAGCAAACTGATTAGGCATCAGTAACTCCCAGTATTGCCCAGGTACATTCTGCGAGGTACAAAACGAACAGCAGCTTTCTCTCGATCTTCACCAGCAGCAAAGTTCCACTGTTCTTCGTACGAAGCTTTCAACATTTGAATACGCTCCATACCTTCAGGAATTTTTTGTGCTATGTAATACGCCAATCCTGCTGTAATACAGGGAAGAAACCTAAACGGCATATCAGGGGTTTGAATACCATCACCGGCATCCTGCACCCGACGCATACGCCAATAAACTACCTGATAGTACGGCGAGGCTTGAGTGCCTTGGTCAGGGACAGGCCAAACTGTAAATTGGGGGTAGGCTGTTGCAGATGGAGAATAACCGCTGGTGGCGGGGTATGTGGCTCCAGAGTTCCTGCTGATGTAAATTTGTATCGGTCTTGCTTGAGAAAGTTTGTTTGGGATTGTGGCGTAGGTGGAGACACTAATCCGTGTAAGGGTGAGGTCAGCTTGCGTTGAGGCATTCCCAGATCCTGTCCTTATGACGTGTTCAAGCAAATCAATGGTGTCGTTCGGTAAATCGTACGTCGCAGTGCCCTGTACCAAATTCTCTGTGCCCTGCTCAATCGTCCACATATTGATGCCACGATTTGCCCACTCTATAGTTAGTAGGTTCATCGAACGACGCGCAGTACGCAAGTCGTAACCCGAGCGCATCTCCCGACCAGCCCTTTCAAAGGCTTCCTCGGCTATGTCTACAAACTCAAGGTTAAAGTCGGTTGAGCCGCTCGTTGTCATCTAAATCTTGCAGTTTTTGCTGCAATCCCTTTGGGCTGTTTAACAAATTGTTTACCTGCGCTTTTACCGGCTCGTTTTGCTCTTGAAGTCGCAGCATACTCAGCAGGTGTAAGAGACTTAATTGCCGCCTCTGGGAGATACCGCTCGCCAGTTGCTTTTGAACCCTGTGTGCTAGGTTTGCCACTTTTGGTTCTCCATTTCTGGTCAGTCCAATCTTTGAGACTTTGCTGAGATTTTGCTAACCCACCACCAGCCATCTTCTTTCTCCCAGCACAATGAGCCTTTTGCGAAAACCCTTTGGGGTTATTGCAATCAATAGACTTTTTGTACTTTGTAGACCAAGTCATTACTTCATCTTTTTTAACGTCTGCGCTAACCTCGCACGTTGTCCTAACTTACCCGGTGCTTTTGCTGCCTTAGATAACATGGCTGCGGGTATCTTTTGCCCTGCTTTGACACCCAACGACTTACGCAAAGCTCCTGGCTTTTTGATGGCTTCTTGAATAAATTTGCCACTTTTTGCCATACCACCCTTTTTCAAATACCCCATCTTGTTTCGTACTTCTTCAGGAAGCTTGGCAAGGCCAGGATTTTTTTCTTGATCAACAGGTTTAAGCGCCATTATTTATAACCTCCACCAGCTTTCTTGTATTGCATAGCCATCATTTGAGCTTTTCGGGCTGACCACTGCCCTGGCGCTCCTCCTTTACCACCCGCCTTAATTCGCTCAAAAATAGATTTACGCAATCCAGGTTTAGTGTAATTGCCTGCTTCGTTAACACGCGATTCGCCACCTTCTTTATATGAAGCAGTTTTTGCAGCGTTGGCAAAGTCACTCTTTTTAGGTGCGCCTTTTTCTCCAACGCTACGCATCGTTTCACCAGAGCCAGCAGCTATCCGTCTTCTCTTAGCAGCGATGTTGGCATACAGACCACCACCAGCAAATGTTTCAACGTTGTCACCGTCTTTACGTTTGATGGTTTTAGCTTTTGGCATCTTAGAGGGGGATATGGCCCCCATGCCACGGCTCGGTTTCATCTGTAACCACCTGATTTTTTCATTTTGCTCATCATGCCGCCGCCACCCATTTTAACCATTGTGCCTTTGGTCTTGCCCTTGGTCGCAACGCCATCTTTACTTGGTGCTGCTGTTTTAACAGCACCCATTTTAGTCATACCGCCGCCTGCCATCATTTTCTTTTTCATGGCAACGCCACCGCTTCTCATCATTTTGGACATCATTTTTACTACTCCTTATACAGGTTGTTAAAGGTTACTTCTGAATCCATG
>Ga0194130_10008460_pt1 | contig 10931 bp, 14 predicted proteins | sample TA2KigsurfametaG_FD_160084 | JGI IMG/M metagenome (GOLD analysis project Ga0194130, IMG submission 160084) | Freshwater microbial communities from Lake Tanganyika, Tanzania - TA2015050 Kigoma 12 surface | ecosystem: Environmental > Aquatic > Freshwater > Lake | place: Tanzania: Lake Tanganyika... | reverse complement strand
GTTGCTGCTGCTTGGTTCGCTTTACTTGGGCGGTGTCTTAATGCTTGGACAGATTGCGCGTTACTTATTGCAACGATGAAGATGCCGTTTGTCAAAAGCTTTTCACTCAACGCTTTATGGCGGGCATTGTCTCGCCAATCTGAAAGGGATCGTAATGGAACAAAAAATAACGATTGCTGCAACGGGCACTGTAACCAGGGCCGAGATTGCCCACTCAGAGCATCAGGCGGACGATACGTTTGGTTTCGAGGCAATAGCACCGAAAAAGGGACGAACACCAAAAGCAACGGTTGAAGCAGGCGAACTCGAAAAGCGTTTGAACATTGCACTTGAGAACCTGGCGGACTGCGTGGAAACGCTCAAAGGTTTGGAAAGCTATGGACGCTTTAACGATTCGGTAGTTCGCCGCCGCGCATTGGAATGTCTAAAAAGGATTGGCGCATGGGAATGAAAATGATTGTGTCAACGGTCAAGCCTGACAAAGGATCGTTGCACGTCCTAGCGGCAAGCGTTGACGCTTACGCGCCAGAGATTGACCTTTGCATTGAGAACGGCAAGGGTCCAACGTTTGGCGAGGATTACAACCGAGCCATTGAACGGTTTATGTCTAAGGATGACGATGGCGTGATCATTGCCAACGATGACATTGTGCTTGCGCCTTACTCGCTGCGCCTTTTGATGGAAGACGTACAAGGCTTGAAGAAATTGTGTGGTGCTAAGTTGGGATTAGTCGCGGCGCGATCAGATTACGTTCGACCATCGCAAAACATTCGCGTGCCGCGTGACGAGCGCGATCAATTTGTTGGTATGCGGTGGAAAAGCGAAGGTGCTATTAAAAAGAACAAAGTGGTATCGCCACTTTTTGCCTGGTTGCCGCGTGGTGCATTTGAGCAAGTGAAGTTTCCGCCACTTAATTGGTTTAGCGATGATGTGATGTGCGCTGACTTGGCAGCACTAGGCTTTAGTCATTGGATCAGCCGCAGCTACATACACCATGTTGGGTCGATGACGATTGGCGTTGATATGCAATCGAATCTCAAACAATCATTGCCATGGCTACAAGAAAACAGACCTGAATACATTACACAGTGGGGGCTTGAATGATTCCAATAAGAATCGTGGCGTGTACTCGCCATAACAGGAAGGATTTTGCAGGGACGCCGTTAGGCGTAACCATTCAACGTTTTTCGCATTTGAGTTTTATCGAAGCGCAGTTATTTACCAACAACACGGTTGGCCTTGGCGAGCGTTACAACGAAGCCATTGAAGCCGCAAAGAACGATCCAGCGTTACTAGTGTTTGTGCATGATGATGTTGAGATCACGGATTGGTTTTGGTATCAGCGTTTGGCGGCATCGCTCGATGACCACCACCTAGTAGGTCTTGCTGGTAACGCTCACCCATCCCCCGGTCAAACATCATGGGCGATTACGGACACGGAAGGCACGTTATCGGATCGCATGTCATGGGCCGGTTGCGTAGCGCGTGGCAACGGTGAGTACATGACGAATTGGGATGTGTTTGCATCGCCAAACCATGAGGTGAAATTGATTGATGGTTTGTTCATGGCGGCTTACTCAAAGACGTTTCATGACAACGATATAAGGTTTGATGAGCAATTCACCTTCCATCATTACGACATGGATATTTGCCGCCAATTCACAGCAAAGGAACTTTCAATTTATGTGTCATCGATTTCCGTGATCCATCACTCGCAAGGCGTGATGGGTGCATCATGGAAAGAATCAGCGCAACGCTACTTGGATAAATGGAAAGCATGAACATCAACAACAGCGATAAAAAAGCCGAACTGCATCCAATGCCCGTATACATGTTGGAGGGCATACCGTATGTACCGCATTACATCAAACCATATCACTGGGTTGCACCAGGCGGCGTAACACGAACATCGACATGGCTTGAAGAGCGTCATGCCAAACAAACAAAAGGATCACTGTGGCTGCGCACTTGGGTGCTTGAGCGTTTCGTTGATTCGACACAAAACTTATAGCATAATCATGGGGTTCACGAGGATGCTTCATGTTTCGGATCAAGCGGGTGACAGAAATGTCACAGACTACCGAGCAAGCCATACGATTTCTTCAGAAAGAGTGCTTGCCATTGGACACGGTACTAAGTCCGAAAAACGGTTGGTGGTGGATTGCCTATTGCGATGGACGGTTGGCGGGATTTGCCGCCATGATGCAATCGAGCAAAATACCGGAAGCTGTTTATCTTGCGAGGGCCGGTACGCTGGAAGCGTTTCGTGGCCGAGGGCTGCAAAAGAAGTTGATCCGAGAGCGTCTGAAGTTCGCCAAGGACTTAGGGATGACGCAAGCAATCACGGACACGACAGACAATGTGGCGTCCGCCAATGCGTTGATCACCACAGGGTTTCGGTTATTCGACCCGGACGATCCTTGGGGGTTGCCCAACACTTTGTATTGGAGAAAATCGCTTGCCGTACAAAGACCCACAAGTTAGAGCGGCAAAACAAAAAATTTACGCCAGGCGGCATTACGAGAAAAACCGCGAAAAGACCCTCAAGAAAAGTATCGCAACAAAGCGCGTATTGCGTGCAAAGTGGCGAGCATTCAAAGCATCATTGGTTTGCGAACGTTGCGGCATTCAGCACGAGGCAGTCATTGACTTTCACCACGTTGACCGGTCGCCGCCAAAGCGAAACATCAACGAACTTGTGGCGCAAGGTGCGTACAGAAAAGCATTTGAGGAAATTAAAAAGTGCATTGCTGTGTGCTCAAACTGCCATCGCATCTTGCATCACGACGAGCGCAAGCTAAAACGTAAAAAACATAAACTGAAGCACAAGAGGAAAAAGTCATGAGTCAGCATTCAGAATGGTCACCATCATCAGCCGAGCGTTGGATCGCGTGTCCAGCGTCAATCAAACTTTCACGGGGCGTGCCGCCACGCGAAGCGGGAGAGGCTGCAAAAATTGGAACAGCAGTACACGCGTTAGCCGAAGCAGTCATGCTTACAGGATCGCCGCCAAAAACGTTTGTTGGAAAGGAATTTGAAGGTGTCGAGATTACTGAAGAAATGGCGTCTTGGGCCGAGGTCTATACGGACTTTGCGGGCGAACTCGAAAAGCGCATGGAAACTTCTTGTCTTATCGAAGAGTGCCTTCGCATTCCTAATTACGCTGGCGCTTCTGTGTATGGCACTGCCGATCTTGTTTGCTTTAACGATGTTGATCTGGTGGTGGCAGACCTCAAAACAGGCCGCATCAAGGTGGATGTTGAAGGTCCGCAACTTAAGATTTACGCGTTAGGCGCACTGCAAAAAGCACCGCCAAGCGTCAAAAACGTGACGCTGGCAATCATTCAGCCCACGCAAGACCCGCCAATAAGTATGGGGTTCATGACAAAGGCTGAATTGCTTGATTGGTCCGCCAAAGTGTTGGAACCAGCACTGCGCGAAACGCTAGCACCATTCCCGCAAACGAAAGAAGGCGAGCACTGCCGGTGGTGTCCGGCCAGGTCAAAGTGTCCTGCCAAGATTGCACGCGTTGAATCGTTTGCTGGTGTCACGCAAAAGCAAGTTGATGAGGCAACGGAAGATGAATTGAACGCCATGATGAATGTGGCGGATGATGCAATTCATACCATTGAAGCGATCAAGGATCGCGTGACGCAAGCCTTACATGATGGCCGCCAACTGAAAGATTGGGACTTGGTCCCCAAACGCGCAACGCGCAAATGGCAAAACGACGAGCTGATGGCGGGATTGCTTAGTGCGCATAAGGGTGCTGTGAAAACTGTACCGATTACGCCAGCGCAACTAGAGAAAAAATTTCCAGATGTATATCAAGCATTCGCGGATAAGGTCACCGCTGAATCAAGTGGCTTAACACTTGGGCGCAAACCCGCGCCAAATCTGACCTCACTTTGAAATAGGAAACTTTGACATGCTAGGACTTACAGGTGGTGGATCAGGACTTCCCTACATTCGTTTTTCGCCATCCATGAATATGTGGAGCGATAAGACGGGTCAGGAAATCCAACTTAAAAAAATGTTGTTTGATATTGATAACGTGCAAACGGGTTGGTTGTTGCTTGAAGCCGGTGTGCGCGATTGGCAACCGGATCAAGAGTTAGGCAGGCAAGGACCGAAGCCAAGCGATGCGCATAAGCGCGGGTTCGTTGTGCGTTTCTTTAGCCGCGAGATGGGATGGGTTGAGTGGTCAAGCAATGGCGCAGGACCGAACATGGGTTTGGAAGCACTTTACACGCAAGCCGCCAAGGATCGCAACGCGAACGCTGGCAAGCTGCCGATCATTGAGTACCAAGGCGCCGAGGCCATGAAAGTTGGCAAAGGCAACACGCGCAAGCCTAAGTGGCATATCACGGGTTGGGCGCCAAGACCCACGGATGATGCAGGCAGTGCGCCCGTTGCTGCGCCGGAACCGGTGGCCCCTGCGCCAGCGAAGGGTGAAGAGTTTTAAGTAGTCACTAACTCACAAAACCCGGTCTTTTTAGGCCGGGATTTTTTGACTCTCAAGGGGATGATATGGCAGATGGCGTTTACAAAATCACGGAAGCGTTTGAAGAAAAGGTTGCTGAGTACACAGGCGCACCATACTGTGTGGCGGTCGATAATTGCTGCAACGCTTTGTTCCTGGCACTTACCTATGAACGCGTGGCTGGAACAACGATTAGGCTACCCGCAAGAACTTACCCAGGCGTGCCTTGCGAAGTGATTCATGCCGGAGCAAAGGTTGACTTTTACCCGGTGGAAGGAAGAACGATCAAGGGCGCGTATCAACTGGCACCGACGAAAGTGTTTGATGCTGCGCTTTCGTTTACCGCCAACATGTATGTGAAAGGCTCGCATATGTGCGTGTCGTTCACTGGGCCTTATAAGCATTTAAAGCTTGGCAAGGGCGGTGCCATTCTTACCGATGACTATGCCGCCATGCTGTGGTTCAAGCGGGCGCGTTTCAGCGGGCGGCGCGAGTGTTCGTATCACGACGATCATTTCGACATGATCGGCTGGAATTTTTACATGATGCCGGACGTGGCAGCGCGTGGTCTGTTGCTCATGAATCAGTTTTGGGATCGTGATGGATTACCAAAGATGATGGAGGACATTGAGATGAGTTACCCAGATTTGTCTAAGTTTCCTGTTTACGCGTTTGGGGGTGACAAATGAGTGGCAACCACAATATGTATCAAAAGGCCAAACCAAAAGGCCAATACGTCATATTCGGATCAGGGGGTCTCGCCAAGGAGTTGATCGCCTACATCGAGGAGGAAGGCACGCACGAGGTGGTGTGCGTGGTATCGACGGAACCGTTTAACAATAAGCGCTATGCAGCCAAATATCCTGTGGTGGAAAGCATTAGAGAAGGTGCGTTTCCTGGTGCTGAATTCCTGTTAGCCGTGGCGGACCCTGATGTAAAGCAAGCCATTGTCGCTAAGAACGAAGAACGGTGGGCGACATATATCCATAGCACTGCCACGGTTTCGCCATACGCTCGCATTGGCAAAGGGTGCGTGTTAGCACCGCAAGTGATCGTTACAGCGGATGCCTGGATCAACGATTTTGTGTTCATGAATACCAATGCAACGGTTGGGCATGACTCGGTGATTCACGCATGGACAACCATGTATCCAAACACGGAAGTGTGCGGCGATTGCGTGATTGGCGTGTCGGTGATCATGGGCATTGGGTCTTACGTTTTACCGGGTAAAGAGATTGCCAACCGCGTGAAGATTTCAGCGGGTTCGATTGTCCGCCATCACTTCAAAGGTCCGGTGCATGAGGGCGTTGTGCTGCAAGGCAATCCAGCGGCGCCAAGATAAAGGAAGTCAGTGAACGCAGAACTATTAGCCGCAGCGCTGGGTAACGCCAAGCGTTATAAGAGGGGGTGGCTTGCGTCTTGTCCTGTGCCAGGCCATGGGAACGGCAAAGGTGATCGGCATCCATCATTAGCCATCACGCAAGTCGGTGAGAAGTTTCTATTTAAGTGCTTTGGCGGTTGCGATCAGGAGGATGTGTTTGCCGCCATCAAACCGCACTTACCCAATTCGCTGAACTGGAACCGTCCATTGGTTGCGCGTGATCCTTTATCGGGCATCAGGCCGATTGTGCCGCCAACGATGAAGGAAGTGATGGCGTGGGACTACATTGATGAAAACGGCGAAGTCACAGCGCAAAAGGTAAGGTATGACGTTGAAGGTGGTGGTAAGACGTACCGCCAATACCACCTGATTAATGGCGAGCGGGTGCCAACGATCCGCAACTGGACACCTATACCGTTTGGCTTACCGCTCATGATCGCTAGGCCCACGGCGCCGGTATTTGTGACCGAGGGCGAAAAGGCCGCTGAGTTTTTGGTTGGCATGTTCGATGTGGTCGCCATATCGGCGCACGCGGGTTCCTCTGAGTGGCCTGCCGCCATCACGCCATGGTTTCATGGTCGCCTGGTGGTGGTGCTGCCGGATAACGACAGACCTGGTTGGAAGTACGCCAGGCGCGTTGTGCGTGACTTGTTTGGCGTAGCGCAAGCGATCAAAGTGGTGGACTTAGCCGATGACGAGTCAGCGATTGGTGATGACGCTGAAGAGTTTATCGGGCGCGGGTTTACGTTTGAGGATTTCGCCAAACGTATAGCGGAAGCCAGTGTGGTTGACGATTTCGAGCTAGTTACACCGCCACAACGATTAGTGACTGATGAGAGTGCAGAAACGGAACCGGAGTCCGTTGTGCCAGAAAAGGAACCGTTTGCCGAAGTCATCGAGGCGCAGGAAGCGCAGCGTTACCGCGTCGAGATGTGGCGTGACGCCAAGGATGAGCCGGTCAAGTGGTTGGTGGACAGGACTGTACCGGAGAAAGGATTCGTGGCGCTGTACGGCCCGCCTGGTACGTTCAAATCGTTTATCGCGCTGCACTTAGCCGCCATGATCGCCAGTGGTGATTCATGGCTCGCGCACGAAGTGCCGAGTGCTGGTGAAGTCTTATATATCGCCGGTGAAGGGCATGGCGGCATTGGCACAAGGATTTCGGGTTTGCGCCATGCGTATGAACTCAAGGATATTCCCGTTGGCGTCATTCGTTCACAAGTCAACTTACGGTCATCTGATCAGGACTTTGCTGATTTGATTGCCGCCATCAGAGCGTCCGAAATCCAGCGTCCGAAATTGATCATTATTGACACCCTAGCCCGCGCCTTTGGCGGTGGCAACGAGAACGCGTCCGAGGATATGGGCAGTTTTATTTCCAACTGTGGACGCTTGCAGGAGGCCACGGGCGCAGCACTTTTAGTTGTCCACCACTCAGGTAAGGATGCGTCATTAGGTCTGCGTGGTCACTCTAGTTTTCTAGGCGCAGTGGATACGCAAATTGAGATTACCCGCCATATCGATCAGATGTCAGGCACGCTTAAAGTGACCAAGCAAAAGGATGGCAAGGACGGTGTGGAGATTCACTTTTCCATGGAAACGGTGAACTTTGATGAACCAACAACGCCTGCCGCCAAGCTAAACCTTGGATTTGATGATGACCAAGCCAGCACGTTAGTGGTCAAACCCTTTGATGGTGAGTTACCCGATGGCGTTGGATATAAGCCGCCACAAAGCGCAAAGCCCAACGCAGGAAGGGGTAAGCATCAGTCGATGGGCAGGGAAGCGTTACGCCACGTCATCAAGACGGAAGGGCAATACCAGATCGTGCAAGGAGATCGCCATCGCGTGGTGACGCTTGAGCGTTGGCGGGATGAGGTATATGCCAGGCTTGGAAGCGATGTGGAGGATAGCGATAAGCGAAAGCGTTGGAAGGAAGTGAAGGACAAGTTAGTTGAGCTTGAGTTTGCCGCCATAAGGAACGATTTGGTGTGGATCAGACCGATTAACCAGGAAGGTTTTTGATGTTTAGCGTCCGAATGTCCGAAAGTGATGTTTTGGCGTCCGAATTAGCGTGTCCTGAAGTAAATGTTTTGTCCTTTAAGCGTCCGAAAGTGCGTCCTAAGTTGTCCGAAAACGCCATCGAACAAAATTTCATAGCGTCCGAAATGTGTGTGTGTCTGAAAGACACACATTCGGACGGTGAAATGTTCTGGACGTTTGATGTGTGATGTGTGATGTGAAGAGAAAGGATTTGGGTTATGGCGGCAAAAGATAAGCGCGGAAAGGTGAGAGATGGTTTGTATGGCGGATCAGAGGATCGGTTGAAGAATCCGTTTGAAGAGGATGATCCGATTGTGTTGGCGATGAACAGTGTGGCGGTCAGTGTGATGAAGAGAAAGCGCGAAGCGGATAAGGTTTGGGGATTGGATCGTTTGGCGGAACTGGTGAGCGAGGAAACGCGTTTACGGTTTTGGCGGCAACTGTTGCGTTGTAGGGAAGCGAGGAAATCGAGAGATGTTGAGGCGTATCGTTCAGCGTGTGGCGGGATGCTTAGGGCGTATGACGTGTTGGAGGCCGAAGCGAAGGCGGTGAACGCTGAACCGTTACAGGTGAATGTGATGGAGGGTCAGCGGGATGATGGTAGCGTGTTTGCGATTTGCGCTGATCCGGCAACTGTCCACGCCTACGCGCAGATGCGTCCAGCGTGTGATTGCTGGACAATGGACGAGGTGGCGTTGATCTTGCAGCAGGAGTTTTTCACGCAAGCGGTGAACATCAAACGGGTGATGCCAGGCGCTGAAGTGTTGACGTTGATGGAGGAGCAGGATATTGATCCGGTGTACAAGGGAAACGGTGAGCAGGCTTACGCGTTGAGCAAGGACGCGTTAGAGGCGATGGAAAGTCAGTCAAAACGAAAGGCTTGAATCGTTTGGCGGAAAGCTCCCGGTTTTTGCATGTTTTTGGCTACGGGAATATGTGGGGGCGCCTGATGCAAGCGATGAAGCGGTGATCGTCCAATGCGAATGATTCACGATTGCGAGCGATTCGGGTTAGCGAATGATTCGCTAAAGCGAGCGATTCTCGACCATGATCGAGCGATGCAAAGCTTGATCGGCGCTTTGGCGTAGCCATAGGCGCGCGGAAAGCGCCTTTGTAGGCGATTTTTTATGGGCATGGCTATAACCCTATATGCTTTTGAAAAAATCGATTGTGAGCGATTCTATGGTCTTATCCTCCAAAGCGTTAAAGCGAGCGCGTGCAAGCGCCAGGCGTAAAGCGTAGGCGTCAATAGGCGCTCTACGCTAAAGCGCAAAGCGAAAAAAGGCGCTCTACGTGGAGCGTAGGCGCGCGAAAAAAAAGCCCCTAGGGGCTTTGATTAAGTTTTCATTGGCATGCTGGCATTAAAGATTAAAGAAAACTGCGCAGGCAAGCGCCACGCCAAAAATAACGGCGATTGTCCAATCGATTAGGCTTTGCATGGTTTAAATCTCCGCAAATTGTTTTGCTGATTTTCCGTGGACAACAATGGCGATTGATGCTGCGCTTGGCTTCAAAGCGCCGTCACAAGCTCCGCATGTGATGCATTGTTTTTTGTCGCCACCTTCAGGGCTTGCTGGGCAAATTGCTTCGTTTTGAAGCTTGAGCGCTGATCCGATTGGAATAACGCGAAAGGTCCGCCATCCCATTGCGCGCGCGATATCGCGATCACTAATACTATCGGCGCTTGCCATGCATAATTCGCGATGGGCTTGCGCGAATGGTTCGCGCCATTGATGGGTGTATCCTGTCCAATCGCTGGCAAGCTCAAGCAAATCGAGCCAATTTTCGGCCGGTATCATGGCGGGGTCGCCATAAGCGCCAAGCCTAATTTTTCGACCCTTAAGCCAAAGCGCTGCAAGCTTTACATCGTGCGAAAAATCAGGATACGAGCCGCGCTCGAAAGCTTTGAAAACTGCGTTAACGCTTTTGGAGTAATCAACATAGCATGTTCGTTTTTGCGTTTCATTGCCACGATGAACACAATCGCCACAAATGCTTTTATCATCGCCAGTATTGACTGCGGTGATTGGATTGATATCGGACCTAATGATGTAAGTTTGAACCATGTTGCCAGTTTTGACATTGCTAGACTCGAAAACTGCAATTCCGACAATTGGCGCTTGATCGATTGGTGAGAATCCACGATAGAAAACAAATCCGTTTGGTTTACGCATGATATTGGCTCCGTATTGATTGATTGAAACAAGCAAAACAATAGCATGAGCTTTCATTAATCGATTGACCGTTGGTCGGAAAATTTCAACCATTAAAGGGTTTTGTATGGCGGGAAAGCCTGAAACGAAAAGACAGTTAGCAGTCATTGAAGGCTTGGGGATTGATGAGATCGCTAGACGTGTTGCTGGCGGTGAAACAATTCGATCTATTGCCGCCGATCTTGGTGTTAACCCAAATCGGATTAGCTCTTGGGTAAATGCTAGCGATGAGCGCGCCGATGCGCTCTCACGCGCGCGCATGCGTGGCTCGCACGCGCTAGTCGAAGAAGGGCATGCAATTGTCATGAAGGCGACAAATGAGAGCGCGACAGTAGCAAAGCTTCAAAGCGACTATCTCAAATGGATGGCGTCAAAATTCAACGCTGCCGCATATGGCGAACAACGCGCGCCAGTGGTGGCGATCAACATCGACTCGCAAGCTTGGCATGCGATCAGGCAAGCGGAAGCGCTGACAATTGACGCAGCGCAGCATGATTAATCGCGTCTTGATCGCTTTACCAAGCGCGACAATTGTCGCTTAAAGGCGCAAAAACTGACAATCTAGCGGGTTTCGACGGTCAATCGAGAATCATTCGCGTCCTCGATTGACTTTGAATCGAGAATCATTCGCATTTGATAATCGTTTTGACCCCCCTGGCGCGATTTGGGCGGGGCGGCTTTGCCGCGGTACTTCACACGCGCCAACTCATGCTTCGCATACCTGGCAGCGCTAATCGCATACCCGGCCCTTGTAAGCTACCTCGGCATCGTTGCCTTGCCCGCGCCCCCCCCCCCCCCCCCCCCATCCTCC
>Ga0194130_10008459_pt1 | contig 10932 bp, 10 predicted proteins | sample TA2KigsurfametaG_FD_160084 | JGI IMG/M metagenome (GOLD analysis project Ga0194130, IMG submission 160084) | Freshwater microbial communities from Lake Tanganyika, Tanzania - TA2015050 Kigoma 12 surface | ecosystem: Environmental > Aquatic > Freshwater > Lake | place: Tanzania: Lake Tanganyika... | reverse complement strand
TGGTAACTGGCACCTTGACGATGACGTTGGAGTGCCACGTGGCAAACTCACGGCCCTCGCGGATCATGCCCTCAGCATCGAGCGAGATGGCTTCAGCACTGATTGGACCGTCAACCAACTTGGTAATCTCGGTAATCAGGGTTTTGTGGTCGATGCCCTGCTCTTTGGCGACCAATGATGGATTGGTGGTGACGCCGCTCAAGATGCCCCAGCTGGCCGCTTCGCGGATTTCTTTGAGGTTCGCCGTATCGAGATAAATCTGCATGTCTATTACTCCTTGTATGCCACGTGCACGTAAAAAAAGAACGCCGCCTATAGCGACGCAGCTGAGACAATTATACCGCATAGAGACACGCATGTGTATCTATGCGGTAGCTAGTACTACTCCAAAAAGCTTCGCAAGCCACGGGCGACACCGGGGTGACGCAACTTACGCAGGGCTTCGCCTTCGATTTGGCGGGTACGCTCACGGGTAATCCCAAACTCACGGCCGACCTCTTCGAGCGTGCGTGAACGCCCATCTTCGAGACCGTAGCGCAACTGAATAATCCGGCGCTCGCGCTCGGGCAACCGCGTCAACGCCTCGTGCAGGCGCTCACGCAAGACAATTTGCTCGGCCGACATCATCGGCGTCGCGCCGTGGTAATCCTCAATGAAGTCCGCCAGGTTTGCGTCGCCATCGGTCCCTACCGGCGTTTCGAGTGAAAGCGTCTGACGCGATGCGTCCAGAATGCGCCGCACCTTCTCAACCGGCATATTCAGCTCTTCGGCGATGTCGTCAGGCGTCGCCTCACGCGCAGTCACCTGTTGAATCTTGGCAGCAGTACGCATCAACCGGTTAATCGTCTCACCGACATGCACGGGCAGACGAATCGTACGGCTCTGGTCTGCCACCGCCCGCGTAATCGCTTGACGAATCCACCACGTGGCATACGTCGAGAACTTGAACCCGCGCCGGTGATCAAACTTCTCCGTGGCGCGCATCAGTCCAATACTACCTTCTTGAATCAAGTCGAGCATGGACATGCCACGACCGAGGTACTTTTTGGCATTTGAGACGACCAATCGCAGATTTGCCGCGATCAGGTGTTCACGTGCGAGCCCACCGTCATGCACCATGTCGTCAATCATGCGTCGTGGCAACGGTTGTGCATCACTCAGCTGCTGACCATGATGCGGGTGCACCACAGTCACATACGTCACGAGACGCGCAATGATGTCGTCGGTTGTTACCGCCTCTTCGAGTAACGGCTCAACTTCAACACATACCAATGCCGCCAATACCGCTAACTGTCGAGCCTCTGGTCGGTCGTCGGTACGGTACTTCTCACGAATACGCTCGGCCATTTCGTACGCCATCGGATCGGTGGGTGCTGCAGTGCTGGTATCGTGTTGCAGTATCTGCAGGATGGCCCGCACCAATTCAGTGCGCGGTCGATGTCGCTCGTCACAGTAACACACCTGTGCACTCTGCTTGGCCAACTTACCGGCAACCAGACCTAGCTCAATCCGATATGCGAGCGAAATCTCCTCGACAATCGATTTGAGCCGATTGATGCGGCCGATGTCGCGTAAGTACAAACGCACTGAGTCGTCAACATCACTATCGGTGTCGGGGGTGGTGTCAGATTCTATATTGGAAAGTTCTTCGTCAGAAAGGAAGTCGTGGAGTTGCGCAGAATCGACATTCAACAAGTCAACTAAGTCAATATGGAACTTCGCGTCGGAGCCCGAGGATGAGCTCGCATGTTGTTGGGGTGGACCGAGTGGTTTATCCACGCAACACCAACTTTCTTACGCCAGCAGAAAGAAGATTAACCGATTTGTAATTTACCATATTTCGGCTATAAATGCAACATTTATGACCACATTTAGTAGTATTTCAGCTGAAAATTTACTATAATTTGTGTTATGTGCGAATGAAAGCCATGAACGACCTGCATCTGTTGCATCACAACCGCAGTACGGTATACTACCCTCAAGAATCGTATTTGCATCAGAGAAAAAGCGTACCCGTATGAAGATTGTTGTCATTGGTGGCGCCAGCACCTACACACCTGAGCTGATTGACGGTCTGATCGACCATGCAGCCGATTTAGGCTTGACACGTGTCACCCTCGTTGATCCCAATCTTGAACGTCTCACCGTGGTAACCGCCTTTGCGCAACGCATGGTGGCACATCGCGGTGGCAGATTCGTGGTTGACAGCACCAGTGATCGCAAAGCGGCCATTCAGTCTGCGCCCGACTACGTGCTCACACAACTCCGCGTCGGCGGTCAAGCAGCACGCCACAGCGACGAAATGCTCGGCCGCGATCATGGACTGATTGGCCAGGAGACCACGGGCATCGGCGGCTTCGCCAAAGCCTTGCGCACCGTGCCGGTCATTCTTGACATCGCCGCCGATATGCGCACCCATGCCCCCCATGCCACGATCATCAACTTCACCAATCCGGCTGGGATTGTCACCGAAGCGCTCGCGCGCCATGCAGGTGTACGCGCAATCGGCTTGTGCAACAACGCCATGACCGCCCAACGTGGCATCGCCAAACGCCTCAATGTACGTCCCGATGAAGTGCACATCGAGCAAGTAGGTCTGAACCACCTCAACTGGATTCGCCACATACGCGTCGGGCAGAGCGATGTCACCACCTATATTCTTGAACAGGCCATGGCTGAGCTCGCCAGCGCATCGGATGACGACGATATTCACATACCGGCTACGCTCATTGGCATGCTCCAGGCGCTGCCGAGTAGCTATCTCGACTACTTCTACATGACCAACGAAATCATCGCCAAACAACAAAGTGGCATCCCCACCCGTGCCGAAGTCGTCATGGATGTCGAGCGACGCTTGCTTGAGCGCTATGCCGATGTGCATCTGTGTGAGAAGCCGCCTGAGTTGATGGAACGTGGTGGAGCCTACTACTCGACTGCCGCCGCTGCCTTAATTTGCTCGCTCCATCTCGGCGACAACGCAACCCATATCGTGAACGTACGCAATAACGGATCGCTACCAGACTTGCCCGATGATGTCGTCGTCGAGGTCCCGTGCCGTGTAAATCAGCACGGAGCGACCGCGCTGCCCCATGCACCGCTTGCCCCGGTCATGCACGGGCTCGCCGCCCAAATCAAAGCCTACGAACTTCTGACCATCGAGGCGGCACTCAGTGGGAGTCACGAACGCGCCATGAGCGCATTATTGTGCAATCCGCTCGGGCCAGGTGCTGGTGCTGTAGAGCGTGTGTGGCACGATTTGCTGCAACGCAATACTCACTGGCTCCCGCAATTTGGCCCTCACGCATAACATACAACGAATAGATAACGGTTATGACAGCTTCTACAGATTGGTTTGTCGGCAGTGCCACCAAGTTCATCCCCGAGATTCTTAGTGGCATGTCTGACGGTCGGATTCAGGCATTCGGATTTCGTGGCGATGATCAACTGTTCGCGCTCGCCGTATGCGATGTCATCAATGTCGCTGCCCTCGACGTCTCATCGGTGAACTTTCACATCAACCTGCACCCGATTACCCCCGTGCAAGTCGTCTTGGTTGCTAGTGGGCGCCACCCTGCACCCGACATGCGTCACTGTACGACCGATGTACGGCATCAACTCATCCACATCATCACTGATTGCGTGATTGATGCACTCACGTTTGGTTGCCCAGCTACCATGCGCCTCGCCCCGTCTGTTATTCAGTGGCGCAAATTTGATGAACAACCGATTGCCACCCTCGTCTTCCATGATAGTCGGCATGATACAACCCATGCCAGCCACACCGATCTGATTGCAGCATGCGGCGATCCGGTTATCCACTTGACCCACTATCACCGGCACCCTCATTGGGATAGTCAACAACTCGCTCATACACTCACATCAGCTGCACCCGCACCCCTACGAACGGTAGCCTGGCAGGCACTACCGCCGGGTTGGATGATAACACTCAACGACACCACGCTTGTAATTGACAGGGATACCGGTGATTATGCGATTACCATTGCCCCCTCGTATGACGAAGACGCCTAAATGGATGCACTCGACCGCTGCCCGTGGTGTGGCCAAGACCCACTCTACACGGCCTATCATGATACTGAATGGGGTGTGCCACTGCACAGCGAACACGGCTGGTACGAACGCATCGTGCTTGAGACAATGCAGGCCGGTCTGAGCTGGATTACCGTGCTCCGCAAACGCGCCCACTATCGGGCTGTCTGCCACCAATTCGACCCAACCATCGTTGCAACGTATACTGAGGCTGATGTTGCACGTCTCATGGGCGATAGCGGTGTCATCCGCAATCGCGCCAAGATAACTGCGATGATTGACAATGCAACGGCGTTTCTCAACCTACAACAACGGTTTGGTAGCGTTGATGCGTTCTTTTGGCGCTATGTGGACGGCGTTCCAATCCAACCCGGTCGCCACCAGATGAGCGATATTCCCACGGTGACACCCCTTGCCGAACAGCTGGCCCGCGACCTCAAAACCCATCACTTTCGTTTTGTTGGTCCAACCATGTGCTATGCCCTGATGCAAGCGACCGGACTCATCAACGATCACCTCGTACACTGTCACCGCCACCGCCATCTGACTCCCCACCCCTGAACGATCGCCGTGGCAGACAAGAAGGCTCCCATGACCCTTGATGCCCTCCTGCAAATCCTCGATACAGGACATATCATCGTCGATACGCAGCACGCCGAGGCCCGGCATGTACTCAGTCAACTCAATACATGGGGACGCATCTACGCATATGGCGGTCGCTACGTCAGAGCCAAAATCGATCGCATTACCCTGTGGAACGCCGCCGCCCAAGGCGTTCGCGCCGATGAAATCATCTTCTTGTTGCGCACTGCCAGCCATGATCTGCTCTCACCTACCGTACAACATACCATTCAAACATTGATGGAACGCTGGGGATGTTTATGGCTTGAAGGTGATTATTTTACACTAACACTTGTCAGCAATAATCCGGAAATTTTGCGTACATTACGTACCAAATCGCTCCTCGCCGATGTACTCGGGCAAACACTCAGCGACACACACATCCGCATTGACCCGCTACAACGTGCCAACCTCAAACGCATCTTAACGCGCCTCGGTTGGCCGGTTGATGATCGTGCACAGCTGGCGCTGGGCGACGAACTCCACTTTACGTGGAACCACACTGTCACGCTCCGCCCGTACCAACTCGACGCCGTACAGAGTGCCGAACGTACCAGTCACGGTGTCATCGTCTTGCCACCCGGGAGCGGCAAAACCTTTGTGGGGGTGGCGCTCGCGACGCGCATTCAACGGCACACACTGGTAGTTACCACCAGTCGAGCCGCCGTGCAACAGTGGATTGATAGTTTTATGGTGGCAACAACGCTGGCACCGTCACACATTGACACCTACCAACGCAATCGTCCGTTACCGGCAGTCACCGTGACCACCTACCATCAGTTGATTGCCACACCCGAACGCATCAGCCACGCCGACTGGGGAGTCATCTTATACGACGAGGTACACACCTTGCCGGCACCCATCTTCAGGACCACGGCCGCGTTGGCTAGTCGACGACGCTACGGGTTGAGTGCAACCCTCGTACGTGAGGACGATCGTATTCGCGATGTCTTTAGTTTGGTAGGACCACAACGCTACCATATTCCGTGGCGCACACTCGAATCCCTCGGCTATATCGCCGATGTCACCTGTTATGAGGTGAGTGTGAACCAAACCCCAGATGAACGCATCGCCTACATGCAAGCGGCAGTCCGACAACAAGGCCGATTAGCGGCAACCACCGCCCAAAAATACCACGTCGTCGAACGCCTAGTGGCACGTCACACCGACGAAACCATCTTGGTCATCGGTCACTACCTCGAACAACTCCACATCCTAGCAACACGCACCGGATGGCCGCTGTTGACCGGCGCAGACGACAGCGCCACACGCGAACACATCTATAATCAAGTACGAACCGGTGCAGTACGTGTCGTTATTTTGTCGCGCATCGGCAATCAAGCCATCGACATCCCACGCGCCAGTGTGCTGATACAACTCTCCGGCAGTTATGGATCACGCCAAGAAGAGGCCCAACGGCTCGGTCGAATTTTGCGACCGAAATCTGACATTTCATCAACGTTTTATACTATTGTAACCGCTAAAACACGTGAAGTTGATGACGCCTGGCAACGGCAACAGTTTTTATTGGGGCAGGGGTACCGTTATCAACACATCAGTGCCAAGGAGATCCTCGAATGAGTCCATCGTTCCGTCACATACTCGCCACGTTGCTCACACCAAAGCGCATCCTTACTCTGAGTGGCCTGGCCATCGTATGTCTGGTAGCGCTCATCGTGGCACGCCAATACATCGAGCTCACGCCACAGGGTCTGCGCACCTTCTTAGCGCCATTCGGATGGTGGGGTGGGCTCATGCTCGTCGGTCTGATTATCGCAGTGCTCGTTGTCCCGGTCATCCCGGCGACCATTTTGCAGGTCGGTGCCGGTGTCGTGTTTGGTCCGTGGGTCGGATTCGGTTTGACGCTCCTCGCCGACGGCATCGGCGCATTAGTAGGGTTTTGGCTGGCACGTCATTGGGGCAAAGCGGTCATCCGCACCAAACTAAGTGAGGCAGAGCAGGTCGCATTCGACGATTTGTGCCAACGCATCACCCCCATTCAGATGGTTGTGCTCCGGCTCTTGCCGGGTCCCGCCTACACGGTCGTTTCATTTGCCGCCGGATGCAGTGAGATGGTGTGGTGGCGCTACGTGAGTTTTTCGTTGCTCGGCGTCGTACCAGCACTCGCCATGCTCACACTGGCCGGCGATTTGAGTACGAGTAACCCGTGGCTTGCCATCGGTGTCGGCGTCATCTTTGTACTCATCATGCTGGGATTGAGTCGATTTGTGCCAAAGACGACGGTATAGCGCACTTTTTTATCTGTTGTTTATGAAAGCATAACAATTCCTTATAATGAAGATTGCATACTAGTAACAGAGTGGAGACCAACGTGCCGATGATTGATGCAGCCCGCATACATACCAAGTTCGTTTCACGATTTTCACAAACCCCTACCATGATTGTGCGCGCACCTGGGCGTGTCAATCTGATTGGTGAGCACACCGACTATAACGATGGATTCGTATTACCGGCCGCCATTGACCGTGCCACATTCATCGCTGCGAGTCCACGCACTGACCGGCGCGTGCGCGTCGTTGCGGCCGATCTCAACGAAGAGGACGAATTCGGCATTGACCAGATTGAACGGAGCGGCATGCGCCCGTGGAGCAACTACATTCGCGGCATGATCAAGTCATTACTGGCTGCCGGACATGTCATAAACGGTGCTGACATGGTTGTTGCCAGTAGCGTCCCCCGCGGTGCCGGTTTGTCGTCATCTGCGGCACTCGAAGTTGCCACGGGCTATGTCTTTCAACTTTTTCACAATCTGAATATTTTGGGTGAAGAGCTCGCATTGATGGCACAGGCCACCGAGAATCACTTCGTCGGCGTCAACTGTGGCATCATGGATCAATTCATTGTGACACTCGGTCAGGCCAACCATGCACTACTAATTGATTGTCGCGACCTCAACTACCAAGCCGTCCCACTCCCAGCCAGCACATCAGTGGTCATCTGTGATAGCCACATTGAGCGCACCTTGGCAGGCTCTGCGTACAATCAGCGCCGTGCCGAGTGTGATCAGGCCGTTGAACTGCTCAAATCCCACATTCCCGGCATCAAGGCGCTCCGCGATGTGACAAGTGACCAACTTCAGGTATATGGGCATGTACTCGCACCCGTGGTACGCCAACGTGCCCGCCACGTTATCAGCGAGAATGAGCGTGTCATTGCAGGTGTCAACACACTCCAAGCCGGCAATGTCGCAGAATTTGGCCGTCTGATGAATGCCTCTCACGCCAGTTTGCGTGACGATTATGCCGTGAGCATCCCCGAGATGGATGCGCTTGTGGCATCAGCACAACGTGTCAGTGGGTGTTATGGCTCACGATTGACCGGTGCCGGATTCGGTGGGTGTACCGTCAGCTTGGTCGCCAACGATTCAGTCGAACACTTCCGTCATGAAGTGGCGGCCGCATATCTGGCCAGTATCGGGCGCAGTGCCACCATCTACGTTACACACGCTGCAGATGGCGTGAGCCGTGTACGACCCGAATAATCCATACCTATGTGCGATATCATCATCGACATGCGTTGTATGGATGCCAAGTAGAGAAGGATTATCGCTATGGCTACCGTGCTCCTTGTCGAAGATGATGTAACACTGGCAGAAACTGTCAAGTACAACCTTGAGCGTGAAGGCTACACCGTACTCCATGCAGCTGATGGGGTCGTTGCCCTCGAGATGGCACGACGTGAACACCCGGACATTCTCGTGCTCGACATCATGTTGCCACGTCTCGACGGCTTCTCGGTGTGCCGTATGCTCCGCAAAGAGAGCTCAGTGCCGGTTATCATGCTCACCGCCCGTCAAGATGAGTATGACCGTATTGCAGGCCTTGAGATGGGTGCTGACGACTATCTGCCCAAACCATTTAGCATGGGCGAACTTCACGCACGCATTCGGGCCATCCTGCGCCGGAGTGACCGCACCCAAGGGATTGACCGTGATATCATGCAACTCGGCGTCATCAAACTTGATGCTGGCTCGCGACGTATTTGGCGAGACAACAACGAGGTCCAACTCTCCCAAAAAGAATTTGATCTACTGGCCTGTCTGATGCGCAATCGCGGATTAGCGCTCTCACGCGATGTCCTACTCGAACGCGTCTGGGGCATGGACTACGTCGGTGATGGTCGAACTGTCGATGTCCACATCCGTTGGCTCCGTGAAAAAATCGAAGCCGATCCCAGTACGCCCGAGTACCTCCAAACCGTACGGGGTATCGGCTATCGCTTCGACGTACCGCGGAACTGAGATGAATCATCCATGGATATGTTGAGTTTTGTCCCGTGGCTCATCACGGTCATCACCCTTGTTGGCGCCTGGTGGTGGGGACGGCATCGTCCACCACCACACACACCGGCACCAACCATGCCCGTTGCCTCCTCTGCCATCTCCCAGCATGATGCACGTGGTGACGACGTGCTCGACTACATCGACATCGGCGTTCTTCTGGTCCACGCTGATGGCGTGGTCGTCACCTATAACCGCGCCGCCGTCGAGCTCCTCGAACTCCCGCCACATGCGCACGGACAATCCATCATGAGCCTGGTACGCGATCACCAGTTCGATGAATTCGTGCGCCACAGCATCACCCACCGCGAATACCACGACATGCGCTATACCCAACGCAATCTGGCACGTACCCTGCAAATCAGCACACGACCAATGACGCATCAACACCTAGAATATACGGTCGTACTGGTACGCGATGTCACACACATCAGCCAACTCGAACGTGCCCGCCGCGACATGGTGGCCAGCGTCTCGCACGAATTACGCACTCCACTTGCATCGCTCAAACTCCTCAGTGAGACGATTATCACGAGTCCCCCGCCCGAAATCGCCCACCGCATGGCACGACGCATCTCCGAAGAGGTCGATACGCTGACCCGTCTCGTCAACGACCTCCATGACTTATCACGCATCGAAGCCGGACGAGTTGCCCTACAAATGAGTCCACACCCACCACTGCGCCTCGTTGAACGCGCCATCGAACGCATTCAACCACAGGCCGAAAGCCATCATATTACGCTCGCACATACCATCGTGAATGATTTGCCCGATGTACTGGTTGATGCCGGTCGTGTCGACCAAATCTTGCTCAACTTGATGCACAATGCGGTGAAGTTTACCCCCGATCAGGGGCATATCACCATTGATGCACACCTCATCAATATCCCGTACGAAGGTGCATACACACTCACCCCACCAGCCGATCATGCGACCGGTGAATGGGTACTCTTTTGTGTCACCGATACCGGCGTTGGTATCGCCAAAGAACACCTCGACCGCGTCTTTGAGCGCTTCTACAAAGTCGATCAAGCCCGCACCCGCGGATCGGGTACGGGCCTCGGTCTAGCTATTGCGCGCCATTTGGTCGAAGGACATGGTGGACGTATCTGGGTTATCAGCACAGTCGGCCAAGGTACCACGTTTGCCTTCACCCTCCCCACCGCCTAACATGACATGAGTTGAATCACAGCCAGCAATGTGTTTTATGCACCTCTTTGTGAATGGAGCACGCGCCAGCGTTGCATTAGCTGCGCCTGGAGTTTGGGATTCGGATCGTGAATGCCAATTGTGCTCAGCAGGGTGTATTCATCAAGTGCAGGCGCCACTATCTCGCAATGTGATGGCGCTACACATCGTTCACAGAAGAGCGTATGCCAGACAGCTTTGCGAATATGGGCCACAGAATCGTGCAATAGCGGCAACAATCCTGTCACACACCGCGCATCAGCCCCGTATCCACCATGATCAATCACATCGACACAGTTGCGCCGTATGCGCGTCTGTGAATTCTGTAGCCCAGCAACAAGCACAGGGATGACGGCGGGACCCGCCTGTTGCAACGCCCAGATCGCCGGCACCTGCACGCGCACATCGTGACTAGCAAGGTTCTCTACCCACTCTGCATAGATTCGTTCATCACCAGCCGCATCAATGACCATCTGTGTGGCCTGTTGCCACATGACCCGTGCGGCTGCTTTCATGTCAATCCTCATCTATCTCTGATACAGTTCTCATTACCTTGGTCATTACATATAAATGCGGTAGCACACAGATAATTGACCTCGCCATACCGATACCCGTACAATCTCCCACTCCCCGCTATCCCACTTTTAATTTTTCACTCTTCACTTTTCACCTGCGGCGGTCATATGAATGCTCCCACATCAATCTCACCTGCCCCGCCTTCACTTTTCACTTTTCACTTTTCACTTTTCACTTTTCACTTTTCACTTTTCACTTTT
>Ga0194130_10008454_pt1 | contig 10933 bp, 10 predicted proteins | sample TA2KigsurfametaG_FD_160084 | JGI IMG/M metagenome (GOLD analysis project Ga0194130, IMG submission 160084) | Freshwater microbial communities from Lake Tanganyika, Tanzania - TA2015050 Kigoma 12 surface | ecosystem: Environmental > Aquatic > Freshwater > Lake | place: Tanzania: Lake Tanganyika... | reverse complement strand
TTTTTTTTCTTTTTTTTTAAATAAAAATATTTTTGTATAAAAAAAAAATAAAAAACAAACAAAATTATAACCTTCCTTCGTATTGTTGCATACTGGCATGAGGACCGACATGGATATCAATTTCATAATCATGGGCATAGTACCTATTGTGTTCATTGAAAATATCAAAACGGATTTCTTCGCCTGATTCCATTTGAAACGTCACATCGATGCTTTGTCTTTCACCATACCTATTTTTTTCTTCGTCCGTTTTCGAGGGAGGATCAAAATCAATGGATACACCTTGCAGGATTTGTCCTTGTAGTGCCAAAAGCATCGATGCGATCTCGTTTGTCGTGGAATGCTCCGTGGTACGTTGTACGCCACTTGAATACAAATCAATGCCGAATTTTTCACAACAGTAATGTTCATTACTCAAATATATTTTGATGAAAGGTGATGACGATGATGATTGGGCCAAAGGCTGCCTCTCCACTTCGTTCCGAGGACTTGACGAGGATGATGGCGGACGAAGCCGAAATAAAAAATGGGAATCGTGAAATACTTCCACGTCGATAATTTGGTTGTTTATTGCGTAGAAGAGAGACATTGAAGGTCAGGTTGTGTGTGTGTTATCTTCAATTATTCGTAAGAAAGAATTAAATTATGATTGTATTGTTTATTTTTATTTTTATTTGTTTATGTTGTTATTGGTATTGTTGTTTGTAAAAAAGAAAAAAGACAGACAACAAAAAAAGAAGAAAAACAAAAAGAAAAAACAAAAACAAAAAGAAAAGAAAAGAACAGAAGAGTGAGATAATTCTTGTTTTTTTTTTATTTTTACACAAATAAACAACAACAACAAAAAAAAACGCAAAACAAATGAATGCTTCTTTGAAACCGATGACAGCGAAACCAAAAGCAAACGCATCGTCGTCGAACGCGCCAACAAAATCCCCCTCCATTCAATCGTTGGCCACATTGAGTGAGGTGGCCAAATCCTTGCCCGACACATCAAAATATTTGGTCGCCATCGGATGTTTGATTGTCGTCGGGATTGTCTTGTATTCCTCCTTTTCCAATCCCGATGCCTTGACCAAATCGTTCGTGTATTATTTCGTGGGGGCGGTGTTGCCCATTTTGATTGCGCTCTATGTGGCGTCGCCGCTCGCCTCCGAAAGTATTTCCTTGTATTCAGCCATGTATTATTTTGGGGCGGTGCTGGTCTTGATCATCATGGGATACATATTTTACACCATCATGAACCCCTCCACGGTGGGATTCGCCACCGACACCGTGGTATTCATCAAAGTATTCATGTTGATTATCGGTTTAGCCATTTTCTTTCGTGTCTTTGAACGGTATTTGACGACGGTGCGTGGATGGGGCGGCTTCTTCGTGCAATTGATCTTTTTCTTGCCTTGTTTGATTTCGGATGGCATCGAAGCTCTCTTTGATTCGATGCGGGTTTCGTCGCCCATGGTGATTATTTTGTTTGTCATCGAAGTCTTGTTGATTTTGGCGTATTTCTATTTGCCAAAATGGGTGGAACATCCCGACAAGGTGTCGCTCTTGACGGATCGTACCTTCTTGAATCGATCCACCATCGTGTCCAAAGAGGGCATGTTCTATATGGACCGAAATGCCACCAACAAACAGAATCCCGCCCAATTCGACGACAAGGAATCCTACCGCCAAAATTATGCCTTGGATGCCTGGTTCCACGTCAATTCGATGACACCCGCCAACGTCGCCTACAACAAATCCACCACCATTCTGCGGTATGGATCCGTGGGCAAATTCACGGGAAAACCCAGTCTCTTGTACCGCAATGGCAAATTGGTGGTACATTTGTATGAAGACGGCGAGGGCACCGAATTGAAAGACGTGGACTTGTTGTACCAACGATGGAATCACGTGGCGTTTTCGTATGAGGGCACCCAAGTCACCATGTTTTTGAATGGCGAAGTCGTGTTTAGCCAGGCGATTCCCTTGTCCAAGTTGGTGTTTTCTGCCGCTGACGTCATCGAAGTGGGCCAAGGCGATGGCACCCACGAGGATGCGGGATTGTATGGGGCCATCGTGGACGTGAATTATTACAAGAGTGCCTTGACGGGACCCCAAGTCGCCGCCATCTACAATTTGTATGGCCCACATCGTCCCATTGTTCCCGACAACAAATTTGTATAAAATTATTTTATATATAATATAATAATGAATTATTATATATAAAAAATGTATTGAAAAAAAAAATAATGGGTATTCATTCGCTTTTTTTATAACACCAACAAATTATTTTCCAACAGTATTTTGACCGCTTCCACCATATTTAATACATCATAAAGTGCATTATGGTGTTGTTGCATGTCTGGTGTTGGGTTGCCATTATTATTGTTGCTGTTGCGAATACCCATCGCATATGCGTACAGTTCCTTGAGGTTGGGACTTTTTAGATCTCCTCGGGCGTTTTTGGCTTGGATGAGGTGTTTAGTGGCTTCCATTGTGCATGTTACTTTCTTTTGATGGATTTTGGCGTCTGCTATGTGGGTGAAACCATACCGATAGCACTCGCTTTTCAAAATGTTTGTGTCGAACTTTGCGTTGTGTGCCAGCACCATGGCCACCGAGTCTCCAAAAAACGTTCCATATATGTCCCGGGGGAAGGTATCCTTGAATGGCTTACCCTCTTTAACAGATCGGTCTTGTGTTATGCCATGGATTTCGGCATTTTGGGGAGAAATTGAAAAATCCACACACTTGAAGATTTGGTTGATTCTCATTTGCTCTTCGATGGATACTCCTGAGGGGACTTCAGGCGATTTTACCACCTTGCACAACATGCAAGCAATTTGGACAATCCGGGATGAGTTAAATTTCTTTTTGTCTTTGTATGCACCCTCCGTTTCATAACCGCGGAGAGGCAATCCGGTCGTTTCCAAGTCAAAAAAGGTAATGAAATCACCGATTTTAAGATTTTTTAACGCGATTATCTCCTTTTCGGGAGGTGTCTCTTCGGGAGGTGTTTCTTCGTGAGGTGTCTCTTCAGGAGGTGTCTCTTCAGGAGGTGTCTCTTCAGGAGGTGTCTCTTCAGGAGGTGTCTCTTTAGGAGGTGTCTCTTCGGGAGGTGTCTCTTCGGGAGGTGTTTCTTCGGGAGGTGTCTCTTTAGGAGGTGTCTCTTCAGGAGGTGTCTCTTCAGGAGGTGTCTCTTCAGGAGGTGTCTCTTCAGGAGGTGTCTCTTCGGACAAACCTTTCACCTTGAAACTCCGTCGATGCTCCGCCGTCGGTCCATATTCGCGCAATCCGGCGACATGTTTGGATGTCCCATAGCCCTTATTTTTCCGTAATCCGTATTTTTCGTCGAGAGACGGATCGGTGTCACACAATTCCGCGATGTAGGCATCGCGACTGACCTTGGCCAGAATGGACGCCGCCGCAATCGAACAATACGTATTGTCCCCCTGTGTCACCGTTTCGTGATGAACGACTTTGCTTTCTTGCGCCTTTTCATCGAAAATCGACAAAATGGGAAAATGATTGCCATCCACCAAAATGAGGACATCTTTCGCCACATCCACGGTGGGATCCTTTTCCAAAATGATGGCAATCAAATCGAGAGCACACGCACGCATCAAAGACAACGTGGCACCCAATATATTGAGTTGGTCGATGACGGCGGCTTCCGCATAATGGACAACATAGGCGGCCGCTTTTTCGCGAATGTGGGCGGCAACTTCTTGGATTTTGCGTTCACTCGTGAATTTTTTGCTGTCTTTCATCCATTCGTATTTGAATTCGTTGTTGTTTTCTTCTGTCGTCGCAGTCGCAGTTGGATCACGAATAATAACACCGGCTACATACACACGCCCAAACAAGGGTCCGCGTCCTACCTCGTCAATACCAATTTCCCATAGGTTGTTGTTGTTATTGTGGTTGTGATTATTTGTTGTATCCGTGTCCGTGGATACAAATTGACGAAGGAGAGACGACGATGGCTTGGTTTTTTGTTTTTTTGGATTCGGATTTAGGGTTTCGTTTTTGTTTTTATTTTTATTTTCGTTTTTGTGGTTCATGTTTTTTATTGTAGGTGAAGGAGAAAAAAAAAGTCAAAAGGTTTGTTGAAGTCAACAAAAAAAATAGATGCCTATAAAATTAAAAACATATTCAAATCAATTTTTTAACTTTCTTTTTCTTTTTTATTTAAAACAAAAACATGCCAAAAAGTAGAAGAAATAGAAGTAGAAGCTCAAGCAGAAGCAGAAAAACGGGTGGCAGCCCGACAAGATCCAAAACAATGCGTTCGAATTCTCGTTCTAGAAATACGAAATCCAAGAAACCCACCGAGGATTTCACTGCCGAAGACCGCGCCGATTTCATCCAACACATCAATGATTATCATAAAGAAGCGGATACTAAAAGCAAAAAGAAGGCCCTTTCCCAAGTTTCCAAGATGCACTATAAACGCAATTATAAAAGTCCGTTTTTTGGAAAGGTGAACCCCGAAGATCGCGTTTACACGCAAGGTATTCACCGCATTGATGCCTTTTTCAAGTATGGTGACAATATTGCATAGACAACAAAAACAAAACACAAAAAAAACAAAAACAAATCAGAAATAGGAATACAAACTCAATTTAGATTTGTCCTTTTGAAAATAAATGTAATAGGGTTGATCCAAACGATACATTTGTTGATATTCGAAACGCACCCGAAATACCCGTTGTGTCCAGTCTTTGAATGCAAACAATTGATTGCGACAATGAAATGGCAAATGTAGCCATTGGTTTTCAACCGTCCCACGTTGTTCTTTCTCCACGAATCGTTTGATCATTGGACGTTGTACTATGGTCGATGATGTCGTTGTGGTTGTATTATCAGTTGTATCAGTTGTTTTTGTGGTTGTTGCATCCTGCATGGTTTGTCGTAACGTCATAAACAAACGTTCACAATGATTTGTATATACTTCTTCATCGAAGACATTATTATTATTATTATATTTTGTGGGCTGCCTCTCCGCTTCGACAAGCGAAGTGGGAATGGACTTAGTCATATTTTATTTTTTTTTTTATTTTTTTTTTACAAAGAAATCTTGCGAATAAAATGAAAACAACAAAGAAAGAACAAGAAAAAAAAAAGAAGAAATGGAATGAACGGAATATAGATAACAAGTATTTTACTTTTCAATATCTAAGTATGTTTTTTGTTTTTGTGTGTATTTTTTTTTATTTGTAATTGACAAAGAAAAAAGGAAGAAAACAAGAAGATAAGAAATTTCGAAAAAAAAATCCAAGATTTTTTTTTTTTTTCTTCTGGTGAAACCATTAATAAACACACCCCCAAACACCTTTCAAAACACAAAAAAAACAAAACTAAACACAAATGACATCCGATTTTAAATTTAGTGCTTTGTGGTTGTTTGTGGTCATTCTGGCCATTTTCGCCATTGCCACCTATTTTTTGAAAGATAAAAATAACGCCGCCACATGGGGACAACACGAACGCGAAAGTTTTCTCTCCAAAACATACGACAAAGTTCCCTTTGACAAAGTGGTGTTGGATGAATACTCATCGTCCAATCCCAATGTGTATAAATTATACGATAATATCTTCTTCGATCGCGACAATGGAAATTTGATTGAAGCCGACGGCGACGATTATGTGGCCGCTACTACCAGTGGAAACACGGCGGCGTCATCCACGGGTACGATTACCTCCATCAAAGTGTACACTCCCGATGGAAACACGGCGGGTCCTCGCACGGTGTCTGCTGGAAATAGTGTCCAAGAAAGCACCATATCATCGATGCCCAAATCGTACAGCCAATTTATGGTGACAAGCACGGTATCGGCGCCAAAGAAAATGGTGGGTGTCGTCACATGGGGATATGATACATTTATCACCGTCTTGGATAGTACCAATCCGACGCCCACCTACGGATTTAGTGCGTATTTCCCCTATTCGTCGACGGAAACACCAAAACGTCGATTTTATGACATCGATGTCACCAAGGCGACGGCCCCTACACAAACGTATGGACTCCAACTCCATAATTTGGGTACGGAATCCGCCAACGACACGGCGGACGGGGCCTACTCGACCTTGACGAATTACGACGCGAGCAAACAGGTCATTCAAATTTGCAAGGGGGTTCGCTATGATCCCACCAATGGTAGTTTGATTGTGATTCAAAGCAACAACACGGACATCAAAGTCTATGAACGTCCCACGTCGTCGTCGGCGATGGTGGATCCCTCTCCCAAAACGTATCCGGATGCCAACAAGGCTGCGGCGGCCAATACGTCGAAGACCATAGGTTCGGTAGATTATGCGCCGTATTATTTGATTACCCCCGATCGAAATTATTTGGTGCAATATGTCGCGTGGGGTCAACAAACGGTGGTGTCCGTCATCGTCAATCGCAATCAATTCGTGTATTTGTATGCCTATCGATTCAACAATGTGGGGGATGTGGATTCTGGAACGAACATTATTGGTCCTGGGAAAAACACGAACAACAACAATAGCAATAACAACAATAACAATAACAACAACAATGATGCATCCAGCAATCAAAATTTATTTAGCGACATTTCGGAGTATTATCGTTGGTTGTCGTTTTGGAATACCGTGGCGAATTCCTCGAATCCGTCGGCTACGTTTGGGGCGAGCAATCTTGTCTCGAAAAATAGTATTGTTCCCCCCGTGTGTCCCACTTGTCCCAGTTGCACGGGCAATGGTGTATGCACCAGTTGTGGTGGCCAAGGTGGCTCGGGTACCCAAACGGGTGGTGGATCCGGATCAAACAGATCATCGGGTAATTTATTATTCGATGCGGGTTCGGGGACCAAACAATTATTGGAAAACACGGGATCCGGTGCGACGAGTTTGGTGCGTGATGCTGCGTCCGGAACGGCGGGTTTAGTCAAAGATGCTGCGTCGGGTGCCGCGGGTTTGGTCAAAGATACGGCTTCGGGTACCGTCGGGTTGGCCAAAGACACCATCTCAGGCACCATTGGTTTGGCCAAAGACACCATTGGTGGTATTGGGGATATTTTGGGTCCTTTACGTCCCACGCAAGTGTCATCAAGTTCCAACGCAACCTCATCGAATGCATATGCACGTGGAGCCAATGGAGGTGTTGCTAATGGCGGTGCATCCTCGTCCTTTGGATCGAATGCGGCCACGTTTGGTGGAAATACGTCTCAACCCATACCCGGCATCGATCCCTATTCGTATTTTGGGGCCATTCCTCCCAAATCATCCAATTATGTTCCTATCACAGCGAATTTCAGTGCGTTTGGACGATAAGAAAACAAAGGAAATGAAAAAAAAGAAGAAGGAAAAAAAAGGAAGAAGAAAAAAGGAACCTCAACCATATATACACACTGTTTCAGACAACTTCAAACATGTATGTTTGCGTTTGATTGACAACTATATAAAAACATTTTGATGAGAAAATACAACCCGCATTTTTTTTTTTGGGAAAAAACAAAAAAAAAATTTGAAATTGTACAACCATTCCTCATCAAAATATTTATTTGTTTTGTTTGTTTTGTATTTTTGTTTATTTGTAATTTTTGTTTGTTTGTTTTGTAATTTTTGTGAATTGATCGCATGAATTCCATTGATTTCCATGTGGCATTTGGACGAACGACCATCATTCAAAATATCAAACAACGATTGTTGGAATTTGACGCCAAATGCAAAGATATCACTTATAAGAAAGGCATCTACATTTATGGTGCCCCCGGTTCCGGGAAAACCCATTTGATACACGAACTTTTGCGTCAATTGAATTACGACCCGATATGTTTCGACGCCGGCGACATTCGCAACAAATCCTTGGTGGACACCATTACGTCCAACAATGTGGGCCAATGCAACGTGTTGGACATGATGCGTGGACGACCCAAGAAAATCGCCGTCATCATGGACGAAATCGATGGCATGCAAAAGGGGGACAAGGGAGGCATCAGTGCTTTGGTCAAATTGATTCGCCAAAAGAAAACCAAAAAACAAAAATCCGAACACCAAACGATGAATCCCATCTTGTGTATTGGCAATTATTACATGGACAAGAAAATCCGCGAATTGATGAAGGTGTGTTACGTCTTTGAATTGCCCGTTCCCACCGATGCCCAAATGGCCGACGTATTGTGCCAATTGTTCCCCATGGTGCAACACGACGCGGCACGCATGCATTCCATGATTCGATTCATCCAGGGCGATTTCCGGAAATTGCAATTCCTGTGGACATTATACCAGAAAAAACCCGACGCCTTTTTCCAGTCGTGGACGTCGATTTTCCAAATGAAACACTACAACGAAGATTATGCCCGCATCGTCGAACAATTGTATTTGGAACCCGTGTCTCTGTCGGAGCATTCCACGTTTATGAACGAAAACGATCGCACCACTGTGGCGTTGTTGTGGCACGAAAACATCGTGGATCGGTTGTCGGGATTGCCGCGCCACGATGCTTTTGCCTTGTACCAACGGTTGACGGACAACATTTGTTTCGCCGATTACATGGATCGCATCACATTCCAAAACCAGATTTGGATTTTCAACGAGATGTCGTCTCTCATGAAAACGGTGTACAACAACAAAATCTATCATGATACCTTCGAAGCACACGGATGGCGGAAAGATGGATCCGAAGACATGCAGATTCGTTTCACCAAGATTCTCACCAAATATTCCACGGAATACAGCAATATGTTGTTCTACAATATGTTGGCCCAGGAATTGGACATGGACAAGAAAGATGTGGCTTCCTTTTTCCAGGATCTGCGATTGACGCATGGCATGCATTTCGCCGATCGCGCCGACAAAATCGTGGAAGTCGAGCGCATGTTCCAAGACACCACCAAAATCAAACGATTGGACATTCGGCGATTGTATCGTTATTTGGACAAAAATGTCAAACGCGATGGCAAACGGGGTGGTGGAACTTCGTCCTCGTCCTCGTCGTCGAATCACAAAAACATCAACAACAACCATCATAAATTATTCGCCGCCGCCGACGACGACGAGGATGATTTTTTATTGGACGACGACGACGACGATATGGGCGACGATGATTTTTGACGTCAACCAACCAACCAACCTACAATAAGACCCCCCCCACACACACCCCCCAAAAAAAAAGATAATAAACACGAGCTTCGATTCCTTTCGTAGTCCCCATCCATTGTTCCATTTTTGTTTTGTTTTTCTTTTTTTTTTTCATTAACATCAACAACACAATATCGAATGCCACCCAAGACCAAGACCAAGACAAATACAAACACGGGGTCGTCGTCGACGTCGACGTCGACCTCTTCTTCTTCTTCTTTCAAACCCATGGTATCGGTGTGTACGCCAACCTTCAATCGACGACCTTTTTGGCCCATCATCATCCAATGTTTTCGCAACCAAACCTATCCTCTCGAGAAAATGGAATGGATCATTGTGGACGATGGCACCGACAAAATCCGCGATGTGTTGGAAAAAGAAGCCCCCGATTTGTTGGAGAAACGCATCATCAAATATTTTGCTTTAGAGGAAAAAATGACCTTGGGCAAAAAACGGAATTACATGCATAGTAAAATCAAAGGCAGTATGGTGGTGTACATGGACGACGACGATTATTATCCCCCCGAAAGAGTCGAACACGCCGTCGATACCCTGCGACAAAACAAACAGGCCTTGTGTGCCGGATCCTCCAAAATGTACATTTATTTCAAACACATTCACAAAATGTATTCGTGTGGACCGTATGGTCCCAACCATGCGACGGCGGGGACATTTGCATTCAAGGCACGGTTGCTCGATGAAACCAAATACGACGACCAGGCTTCTTTAGCCGAAGAAAAAGTATTTCTAAAAAATTATACGGTGCCTTTCGTGCAATTGGATCCCATGAAAACCATTTTGGTGTTTTCCCACAATCACAATACCTTTGACAAACGCCGCATGTTGGATGATTTGAAGAATGCTCCCCCGGGTGCCATTCAAATGATTCGCGAGGCTCCCGACACACGAGTCGTCGATTTTATTCGCAGACCCGAGGAAGCCAACATTCTTCGGTTTTTCTTGCAACAAATTGATGGCTTGTTGGCTGATTATTATCCGGGAGAAGCCGCCATGAAACCCGACGTTTTAAAACAAACCGAGGCCATCGAAGAACAACGGCGGATGATGACCTACCAAATGCACCAACAGCAGCAGCAGCCAGCACAACATCCATCCTCTCATTGGCCACCATTTTCTTCCTCTTCGACTTCGACTTTGGGTCCAACCAATGGCGTGGGACAACGACCCTTGACGCATTTTATCACGATACACCAACCAGGAAAACCCGATCGACGATTGAGTCCCGAAGAAACAGTGATTATGTTTCGAGAGCAACAAGAATTCGTGACGATGCAACAAAAGAAAATTGCCGAATTAGAATCGATTATTGTCCAACAACAACGATTGCTTCTTTTGAACAATACAAATACAAACAATGCTTCTCTAGTCGAAGTACCGAAGGATGCCTCTCCCCTCCAGGGAGTGTCTTTACCGAAGGATGTCTCTAGCGCTACCCTTCGGGAGAAAGCGGGCGCACAAGAGTCTTTACCGAAGGCTGCCTCTCCTGCCCTTTCCGCTTCGCTTATCGAAGAGACGGCATCCGCAAGTCCCCTCGAAAAATCCACTCCCGAAAATTTCATATGGGTGGATGCCAATGAATAAACAGGGGGAAAAAACAAAAACAAAAACAATCATGTCTTCAACCATAGTTATACTATCAAACCAAACCAATCATTTGTGTTATATTTTTTTTTCGTATACTGTCACGGACTGCCTCTTCCCTATGGGTCGAGGACTTGCCAAAGGCTGCCTCTAGCGTCCGCTTTGCGGGCGCACAAGAGTCTTTACCACAAGTAAAAATATAACAAGAAAGAAAAAAAAAACAAGATTTTGTTTTTGT
>Ga0194130_10008453_pt1 | contig 10934 bp, 6 predicted proteins | sample TA2KigsurfametaG_FD_160084 | JGI IMG/M metagenome (GOLD analysis project Ga0194130, IMG submission 160084) | Freshwater microbial communities from Lake Tanganyika, Tanzania - TA2015050 Kigoma 12 surface | ecosystem: Environmental > Aquatic > Freshwater > Lake | place: Tanzania: Lake Tanganyika... | reverse complement strand
GAATCGAGATCCCTGCTATTCGACCATGGTCGGCGGAGGATCCGCATCGGTACCGAATTGTCGCAAAACTGGTAAGTGGTACGCGCGAGTACGCCTCGTTGATCACAGGCTTTCGGCGAATTCGTGTGGAAGCCGGTGAGGTTCGTGTCAACGGCAAAAAGATCACCATTCGTGGCGTGAACCGCCATGACCATCATCCTGAGCGTGGCAAGGCGGTAACTCGGGCTGACATGCGTGACGACGTCGTTGCCATGAAGCGTCACAATTGCAACGCTGTTCGCACCAGCCACTACCCGAACGACCCCGCGTTTCTCGACTTGTGCGACGAACTTGGTTTGTACGTCGTTGCCGAAGCCAACATCGAGTCGCATGCCTACAACACGTCGCAATGTAACGACGATCGGTACTTAGCGGCGTGGATATCTCGGGGCCTGCGCATGGTGGTGCGTGATCGACACCATCCCAGCGTCATATTTTGGTCGCTCGGCAATGAGTCGGGCTTCGGCACGAACCACGACGTGCTCGCTGGATTGATTCGCTCGCTCGACCCATCGCGTCCCCTGCACTACGAGGGCGCGATTTTCCACGGGCGAAATGGCGATACAAAGCCGTGGATCAACGGGGGACGTTATGCGACGGATGTCGTCTGTCCGATGTATCCGCAAATCTCGGCGATCGTCGAGTACGCGCATAGTGGAGCAGAGCGTCCCTTGGTGATGTGCGAGTACAACCACGCGATGGGAAACTCAAACGGTTCGCTGGCCGATTATTGGGATGCAATCGAGAGCGAACCGTTGCTCGCTGGCGGCTTCGTATGGGAGTGGAAAGACCACGGCATCCGCCAGAAGCTGAACCCTCGAGAAACTACAAATGGTTCGTCATGGCGATATGCCTACGGCGGCCAATTCGGAGATACACCCAATGACGGCAATTTCGTCGCTGACGGTCTGAACGCTTCCGACCTCGTGCCGCACCCAGCCATGCGCGAGCTTGCGTGGGTGCATCGGCCAGTTGCCGTCACACGTGATGGCGAGTTTGGATACAGGGTTCGCAATCGGCGCTCGCACATCGGCCTTGACGATCTGCAAGCAACCGTCACATTGCTGGTTGGAGGTGAGGTGCAGCACGAGGAACAGCTTGATGTTGAGGTACCTCCGTTGTCGTCGGCACGTCACGAAGTCAGTGATGCTCTACGTAACGCAATAGCTTGCGTTGATGCACATGTGACAGTGACCGCCCAGTTTCGCTGGGTGCAGCGCCACGCCACACCATTCGCACTCGCCGGACACCTAGTGGCGTGGGACGAAATCGTGTTTCAGGCACCACAGTCGAAGTCGCCACCACATGACAAAGAGGCACCAAATGTCACGAGTGTCTCCAGTAGTGCGGCCGCCGCCGATGAGTGTTTCACCAGCCCCGTTCGGTTCGCGATTATGCGTGCAACGATCGACAATGACGGCTACAAGGTGATGCCGGGTTTCGGTGAAGAACACCGCATCGGCGGCAAGGCGCTGGCCCGTTGGGGCCGACTCGGCATTCTGGATGATCAGATCCCCAACGGTCTGCAGCATATGCAGCAACGTCGTGTGCGCAGTGACGGCGGGGTCGAGTACCACCACCGTGTTGTCGTGCCCGAGCCACTTGCAGGCTTGCCGCGCATCGGCGTGCGTTTCGCATTGTCAGCCGATTTCGGATTCATCCGTTGGTTTGGTCGCGGACCGCACGAGAACTACCCCGATCGCAATGCCAGTGCAATGCTCGACGTGTGGGGGTGTGAACCCGACGAGTTGCCGTACTTGGTACCCCAAGAATTCGGTCTGCGTACCGACTGTGAATGGGTGGAATTTCATTCCCCAACTTCGGTCGTGCGTATCGACGTTCTTCAACCATCAGGGCTGCACTTCAGTGCCACGCACCATACGCCGATGCAACTGCAAGCGGCCCTCGATAGCACTCAGCTACGACGGTCGAGCGATCTCGTGGTCCACCTTGATGTTGCACATCGTGGGCTTGGCACGGCGAGCTGCGGGCCGGACGTCTTACCTCAATACGAGATTGTCGCAGGCACCTACGAGTTTGCGTACTTGGTGCGGGAGTCAGGGCACGCAGCGCCACACAACCTTTAGGTTCGGCGAATCTGTAGTCGTCTGTCGTCGGCAGTGACGCAGCGACCATCCTGAGTCTTGAAGCGCCACCCGTGCAACGTGCACACGATTTCGTCACCCTGAAGTTGTCCGAACACCGACAGGTCTGCTTTGCGATGCGGGCAATAGCGCTCGAGAGTGAAGTCGCCGATACAGATCTCTTCGCTCGGCTCGGGAGGTTCACCGAGTCGTCGTCGTGCTTCGGCTTCAGCGCGGTCGATTCGTTCTACGGAGAGACTCTTCAAGAAGTTGTAGAGGTACTCGTTGAATGCCCCGTCTCGCCAGGCGTGGAATCGGCACGAGAGAAACAGCGAGTTTGACCAGTCGACGGCCCGTTCGGTGAGCACTTTTTCGACGAGCTGCGGCTCGATATCGAAGCGAAATCGGTACGGCTCTCTCTGGTGAACTCGCACAGTGGCGTTCAGAAAGTCGACAATGACATGCTCGTCACCAAGGCGAAACAGGCAAGAGGCACCGATACCTTCGCGAAGTTTTGGTGCCCGCAACAACAGGGGCTCCCACCATGCTGCAAGTCTCGGCTGAAAGTCAGATGTCTTTTTCGGCCATGTTGACTTCGCTTCATCGAGCCATCCACGCCAGTCGCGTTGATATTCCCGCAGATAAGCAAGTTTGTCGCTGAACGGTACGTTCACATCCATATCGGGGTGCGTCACCGTCACTTCGCCCTCGCGACTCTCAATCGTGGTGCCGGGCAGGTTCAAGGTGGCAGCCCGTTTGCTGTGCGATAAGCGCTCGATGAATGCCGTTTGGTCGGGGAAGATCGAAATCTCTTCGCCAGTAATCATGTTGAAGTCGAATAAGTCGTCGTCCAAAAAGCATGGCGGCCCAGCCGACGGCACGACGACCGTGGCGTTGACTGCGTCGACATATTGCTGTGCTCGCGCGAATTGACTTTCTCTCTTTTCTGCCGCCTGTTGTCGACGAACGTCGTCTGGTTCGTCATAGACCATCGGATACCAAATCGCCCCGCTGTATTGCAGCCAGTGCTGATTGACGGGTCCGTGCGAAGCAAGTGCTTTGGGATCGTGGGTTCGGCAGTCGTTTTGATTGACGAGTCGCGAAGTGCCGTCGTATACCACCAGTGCTGAGTCGCCGCCGGGGCCGTCAGTGATCGATGACTCAACATGTATGGCAACGCGGAGGCCGTCGCGCAGCTCCAACTCGTTGCCATTTTCGGTGGTGATGAAGTTGGTGAAACCAAGCCGTGTGAGGCGTCGCCGCAATTCATCGGACGGAAAGTCGGGCAGCAAGACCGTGGTCGACTTATCCATCCGCTCCCGCAAGAACGGTTCGTCGAAGTGGTCACCGTGCAAATGCGATACATACAAGTAGTCGGGCGAGCAAACGGCTGCCATCGTCTCGGCATCGAGACGATCGTTGCGAGGAAAGGGGAACCACGAACCCAAGAAGGCCGGAACAAACCACGGGTCGCACACGATCGATGCCTGACGGCAGCGGATCAGAATCCCGGCATGGCCGAGCGACGTCGCCCGCATGAGCGAATCAGGCGACGGGCGGATCCGTGAACTGCTGGCCACCGCGAGCAACATGCTCGGTCCACGCAGTGCCGTTCCAATATCGCATTTCGTAGCGGCCCGACGGGTCTTTGTACCATGCGGCCGGAACCGCCGGCGTGGCCGCAGATGCAGTCTGAGCAGCCGCCCCGGTGGCGGCGGCAGCTGCATAACCGCTATCGCTGGTCGAGGTTGTGGTGAGGTTCTGCGTCGTTGATCGCTGAGCGACTGGTCGGCGCAAGAACGCACAGAAACGACCATCGGCAGTGGTGGTGATGGAGACGACTTCCCAGCCTTCAGATGACTTTCGTGTCAATTCAGCAGCCAGGCCTTCGGGGCTTGCGTTGAAAGGGTTGAACGCCGCATATTCGAACATGCGACGCAGGCTATCGCTGGCTCGTAGCCTTGTCGGGGTGACGAAAACACGTCGCGTCGCCTATTTTGGCCCTGCCGGCACCTTTACCGAGCAGGCGCTCGTGACGCAACCCGACCTCGAGTCGATGCAACGGGTGCCGATGCGCACGGTGCCCGACGTGCTTGATGCCGTTAGCAGTGGGGATGCCGAGTTTGGGTTTGTGCCGATCGAGAACTCGATCGAAGGTACGGTGAACTTTACGCAAGATGCATTGGTTTTTGATCATGAATTGCTCATTCAGCGCGAAGTGGTGATGAACATTCAGCACTGCTTACTGGCGCGCCCTGGGACATCACTGGCAGACATCAAGGTAGTATTCTCCATTCCTGTTGCAACAGCGCAGTGTCACTCTTTCTTGCGTCAGAACTTGCGTGATGCCGACGTGCGAGCGGCAAACTCCACTGCCGAAGCGGCGCAAACCGTAGCCAACGATGCGTCAAGCGGGCTTGCTGCAATTGCGCCAGCGAGCGCTGCTGCGTTGTATGGCTTGAAGGTTCTCCAGCACGACATTGCCGATCACGACGGAAACCAGACGAGGTTCGTGCTGGTGGGCAAGAATCGTATTCCGGCCCGCACAGGCCATGACAAGACCGGAATCGTCGTATTTCAGCGTGCCGACGAGCCGGGAAGCCTCATCGGAATTTTGCAGGAGTTTGCGGCACGCCGCATAAATCTTCAGCAACTGCTGAGCCGGCCGACCAAGCGCGGGGGTTTGGGTGACTACTGCTTTGTGATCTATGCAGATGGTCACGTGTCAGACGAAGTGATGGCCGATGCGCTTCGTGACTTGCGAACCAAACAAGGCGATGTGAAGTTCCTCGGCTCGTATCCGGCAGCGGGTGCGCACACACAGTCTGTGCGTGATCATGCCGATCAGCGATGGCGCGACGCCGACGACTGGCTGCGCGACATTCGATCACGTATCGAAGAATGAACTGGTGCTCAGCACATTGAATCCGTCGTCGCAGATAGCGTGAGAGACGGAACGATGGCAGAGCGGACGATTGCACCTGTCTTGAAAACAGGCAGCCCAAAAGGCTCGGGGGTTCGAATCCCTCTCGTTCCGCCAATCGAGTTGCTCGGTACACTCACAGCACGGTTTCTCGCGTAGTTCGCACGATTTGGAGAGGTGCCAGAGTGGCCGAATGGGGCGCCCTGCTAAGGCGTTGTCTGGGTTTACCGGACCGAGGGTTCAAATCCCTCCCTCTCCGCCAAGCATTGTTGGTGGTTGGCGTCGCCATTATTGTTTCAACGGTCGCAGGCACGAAAGACCCCGCCGCAGCAGCAGGCTGCACACAGGACCATGTGGCGAAACCGAACGACTCGTGGACTCGCCTTGCAGCACGTTTCGGGCTCGCATTGCCTGAATTGTTGTCGCTGAACGGAGCGAGCGAGAGCACACCACTATTGATCGGCGACCGTGTTTGTATCTCAACCCGACCGGTGTTTACCGCACCCAGCCAGCAGTTCTCACGCAAGCAAGTGCGCACCATCATTCGTGAGGTGTGGCCGGACGACCTCGAAGACACCGCACTGTTCGTGGCTCAACGAGAGAGCAACTTCGTTCACGCGGTAGTCGGTGGCAAGAACAACTGTTGTCTCGGGCTCTTTCAGATTTACTGGTCGGTGCACAAAGGTTGGTTACCGACCATTGGCATTAGTCAGCCATCGCAGCTTCTCGAACCTCGCGCCAACGCCGAAGCGGCACTCGCACTGTATCGACGTAACGGAAACTCGTGGCGGCCATGGTGGACGAGTTCGTGGCGGCCGTAAAGCGATAGCATCAGAGGTCGCTAGCGCTCGTAGCTTAATGGATAGAGCATCTGACTACGGATCAGAAGGTTGGAAGTTCGAGTCTTCCCGAGCGCGCCAGTTTATTTTTGCCAAGCGCGTTGACTGAACCGCCACCCGAGATTCACGACTGACGCATGTCGAGTGTGAGCTGCAGGCAAGAAAGAATGCAGTGCAGAGGTGATGGCAATGATTTCCTCCTCGCTTGCTGACGGTCGCACTTGAGTTACGACGAGCTGTGAGACCACAGGTTGCTCGCTCACAAGGGGATGTTCCCATGTTTTCGTTGTGGGAATTCGTCGACCTTGGTTCGAAGAATTCGTAAGCCTTCCACCAACTTGACTCGTGTGTCTGCTGGGTCGATTACATCGTCAACGAAGCCGCGCTCTGCAGCAACGTACGGGTTTGCGTACTTCTCGGTGTATTCAGCAACAAGTTGGGCGCGACGAGCGGCAGGCTCAGCCGCTTGCTGTAGTTCTCGGCGGTAAACGATCTCTACGGCACCCTGAGGCCCCATGACGGCGAGTTCGGCTGACGGCCACGCATACGCAAGATCGGCGCCGATTGACTTTGAGTTCATCACCACATAGGCGCCGCCGTACGCCTTTCTGGTGATTACCTGAATTCGTGGCACCGTCGCTTCGCAGTATGCGTAGAGCAGTTTCGCGCCATGACGAATGATGCCGCCGTACTCTTGGTCGACTCCAGGTAAAAAGCCTGGTACATCAACGAAGGTGACGATCGGGATATTGAACGCATCGCAGGTGCGAACAAAGCGGGCGGCCTTCTCACTGGATTCGATATCAAGTACACCAGCGAGCACCATCGGTTGGTTGCCGACTATGCCCACTGAGTGCCCATCTATCCGTGAGAATCCACATACGATGCTCTTGGCCCAATTGGGGAAGTATTCGAAGAACTCCCCATTGTCGACGACTTCGCTGATCACCTTCTTCATGTCGTAGGGCATATTTGGTGATGCGGGCAAGATTGTGCGTAGCGACTCGCACAAACGCGATGGATCGTCACTTGATGGGCTCGGCGGCGGTGCCGAGAGATTGTTCTGCGGCAAGAAGCTCAACAAATATCGCACATCAGCCAGGCATGCATGCTCGTCGGTAGAGACGAATGTGGCGACGCCACTCTTTGAGGCGTGGCTCGCTGCGCCGCCCAGCTCTTCAAGTATCACTTCTTCGCCGGTAACTGCCTTCACTACGTCAGGCCCAGTGATGAACATGTGGCTGGTTTCGCGCACCATGAAGATGAAGTCAGTCATGGCGGGCGAGTACACCGCGCCACCCGCACATGGGCCCAGAATCACGGAGATTTGTGGAATAACGCCCGACGATTGCACGTTGCGCCAGAAGATGCCGCCATAGCTGGCGAGCGATACGACACCTTCTTGAATTCGTGCTCCGGCACCATCATTGAGGCCAATCACCGGGGCGCCAGTCTTGAGCGCAAGATCCATCAACTTATGGATTTTTTCAGCGAACACCTCACCAAGTGCGCCACCAAACACGGTGAAGTCTTGGCTGTACACGAACACTTGTCGACCATCGATCGTGCCCCAGCCGGTGATGACTCCGTCGGTGTATGGTCGCTCGTCAAGCCCGGCTGCGTGTGCGCGATGACGTGCCAACAAGTCGAGTTCGTGAAAGCTGCCTCTGTCGAGTAGCGCGTCGATGCGTTCCCGGGCGAGCAGCTTGCCCTTTTCATGTTGACGCTCGATTGCTCGGGGGCTTCCTGCGTTTCGCGCCTGGTTCTTGCGCGACTCCAGGTCCGCGAGTTTTTCGGCGATTGGGTCGAGGCTCACGAACCCACCTTAGTTGTGCTACTCCGAGGCAGAGAAGTGAGCGGTCTTGTTGAAGACGAATACTGCTCAGTTCACGGACGAGCGCGCCGTGCAGTTGAGGTCCGCAAACGGTTGCGAACTCCAATCACCGACATGAAGGCTCGATCACCGATAAGCACGGATACCAACGACAACAGAACGTCGATCAGCTTCTTTCGCCGAGCCACTCTCGAAATCAGGTTCTCGTGGGGTTGGTTGACGTCAAACTCGGTAGCTGATGAAGTCATCTCAACCGCATGTTTTTGAGCCACCAACATGACATCGCCCCAATACGAACCCTCGTCAACAACAACTTGTTTGGTCGTGAGTCCGTAACGAGCTGCCAGAGCAATCAGCCCGTCGGGGTGGAATCGGTAGCAGTCGACTGGGTAGCGGTGCACTGCACCTTTCGAGGGCACGATAACCACGAGAGCTCCACCGGGCTTTAGTACACGTGCCATCTCCTGGAAGACATCCCAGAAAAAGGGAACATGCTCAAGGGCTTGGCCGCTGATGACGAGATCAAAAGAATTCGACTGCAACTCCCTCCAGTCGTAGGGCACTTTTACGACGACGTCGACATTCTGCCCAGGTTCAACATCCATGCCAATATACGAAAATGGTGGAGCCGAAAACAGTGTTGAGTAACTGAGTTTCTGTCCGTCGACGACCCGAGCGCCGACATCCAACACGCTGAGTTGGCTAGTTGAAGTGGCTAGTTGGAGATCATTAATTGCCGACCGCATGAGCCGAAGGCTGTTGGCATGCATAAATTAATTACTCTAGTGATTGCCGTGATAGCAACGATGAACCGCTGTGATTGATTCGTTCCAAAAAAAATCAGAAACTGGCGAGATTCTGGTGGCAGTGGTTGTGTCGCTGTTGCTTGTGGTGTTCTCTGCATTGTTTGGAACCCACGACATTGAAGAGGCGACCAACACCGCCTACTCCGCTGAAGCCATTTCACGTGGCACACAGTCCATCTGGGGAATACCAGTGTTTGACTCGCTTCAAGCCACGGGTAACCGACTCCCGTATCAAGGCTCGTGGAGCCAAAGCATCACTTGGCCGATCCATCTATTTGTCTCATGGCAGTTTCTACAACTCGCCAGAACGTTGGTGTTCTCCACTGCGGCGATGTGGCTGTGCGTACGTGTCCTCAAATCTTGGATTCCACGCATCTCAGGGTGGCGTCTATTTCTGTTTGGGCTACTGATGAGCTCCTCGTTTGGGCTTTATGTTCGCCAGAACGATTGGAGTGATCAGTTCGCTCAGACGATTTCAACCCTTGGTGTGGCGTTGTTTTTCATGCATCGTCGATTCAATGATTCCTCGTCTTCTGGCTCAATGCACAGCAGTCGGGTTGAGCCGATCTTGTTATTCGTTTGCGTTAACGGCGTCGTTACGGGGCATCCAGGAATGTGGATGATTGCGCTATTCACTTGGGCAACACTGCTTGCTTTGCTGATGACGAGAAGAGAGTTTCGAGGTCAATTCGGGGCTTGGCTGCGGCACAACGTAGTTTCCAGCGCACTCGTCGTGGGTTCTTCTCTGGCAAATAGTGCGGTTGTCATGGCGGACTTGTTGGAGGAGAAAAGAGCCCAGAGCTTGGCGGCCTCGTCTTCGCAGATGTGGCAAGGGTTTATCGGTGACCAACTGCTTCGAGGGGCTACGAACGGTGTCCTTCCTGACTTTGTTGAGCGAATGGTCTCGCTGGCATTGACGTCAATTTCACTACCGATTCTCCATCTGATTGCGGGCTTCTGGCCGACAACGCCGAGTTCGTTACTCAACGAGTTGTTGATGCGAGCATCGGGCTCGTTTCCTCGTGGTGAGTTTGCTGGCTCGCTAGTAATTCTGGCGTTCGTGCTGGCCAGACGCAGAATACAAACGCAAGCCAGCCGAGGATTGCTCACGCGGCTGGTTGGTCTACAAATGCTCATCTGGGTGTTTGTCGTGCTCTGCTCCATTGATGTCGTTCCGGTGGCGTTGGCACCGTCAGCATTGTTCACAATTGCCCCTGTCCTTTTGGGTGTGAATATGTTCATGCTGTTTCTTTTACACAGCACTACGACATCGCTGTCTCGCACTACTCGAGGTGTGGTGATGTGTAGTTATGCGCTCGTCGCACTTTGGCTTATAACCCAGCTCGGTTTCGGTGTTGCTCGCCCCGGTTTCCCCGAACGACATGAAACATGGTTTGCTCAGAGCAAGGAGTTGCAGCGAGATACAACATTCAAAGAATTTTTCGACACATCAGATCGACTCATCATTGCTGACGCGCGATCGGCCGATACTGACGAGCTACCAAAGTGGGAATCGTTCATTGGTTTCGTTGGGCTTGGACTCCCGGTGGTTACCCCAGCAAACCCGAAGATTCGTGACACAACGCAACTCGTTAGCAATATCGCGTTTCGAAACACCCTTGATGTGTGGTCAGGCCTTAAAGCATGGCCGATAGAGCAGATTGATCAGGTGCTCGACTTTCTGCAGATCCGCTATGTGGCCGTGGAACTTACCGATGCAAACAGCAATCTGCTTGAGCATTTGGAAGCCAGTTCGACACCACTCGCCACATCTCGTGTTGGTTCGACCACTCTTGATGTGGAGATTGGCGAACATAAGTTCAGAGTCGTCAAACGCAATGCATTTGCTGCAGAAGTCCGCATAGGTACTGGGGCAACGCTCGAGGGCAACTGCGCGATACTGGAACAACGCTGTCCAGTGCTCACCGATGCCACAAGGCGGGTGCGCAGCTCGTCACCCAACCTCTCGCTGTGTACGAGTAGCCAATGCATCTGGAAGTTCAACTCACCCACCATTAACCCAGACGAACGGTTGGTGCTGCCGGTTACCTACGACGATGTTCTTGATGTGCACGATGCGAGTGGAACACAACTCGACACATCAAACATGGGCGGATTTCTCGCGGTTGCACGCCCAGACGGCATCGGGGAGGGCGAACTCAGGGTGACTCTCGACCCCGACATTCGCATGCTCCTACGAGTACTTGTGAGTTATCTGAATCTCGGAGTATTCCTCATGTTGCTCGGTGCCGCACTGCAACCCTGGGTGCAGTCGCGACGCAGGCGGCTACGAATCGAGTAACGAATCGACCACCGTGATCGTGGTGCCTAGCGGTGTGAGGTCACCGGTGGTGGTGGTGCCGACGATCTCCACGTTCCACACGCCGGCAACTGGGAAGTTGAGCCCAC
>Ga0194130_10008452_pt1 | contig 10936 bp, 5 predicted proteins | sample TA2KigsurfametaG_FD_160084 | JGI IMG/M metagenome (GOLD analysis project Ga0194130, IMG submission 160084) | Freshwater microbial communities from Lake Tanganyika, Tanzania - TA2015050 Kigoma 12 surface | ecosystem: Environmental > Aquatic > Freshwater > Lake | place: Tanzania: Lake Tanganyika... | reverse complement strand
CGTGGATTATGATATTGCGCCGAGTGAAACTGGGTATGCTCAACGACAAACCTTCGAATATGCCAATAGTATTGTATTTAATGATGGAAGCTCGGCGATATCTTTTCAAGCAATAGTTATTGGATTAAGTAATAATGTAAGCCAACGTCCGGATTCAAGAACGAATAGTTATGTCGTGAAAATATATGCTGAAAATTTGGTAGGTTTTACGAATACGGCCAATCATTTCAAGTTGCATCAAGAAATTACAGGCACGAATGCGATGAAAGATATATATGAAAACCAGACAATTGATAGGGTTGTTAGGCCAAGAACAATACCGTCACTGATTACGGAAGAGCGAAGTGGATAAAATGAAACGCATAGCGTCGACGCCGGCAGCGTGGCGGAAATGGAATGACGTCGACGCCGGCAGCGTGGCGCGTCTTTACTTTATTATTATTATGTGTATTCATAGTAATAATATCATCACAGTCCATCGGGATGACGACGATTACACCAACTTTGTCGAATTTTTCGATTAGACCTCGAACATACGGTGATGCGTCATTTCAACTCATTGACCCCTCTTCGAATAATTTGACTCCTGAGGCGAAATTCACATATACCAGCAGTATTACGAATGTCGCAGATATCTCAGGGAGGACCGTGACAATCCGAAATAGCGGTCAAACCACGATTACGGCTACACAAGCCGCTACACCTGGTTATACTTCCGCACAAATCACCGCTGTTTTCACCGTGAATCGCGCACAAACCGTTATTTCAAACTTCGTCATCCCTCCCAAAGAATGGGCCGACGGTTCATTTAACTTAACCGACCCTGTGTCCAATAATCCGTCTGGTTTTGTCTATGAGGTTTTAACACCGAATACAATATCGTTATCGAATCGCACCGTTACATTATTGCGAGAAGGTCGTGCGCAGATTCGCGCCACTCAAAGCGACCTTAGCATCAATTTTATACCCGCTTCCGCACTCGCAACATTCGATGTATTATCTAGTATTGTTCGTGTCGGTTTTCAGAATCGCAATGACCTCTTATGGAAAATCCCATCCGAAAATGGTTCTACGATTAAAAATTATTTCTTTTACACAGAAGAACGAGTGTCGCCTAGTTCGCCCGGCCCCGCAGTCAGCACCATATTAGACCCAACCGTCGTCGCGAATCCTAACAATCCATCTTATTATTCATACGCGTTGCCGGTTCCATTCTATACTCAAATCCTATCGGCGGCGGGATTATTCACGGGGATTGATGTGAATTTCCCGAACATTTTATTTAATATCACGACGACACAGTCGCCGGCACAGTCGGCGGCACATTTCCAACCGAATTTCTTTGATTTGGGATATTATGGCGAAATCGAAGTGACATGGGAATATCATAATGACCGTCCGATTGCCGAACTGAATCCAGACCCAACGTCGATAGCACTCACCACGATGACTCTCTCGATTTATAAAGAAGCAAGTATCAATCCTGGCGACAAACGTGTCGATTTAATATTGAATACAACGAGGACATATGATTCTGTCGTAAATTGTTTTGGTCCGATGCCGCAAAATAACGGTAAAACTATGGTGGATATCTTTCCGATTACATTTCCCAATATATCATCTACGGATACAAGTGCTGCCAGCCGCGACCTTAAATATCTAAAACCGAGGGATGTCGTTTCCGGTCGAGTAAGTATATCAAGCAATACGTATTCTTCGGCAAATGCGCCGACACCATCGACGATGGACCGGGAATATAGTATCCTTATAAAAAGTCTGCGTATCGCGCCGTTTCGTTTTCCGATTTCGAGAGATTTTACATCTCAACGACTTGGACTTGGATTAAGCACGGCGGGTCTCGGATTCTCTGTAAGCACCTTTAATGCTTCGTCGTCGTCGTCGTCGTCGTCGCCGGTCGTCATCGAAAACGATTCTAGCGGAGGTATATTGTATCACATGCCCAAAATGACGCGTTCGATGGAGGATTATGGAAAAGCAACGTGGTCATTCTCATGGAACTATTTGGCCAATCTCTCGAAACTCGCGACGGATATCTCGTATTTGCCGATTCCTCGCTCCGGTGGAACCCCGCTGGCCGACCTCTCCGCGAATTTAAACATTCCATTTCATATGCGTATTCGCGGCTTCTCTCGCCCCTACCTGAAAACAACCACACTCATAAGCGACAACAGTTATAACACAACGAATGTGAGAGATTTTTTGACGAGTGTCTCTGACGCATCCTATCATACTCGCATGTTATTCGACATCTCGATGAATGATACGGCGAATTATGCGAAAATTGCCGCCACCGCAGCCGCCGCCGCAGGTTCGTCGTCGTCGTCGTCGTCGTCGTCGTCTTCCGACCTATCTTTCAGTATTGTTTCGCGAACATTCGATATTAGCGGTTCGTCTGATTTTCCGCTTTTTTCACCCGTGCTTGATCATTCACATACTCAACTCGTCTTCTTATTTCAACTAACAATAACCGACCCGAGTTATAATAATTATTTTAGGACAATCACTTCTCAGGCGGATTCGTTTCAAGTAAAAATGCTGTCGCAAACATTCACTCCACATCAAGCGTATCGATTTGCGGGCCCAGACCCCACGTTGGCCACATCGTATGAATTGAACAGTTCCACAAATACATTATATGACATCGGAGATACTTACACACAGTTGGCGCCTCGGTATTCGTTTTTTAACTTGATAAATGGCATCTATTATTCATATCGCATTTCATCCTATAATATTGTAGGCCCAAGTGTGTTTTCAACGTTATTTACACGCCGATGTGGTTCGGTTCCAAACCAGATTGTGAATCGAATCAATAGTCTTGGTGCAGATACATTAACGATTGAATCCGAGCGAACATCAAATCGTGTGAATATTTATTGGGAAAAACCGGCATTCACGGGTTATGAAATACAATATTTCGTAATACAAACAGCATTTGATATATCCGGGCGCTGGGTGACATCGGTGGAATATACACCAGATGTGTCCAGTAACTTACTACAATTCAATCGATTCGATGATATAAATGTATATGTAAGCGACCAAAACAAAACAGAATATGACCAAACGGTTTCAACGTATCGATATAATACACTCGAAACACAGCAATATATTAATACGAGTTTGAATTTAAATACGCCAATATCGGGGCCGCTCATCAACGGTTTCAAGTATTATTTTCGATTAGCGAGTGTAAATGAACTCGGGAGTTCAGTCTATTCAACGGTATTGTCCGGTATTCCATTCGCGCGCCCAGCGAATTCGCCGATTCATTTCGTTGGCACACCTATTATTGGAAATGAACTGGCGATTATTACATGGAGAATCCCACAAGATGACGCGGGTTCGCCTATCTTAAACTATATTATTGACTATGAGGAGGTGGTTGAAACACCAGGACAGAAAGACACATATATTAATAAGACGCGTTATGTTCAAAATAGCACTGAAGCCGGTCTTTATAGCGATACAGTTCGAGGTCGGCGTGGTTATCCATTCGACGATTTCCGCCGACTTTATACCGGCATCAAGCGATATTCCCTATTATCTGCCAATGAAAGAACCAGTCTCACCACCTTACGAAATGAATTAATCCCGTTTGTATTGCTTCCGCGTCCGATTACAATCAACGAGACAGACCGCTTTTTAAACAAAGACACGAATATCATTGATCTCTCGAAAAACATTATTTTGAACTATACGAATCAAACATTCTCTTACAAAAGCGGATTATTGAATCAAAACGCGTTCGACCTTTCGAATATTCAGTTGAAATGGTATTACACGCAGGATACGACTGCTTCGTTGTGGAGTTCCGGTGTTACATCGTCGTTTCATCTCTCGATACGCGGTCATCTTGAACATAATAGCATTAATCGCGCAAGAGATATTTCCAATGTGTTTGATATTTCTGGCACCTATACCGTTTCTTATAATAGTCTTTCAACTTCAACCAGCAGCGGCACAATCCCGATTTATAATTATATTGATTATATCACCGGAAATGTGATTGTCGGTGTTGAAAATACGCCAAATAAGACCGTAGTTTTGAAAACGCCAACGCCCCCTACAATGATTCGTATCGACGCAACGAACGGCGAGGGCTATTTTTTAAAATTAGATTATACAATTAGTAATATTTCAAGAAGTGACTATCGGTTCATTTTTTATTCTGGTAGGGTTATATTGAACGGGGTAGCACCAGTTCGCACATATTCGGGGTTGCCTACCGAATTTACGATGACGTTGAGGAGTAGTATCAATTCTCCATTTGTAAATGGGAAGCAATATTTATTTACAGTAACACCGTTTAATATTAATGATTTCTTTCCTGATGTGATACGAGACATTTCTTCTAGTTATGGAACCGCGCCGAGTCAAGTTCAATTCAGGATGGGCACCCTTTTCAATGACCCGGTAATTGACATGAGTTATTCTTTGGTATCTACAAGTCAAGGTGGTAAAGTCGTGCTTCAATGGAAGTATTCATCTCAGCCACAATATTACATCAACATCATCATTCCGACAGAGTATGTTCAAGAAAATCTTTATCCAGCAGAGTATGCCATACGCAATGATGAGCGCGGCAACCCTCTTTCGATACTGACCCCAAATCTTTCATCGAATAGTGGTATCGTAACATACACAATTCCGTCCAGCCTACAAGCCGATATCGACGCGTCGAATGCTCAACTGTATTTGAAAGCCGGGCGCGGATATGAAATCAGAGTAAGCCCAGTTCAGTCCTTCATAAATAATCAAAACGAAACCCAATTTATACCGGCGGAATATCGTAATATCAATCCAGAAGGAACGTATATCATACCATTTCGAACGCCGCTGGCTCCATTAACACTATCCGCACAAGGATATAACGGCACCGTGACGTTGAAGTGGAATTTACCGGATTTTTCGAATGACCCGAATTATTATAAAACCGATGTCACCGCTGCGTATTACCGATATAAATATTTTACACTTGAACGGCGAGACATTTCTTCATCTGACCCCCTTCTACGAAATTGGCGAGATATATCGAATGAGATTTTTATTCCGACTGAGGCAAATGGTGGCGTCGCCGGATATCAAGCCGTATATTCGAATATAAGTGGAGTGAATGAGCAACCCATTCAATTTCGTATTCGCACCGTCATTGTAAATGAATATAATGGTGAGAGAGCGTTTTCTGGATATACCTACATGTCGGTGGTCAATAACATATTCATCACCGACTCAATCAATAGTATTGTATATCCTTCGTTGTATCCTTATACACCGAGCACACCTAATTTGAGATATGGTTCGCGTTCAAGCACAATATCTGGTAGCTTAAACGGCCTCACCGTATTTTTTGATTATCCCGACTATAACGGAAATGCCGATTATTATGAGTGCGTCATCGAATATATTTCCCCCGTTTATGGGTCAGATTGGTATAATGTATTTCATGTAACTAACGGTATTGCGGATCTTTCATTTAATATTAGTGCGAATCCTTCGTTGGTTACAACAAATCAGCGTTTGAAAACAAGTGGTGCGACGGTGGGTGGGACACAGATTTTAACAGTGATATGCCGCCTTACCGTCATTGCGTTTGGTGTGAGAATACGTTTGTATCCTCGCATCAACGGCGTTGAAACCGGTGTCAATGGGCTTTACGGAACTTCCGCGCCTTATGGTGAAACACTTTTTTCTGGGTATTCAAATGTGAAGAACATCGAGATTTAATGATTCTGATTCTCGTTCTGATTACATACCTTGTTGAAGCGTCTGGATTTGCTCGGGTGTAAGCGTATCTGGAAACTCTACGTTGAATTTGATTTTAAGAACGCCGGATTCGCCGCCTTTTTCTAAACCCAAACCAGGTATTGTTTTGATATTACCCGGTTTAATGACGTTGCCTGGCTTGTTGGCGAGTTTGAATATACGTCCGTTCAGATGTGTGATTTCGAAATCGAATCCACATAATGCCGCTTTGAGTGGTATTGTTTTTTCGATGGTTAGGTCGAGGTGTTCCACCTTGAATAAGGCGTGTTGGAGGACGTTGATTACGATACGGACATCGCCTTTCATTCCCACTTCATTCATGTGACCACAATCATTTAATATAATCGTATCTCCTTGAAGAATACCTTTCGGTATTTGCGCATGAATCGTCTCGCGTTCTATCTTGATGATGTCATTATCCGGCACTTGGCGGTCGATTTCGATTGGAATCGAACACCCGTTGTAACACTGTTCGAGAGTGAGTGAAACCGTTTTCACGATTGTGTCGGGAACCTGATATACACGAACGTTGGGGGGTGCTTGTTGCTGCTGTTGCTGTTGCTGCTGTTGTGAATGTGCCTGATGCGTGAATCCCCCATTCATGCGCCCATTATGGAATGTTTGAAATACTACTTTTGGACCCATCCCAGGGCCATGACCTCCCGCTGCGCTTCCAAATAACATATGAAGAAGTTCTTCGGGGATACCGGGCGGCACTCCACCGCCACCACCGAAATGGAATACGTTCGGCATACCACCGCCACCGACGCCACCACCGACGCCGCCTTTACGCATCATATCATAGGTTCGCCGTTTATTCGCATCCGATAACAACTCATATGCGTTATTTAGTTCTTGGAATTTCTGCTTGCTTTCATCGGTGTTGCCGTTTTTATCGGGGTGGTGTATCATCGACATCTTTCGATACGCTTTCTTCAGTTCGTCTTCGGTTGCCTTTTCATCCACGCCTAATATCTTATAATAATCCTTGTCTTTGTCGATGTTGTCGGCATTCATTTGTGGTGGGAAACCATCTGACTCGAAGAACATTTCGGGTCCGCCGAATCCATGACCGTTATGCCCAGGGAATCCGCCACTAGCTGCGCCGCCATTGCCGAACGGAAAATGAAAAAACATGTTTTCGCGATGGATTGAATGAATGAATAATGTTAATACTTAAACATTATATTTATTATACTTTAGTGGGACGCGCCATACAATGAATCATCATCTATCTCCAGATATTCCATTTATCGCAAAATATCAACCGTCGAAAATCCAGGATTTTGAACAATTGGATGAAAATACGGTCACTATCATTAAGAGCCTTATCGAAATGGATAACCTCAATATCATGTTTTACGGCGAATCCGGTTCAGGAAAAACGTCGATTATTAATGCGATGATTCGCGAATATTACAAAAAATCCGGGGCAAGTAATACCGCGATGAAAGAGAATATTTTGGTTCTGAATAGTTTGAAGGAACAGGGGATTCAATACTACCGGAATGATGTGAAAGTGTTCTGTCAAACGATGACGATGATACCTGAGAAAAAGAAAATCGTGCTCCTTGATGACATCGACTTAATCAACGAACAAGGACAACAAGTTTTCCGGAATTGTATCGATAAATACAGTCATAACGTTCATTTTATTTCGTCATGCACAAATATTCAGAAAGTAGTGGATACATTTCAGACACGCAACATCATCGTGAAAATTAATCAACTGAATCGGACATGCCTTCATAAAATTATGCTAAAGATAAAAGCGAATGAACGTTTGATGATTACGGGGGAGGCGGAGGATTTCTTGCTTCGCGTTTCGAATGGATCGGTGCGCACCCTCATCAATTATTTGGAAAAGACGAAATTGATGGACCGAGAGATTACGATTGACCTTGCGAACAAGATATGCTCGAATATCGGATTTCATCGTTTCGAGGAATATACTCGCATTATTTTGGATGACACGTGTGACATAAATACACGAGTGCGTAATGCCAACCATATATTATTTCAATTGAACGATGAAGGGTATTCTGTATTGGATATTTTGGACAACTATTTCTTATTTGTCAAGATGACGCCTTTGTTTAGTGAAGATATAAAGTATCGTATTACATCGTTGATTTGTAAATACATTACGATATTCCATAACATACATGAGCATGATATCGAATTGGCCTTATTCACGAATAACCTGTTGGGGTTGCGCTTGGGGTTGCGCTTGGGGTTGCGCCCCCACACGACGCAGGGCGATAACCCGTGCTAGAACCGACGCGACATGGCGGCGTGGGAGTGGTGGCGGGGGAGCGTGGTGGCGTGGAGTGGTGGCGTGGGAGTGGTGGCGTGGAGTGGTGGCGGCGGCTGTGTTAGCATCCCGATGCTTTTATTAGAAGATACTTCCCCACCAGCGTCTTTGATTCAAGCACTTGTTTCGGCGAGAGACGCGCAAACCACTGAAACTTACTTCGTCTTAGTATTTCTTGTTCTGGAATGTAGATGCCTGCGGTCGTCGGTGAAAGCGGGACATCAACATCCGCAAGGAGTTCTTCCAGTAAAACCGGTTTGTTCGTCGTGGTTTTTACACCCAGTTCTTCCGCAGGAATCAGACTCACCGCCTTTGGTGCCGCCGCTTGTTTCGCACACCACCATCTCGTCGTTTCTCCCGTAAAATCCATTTCGTGTGTCTGGTCGCGACTGTTGATATCCATCAAGAATTCCATATACTCTTTCATGACCGGGTCAAATTTTTTACAGCCCATTATCTTCGTCGATGGCGAATATTGTTTCTCTGCGGCGAGAGATGACGTAGTTCTGAGTTCGCCCATGACGACATTCGCGGTGCCAAGATGTGCGTCGTAGAGCGAACGTAAGTCATGGAAGCATATAAAGGAGCTCGGAACCAAGAATCCGCCGTAGAGATGAAGCACGGTAGCAAGTGCGAGGTCGCGGACATGGGTGCGAAGCGGACGCGGCAGGTGTTCCACGCGTGTGCGCCATTCCGGTATAATCTTCACAAACGCGTCATCATCGATGAGACATACGTTGAAGCTCTCGCCGCAGTGTTCAATCATATTGCGAATCGTTAGGTATTGATATGGCTGATTCAGGTTGTCATTCGTTCTTGACCCGAAACTATCCCATGACCGCGCATTTTTGTCGAATTCAATATGAACCCACAGAATCGGTTTATTGTTTTTGGTGATACTGCTATCGTTCAAGAGATACTTCTGGATCAGCTGACCATCATCGTATTGTTCTTTCACTTCGATTGTTTTCTTATATTTGTTATAAATGAAACCAATCATCATAATAAGGAGATAGGCGATTGCCAGTTTCACGACTTTGTTTTCGAGCATCGGAGGCTAGTGTATATGATTGTGGTCTATTATATATCTGAGAGAATAAATATCACATTCAATTCTCCAACCGAAATACATCCGAGTATAATTTCTTATGAATATCGCGAGAGATTTCATCCTGTTTGGCTAAAATGAAGGCGCGGCGTGTATCTTCCTCTTCTTGACGCACCCGCGACTGCTCATAGATTTGCCGTTGCTCCGCTGGATTCGTTTGGCTGTATAAATCTCGGCGCGACTGGTCTCTAAATGTTTGTAGTTCATTTACAGTATTGAATCTACGGGTTTTATAGTAGTCCTCTTCGGTGACTGGAATCACGGTCTCGGTGTGAGCTTTCTTCAAGTCTTCGTATTTGAGGCTGTCGAATATCCCGCTTGAATATTCTTGCGGTCGTTCTCTCGTGAGGTCGTATGTGCTGCCGCTGCCGCCGCTATTGCCACCGCTATTGCCGCCGCCAGCGTATTCCAGTTCCTTTCTCTCGACAAGCGCATATTTATTCCGGAGTTCATGCTTGCGTTGATTCAGCATCGCGACTTTATCTGCCCAGTTGTTGGCGCCTTCGGCGTCGTGGTCGTAGTCGGCGTCGGCATCCGTTTGTCCATTACGAAACCACTCTTCATATCCCGTCTCCACCTCTTCATCTTTCAGGCGATATTGTTCGAATTTCTCATTAAACCATCGATTAAATTCGCCGACTTTCGCGGAAGCATTCGTGCCTTTGGTGCCGCCGTTCGCCGTCATCATTTCATCCAGGCGCCTTTTCATTCTCTCATGCGTGGCTTGCGAATACTCGTCGTCGGCGTCCGGATGATACCCCTCCCCACGCATCAGGCGGTTATAATCCACGACTTTCGAACCTGCTGCTGTCGCTACTGCTGCTGTTGCCGCCGCCGCCGTGCCGCCACCGCTATCCACCGACGTATATGGCCGACGGAGTGTATCTTTATCAACACACTTTATTCCCGGAACCGCAGGCACGGCCGATGTGCGCGGTGTTCGCTCGACCCTTTGCGTATAATGCTCATCCGTGACTGGGTTGCGGATTGTATAAATTTGATGTAGAATGCGGTAGGCTTTCGTGAAAAAGATGAAGTATTCTTTCGGAAGCTGGCTTTTATCCGGGTGCGTTTTCAGGACGGCGAGCTTCGCGCGTTTCAGGTCTTCCGCGTTGAATAAGGTTGGAACATTGAATAACGAGAGAATATCCGGAAGATTGTAATTGTCGATATTAAGGTCGAGAGATTCCATCGATGGCGTGCGGGATGAGGGTCAAATACTTATTATATAGTCATGATTTTATGTTATTTACTCCTACATAATACAGTAAATAACATCACTGCGGCGGTGGCCGTGGCCGTGGCGGTGCTTACGCTAGACCTTGGCACATCTGTCGAAAAATGCGACGATATCCGGTGGATTCGCGCCGGTCACTGAATCATCTGGAATGAAGTCGGTATTATTGGCTTTATAAAAGAGGAAAACCGGGATGCCATTCACCATTTTCTTCTGTTTCATGAATGCGTAAAAATCGAGGGAATCATCTACATTCACTTCGTAGCATTCGATGGGGCGTCCATTCGCCGAGAGATTTGCGACTTGCTGGGTTGCGAGTTCTTTGATTAACTTACATGGGCGGCACCAATCTGCGGTGAGTTTCAGGATGGTGTGTTTGCGTTGTTTCGAGTTGAATTCAAGGAGGCCCTTAAATGATTCGCGGGTGAGTTCGACGGGGGTGAGAGACATCGACTGAAACACAACTTGAATAATACAATTATGTATAATA
>Ga0194130_10008448_pt1 | contig 10942 bp, 19 predicted proteins | sample TA2KigsurfametaG_FD_160084 | JGI IMG/M metagenome (GOLD analysis project Ga0194130, IMG submission 160084) | Freshwater microbial communities from Lake Tanganyika, Tanzania - TA2015050 Kigoma 12 surface | ecosystem: Environmental > Aquatic > Freshwater > Lake | place: Tanzania: Lake Tanganyika... | reverse complement strand
TCCAGCCTGAACCGCCACATCACCAATCGCGCCGGTTCCTTGGACTCCGACGACGGGGACGTCTGCGTTTCCTGAGACGGCGGCCTGCCCGATGAATCCTGTGGCTCCGACCCCGGTAACGAGGACACTTGCCCCTGCAGTGACGGCAACGGTCCCAATAGCACCGCTACCTGAGACCCCGATGACGGGGACGACGGCTGTTCCGGTGATTGCGACGTCTCCGACGAATCCGTTAGCCTGGACCCCGGTGACGGGCACAACAGCGCTGGCAGTGACGGCAGCCTGACCAATGAATCCTGTCGCCGAGACTCCATCAACGGCAACAACCGCTGATCCAGAAATGGCAACAGCACCAATCTGACCGAGGCCTTGGACGCCAGTGACAGGAACGACAGCAGTCCCGGTGACCGCGACTGTGCCAACTGCTCCTGTTGCCTGAACGCCTGTGACTGGGACATTTGCCGCTCCTGATACCGCAACCGTTCCGACCGCGCCGACGCCTTGGACGCCAATAACATCAACGCTCTCATCCTTGATCGCAAACCCAGGGTCTGCGAACGGGGCGCCGGCAAACGGGAAGAACCCGAACATGCCGTCACACTACCAGCCAACGCTGGCCTGAACTAACTGTCACTGACTTCCCACTGGCAACGGTTACCGGCCCGACAGACTGAGCATTCGTCCCGGTTGCAATGGTGTAGTTCTCGGTTACAGTCGTCGCATTGACGACCAGCGCACCTATTCCGCCCCCGCCGCCCGTCAGGGCCCGCCCGGAAGGGTAGGTTACGAATACATCCTTGGTTCCTGCAGAAAAATTTACCGCGCTCCCAGAGTTACTGGAAGACAAGATGGTGTCCCTGGAAAGCGTTGTTCCAGAAGACGTGTACGTGCCAATACCGACTTCCCACTCTGACCCGTTTTGCAACGCAATCGTGTAGAAAGTCGTATTGCCATTCCCAATGGCCGAAAAAGACTGGTAACCGGTTTCGGCACCGAGAAGAGTGATCGTCCCGGTGCCGGTTGTGGTCGTGGTCTCTTTGACCCTGTCCTTCAGTACGAGGGCCATTTAGACACCTTACGCGATACGAATGATCGCCCCAGTAGCCGTAGCGGCGGGGAACACAATAGTGAAAGTACCCGCAGTCGAGGTCTTTGCACCACCGAAGTTTAACACAGCAACAGCAGGATCACCCGTGGCGGTGTCGTTATAAATCAATGCGCCAAAAGCAGTGATAGTGGCAGTCGTAAACGACAGATCACTAAAGTCAGTCAGGGCCGTCGTGCCGCTGGTGCTCACACCCTGCTTGGTCAGCGTACCGCCGCCAGCAGCGTAGGAACCCGAAGCAGCCACTTCGTTGGTCGTGGTGTAGGCAGTCGTTGCAGCCGTGAACGAGGCACTGTTGTTATACAGGGCCAGCTTGAAAGTGTTGCCGCCAGTAGCAAAATTGTGCTTCGCTTGAAGAATTTGTTGCTTGAACGACGTAGGCATTACAGTTGTGGTAAAAGCCATTTAGGCTCTCCTTAAAAGGTTGGCGGCGTCTTGCTCCCCGCCTTGAGCGCAAATTTGGATGCAAGTGGCCCTTTCGGCCCGCTTTGCCTGTTTCAGATATTCAAAGACGGTTCTTTGAACGCGCTCCCGAAAAAACTTCGCCTGCTCACGTATAGCCGGGGGAGCGTTCTCGGCCACACCAATAATTTTATCAGTACAAAGTTCCGATAGATCTTCGCACGAAAGGCCCCCAAAGTCACTTGTTTTGACAATTGGGTTGGGCATTTGTCCAAATTTTAAATCAAGCATGGCTAGGTCCTCAGGGCTTCAGGTGGCAGGAGATTATTGGTTTCTTCGACGGAATCTTTGACCTCAGAGTACTTCTTGACCACAAACTGGTCATTTTCCAGCCCAACCACAAGAGGCTCAGCCAACCGGTGATAGCCATAAAGCTTGCTCTGGACCGGCTCATTAGTGTCCAGTAAGGATGACTCCTGAGCAATCCCGATCTTGATACCTTTAGTAATCGCTATGGATAGCAAGAACTCACAATTTGCCCTCCCAGCCTCTGCAAAATGTACATGGCCCTTGTACGAGAAATCGATCCCATACATGTGAATTTCAGCCACTTTTGCTGCGATCGCAAAACCAATCGCATACGCCACAGTATTGTTGAAGTACCCCGTCCGGCAGGCATTCATTACCTCTTCTAAAGGATACTCCACCAGCCCAGGGCAACGAGGATCCAGCTCACACGTATAAATCGGCCCCTTATGCTCCTTGAGCACCTTGGACATAATCCCCGTCTGGCTGCCTGCATCCTCCGAATCCAAGAACCGACGGGCCGGGTCCATCATAAACACCCGGTCGTGGTAAATGACTCCCGACATGCAGTTGATTGCCCATACCTCATCGAAATCAAAAGAATGAGTCCTAGCCAGTATGTACTGACCGTGACTCTTTCCCATTGCGACTATTGCTACTTTCTTGCCTTCTAAATTTGGAACACCATTCATGGACCTGGACTTTCTGATTTCACGTATATGCGAGCCATACCATCACGGTATTCGTCACGACGACGACGGCCTTGTTGCTCGATTCCAAGACCCTGGATTGCCTCTTTATAGGCATTGTTGAAATAAGCCAACATGTCTGGAGGCCCTTTCGTATAACTGTATGCCTGAATTAAACACGCATACAGCAACGCCTCCGGGGCATTGATGCTCACCCAGGTGGTCGTATTGGCCGAGGAAAGCTGAGCTGGTCTGTAAATGTAGCCAAGCTCCACAACATAAGAAGCCGTTGGAGTTGGCGCCACGTAGAAAGTATTCTGGTCCCAGACCGAGTAATACTTTGGAATACCCGTGTCTGCCCCGTCCGGCCAGTACTCCTTCATAAAGGAGGTGTCTCGGAAATCCAAAAAAATTTGATCGCTTGTTACCGGGTTGGTCAACATCATGTAGCGATGAGTCAGGATGTCAGTTGGAGCGGTCAAAAACTTGTTGCTCGCGGTCAAACTACCGGCTACTTCAAGCTTAAAAACGTCCAAATCAATGTCTCGTAGAATCTTGTTCTCGGCCATTGTAATGAACGTATTGATCACCGAATTAGTAAAGACGTTGCTGTCTACTTCGGTGTAGTTACGGATATTGGTTACTAATTCGTCGTAGGTCATGTTATGGTCACCGAAGGATCGCCCACATCACCAGCACCTGCAACACCGGTTACAGAGAAAGAGGCATTGGGCACAACTACTGTGCCTATACTACCAGAGCCACTGACACCTGATGAAGGAACATTTAAGACTAGATTGACGGAAACAGGGCTGACTGCGCCGGTGGCCGATAGCCCAGAGGGGGCAACAGGAGCCGCGCCCGTAACAACAGCGTTGCCCACTTGACCGACGCCTGAGGCGCTGCCAACAAACGGAATAATGACCGAATTGCCCTCAGCCGAGGCCGTGCCGATTTGGCCACTCGCGCTTACTCCAGAAACCAAAACAGCTGAGGCATTCCCCCGAATCAGAACATTTCCAATGCCGCCCACTCCATGAGGTGTGTCCTGGCTCGGGTAAGGGCGCATGTTGATGACATTGTCCGCACTGCCAATACTTTGGAAATACGTGTACCCCGGCTGGCCAACATACACATCCACTGGCTCGACCCTGTCCGGCCGAGGCTGCAAAAGCGCGACCGCATCGCCGCGGTACTTGAGCGGTTCGAGCTGCGGTTCTTTGGGTTCGTAATCCTCTGGGCAGACCTTGAAGCCGCGCCAGTTTTTTCTTAGGACGTTGTAAGGATAGCGTTGGCCACAGTAGTCGCAAAGACCATATGAGTACTTGCCGGTTGCGTAGGCCATCTCATACCCCTAAATACGGGACAAAGGAAACACTCGCAGTGTCCCGATCCTCCAGTGCTGCCCTTGAAAAATCTTCTTCGTACATCTGCTTGAGCCCCGTCACACGCTCAGGCGCAAACTTCAGAGCCAGGTAGTACGCCAGGCCTGAGACCAGGCAAGGCAAGAACCTGAAGTTGACGTCTGCCGTGTTGGTATAATCCCCCGCATCTTGAATACGCCGTATCCGGTAGTACACAAACGTGTACGGCCCGTTTGGCCTGGGGTAGAAATACACCGTCGTTGGGTTGGCCCGCTGCACGTAGTACTGCGCCGGCCGTGCCCCCGTCTGCTTGTCGGGGATGTTCAAGTACTCTTCCCGACTAATTCTGTCGATAGTAATGTCCACTGATGGAGACTGAGAGTTGTCTCGAATCACGGCAGAAAGCACATTGACCGTGTCCGAGCTCAAGGTGATCTCGGCTGTCCCCGTCAGAGAAAACGTAGCCTCTTCAATCGTCCAAAGATTCAAGCCACGGTTGGCCCAGTCCAAGAACAAAAGATTAAGCGAACGACGGGCAGACGACAACTGATAACCGCTTTGCATTCGCATGCCGCAGCGCTCAAAAGCCTCCTCGACGATGTCGTCAATTGAGAGGTCAAATGTCGTTGTGCCGGAAGTTGCCATTATTCTTTGTACAAATTATCAAAAGTCACCGTCGGATCCATGTACGTATCATCCTGTTCCGCACAATGAATCCACTGGCTGGGCCTGAAATCAGGAGCTCCTTTTCCGGTCTCCCAAAAAGCAGGGCTTGTCACTCTTACCCGATTATTCGGCAAAGCCACAATATTGCCCGTCCACTTCCCCGCATCTGTCAGAATCAACACATGGCTTTGCTTGTGTTGAGCCGGACAGTCGGCCACTTCGCTCTCGGCATAGTCCACCGTAAACAAGTACCGCCCAGTATAAAACTCCCCCGCTATTTTGCATAGCCAAGGACTAGGGCTAGTACGAGCGAATTTGATGACAGTGTGCTCATGCGAGGGGCAATCCCAAGGCTGCACCAAATGCGTGGGCATGCGCTCAGGCCAGTCATCTAGCGGGATGTCCCCTACCAATGCCGTAATTGGCATCCTGGCCCACATTGCACCACCATGCACATTCTCTGAACCATCCGCATCGCTCTCGCATCCGGTAAATACCAGCTGAAAGCTCAAACAACGGTCGGGCATGGAGTTGACCGCAATCGCCATAGCGTGCAGGTACTCCCCATGGTACTTCTGATGCATGTGCGTAAACTCACGCCTCACCCAGCACTTAAAGTACGGGATGTTGCTGATGAGATACGACATTAGCCTTTCTTTCCGCCGCCTGCGTAGCCTTTTTTCTTCATTGCAGCGCCACCAGCAGCGTAACCCTTGGTCATCATGCCACCAGCCGCCATGCCTTTTTTCATCATGCCGCCGCCCATCATACCCATGGCCATTTTCTTGTGCTGATTAATGGCCTCGCCGCCTTTTTTCATCATCACAGGGCCGGAATTGTCACTAGTCTCAGAAACCATCCGGTTTTTCGGGCCGCTCTCAACTGCGCCACCACCCCTGGTGGCAATTCCCATTCCACGTCCAGCCATGATTATTTTCCTTTCATTGCACGGCCTTTAACATCAGCCGTCTTACGTTTAACAGCACGACCCGTCTTATCGGCCATGCCACCTTTTTTCATTTTCCCCACACCATCAGCGGCAAAAAAAGGAACCTTTTTGCCACCTTTCATGACCATTTTTAACTTTTCTTTCATTTACTGCTCCTTTTTGCAGGGGTTAAAAATTTAAGTTCTAAACCTTGCTGTCTTTTTTGCTATGTTTTTAGGTTGTTTAACAAACTGCTTTCCTGAAGCTTTTCCTTTTCGTTTTGCTTTTGTCGTAGCTGCATACTCAGCAGACGAAAGAGACTTTATCGCCGCCTCCGGAAGATACCTTTCGCCCGTAGCTTTTGGGCCTTGGGTGGATGGTTTACCACTTTTAGTACGCCATTTCTGGTCACCCCAATCCTTCAAGCTTTTCTGAGGTGCTTTCAATCTTTATATCCCCCACCAGCTTTTTTATAAGCAAGTGCTGTCATCTGTGCCTTACGGGCGCTCCACTGCCCTGGAGCACCGCCCTTCCCACCGGCCTTAATTCGCTCAAAGATAGCCTTTCGCATATTAGGCTTCGTGTAATTACCTGCCTCATTTACACGGGACTCGCCGCCTTTTTTAAAAGATGCGGTTTTTGCAGCAGCAATAAAGTCACTCTTTTTAGGGGCCCCTTTACTACCCACTTTACGCATCTTCTCACCAGATCCCGCAGCGATGCGTTTTTTCTTTGCAGCAATGTTGGCATAAAGGCCCGGTTTGGCAGCCATCACTTACCCCTTTTCAATAAGCCGGTCAATTTTTTCCTCAAGGCGGTTAAACCTTGCGTCAATGTGCTCAGTAATTCTTTGCACTTCCTCTTTAGTGACGTGATCACGAGCAACCTCCACACGAGTGTCGTTGAGTCTTTGTTCAATCTGCTCTAACTTTTTAAACTTTTCCTGTGCCATGTAACTCATCAAAGCAAAAAATGCTGCGGCTAAAGTAAGAATTCCATTCCAAAAAATATTAAGCAGTTCCATTTAACACTTCCACCGTTTTCTAGCCTGTCGAATGCGGCTGTTGGGGTCTTTAGCGGCCTCGGGAAACTTCTTCATCTGGCCGGCCGAACGAGCGCAAAAGGACTTCCTGCGCGCCGCTCGTTTGCCAGTGGGCTTGTCCTCAGTCACAGCGGTTTGAAGTTTCGAGCCAGGATTGGCCTTGCGGTAAGCCGCAACACCCTTTTTGGTCATGCCCGCACCGGCTTTAGTCGGGCGGAAATTGCCCGACTTGACCGATGTCTTGATGCCCATGCCCTTGGCCATTACGCAGCAGCCCCACCCTCGAATAAAAGGGTGACGCTAGTGACATTGACGTCTGCAACATCAATAAAGACACCGTCAGTAAACAAAATTCCCATGTCCGGAACAATAATGTCCGAGGAGCCTGCCGCCGCTGGGGTATTAATTGTCACCAGTGCCGTGCCGCTGCTAGTCGAGCCGTTCTTCAATGAAAAAGAAGAGGCAGTCGCCGTATTCGTAAAGTAGATTCCTACAACACGAGTACGACCCGATATGGCAGCAGCATCAGCAGTCTTAGTGACTGAACTAAGGTTGCTAAAGCTCATGGCGACCTCCTATTAACGGTCAGCAGCGCAGAACAGATAATCGATAGTGGTTACCCGAGTACCGGTGGCACTTCCGCTCACAGACATTGCGCCGATGGTGAGGTTCTCATCATCAGGAATGTTGGTTGTGTGCGTTGCAACAAGCTGGCGATTAACAAAGAATTGAACCGATCCCGTGCTGTAGGCCCAGAAGCCCAGACGAATGTAGGTATCGTCTACGAGATCAATGTCCGAGTCGGTAGAGGTCTCCGTGCCGTCCTTTTCAGTCTTGCACAGGATAGACGCATTGCCATCATTAACCTGGAACACAATGCGGTCAGCTGCAGTCAGCATATTTTCAGGGTTGGTCGCAAAATTGACAGTCAAACCAAAGCAAAGATCGGTCTGATCAGCATCATTACACTTGATGCGGGTCTCAAACCAAATGCTCTTGTCTGTCTGAACCGCGAAAACCTCATTGCCCTGAAGCGAACCACCATCGTCATCAGTCGTGGCAGCAGAAGTAATCGAAACCTCGCCATTGACCGTATCAGCAACGATTGCAACAGCGGCTCCAGAGTCTTTGACCACGGTCCAGTCATTGGTCGAATCAAGGGCGACTCCAGTAAAGTCATCCATGTAGTTGACATAGTCAACGTTGTTGCTAACTGGTTGGTCGGTCCACCAAGGACCAGGAGAGTTTTTGCCCGTGAATAGCACTGGGCCTGTAAAGTGAACGGCCATTTAAGGCTCCTTTCGTGTAGTAGCACATCCCCGTACCGTCTCTACTAAGTCTGCTAGGTCAGTCGGCACAGGTAAAAATCCTAGTCCCTCAATAATAAAACAAAAAAGGGGGCTTGTCGCCCCCTTTTTCTTGCTGCTTTTTAGGCTGCTCCGGGCGAACCGAAGATACCTCTTGCGTCAGAGTATCCAAACGAATACCGCTCGCGCGCCTTGTAGCGAACGTTTCCGGTATCGAAGTCGCCCTCAAAACCGGTCTTGATTGCAACGCGCTGGAACATCTTCATTCCATTGGGAGCATCGGTCTTGATAAAGAACGCATCAGGATCCGTCAGGTAATGATTGACGGTGTAGCCCTGAGGAATCATGCCCATGTTGCGGATGGCATTGATATCGTTGTCGGCAGTGCCAACACGCAGGGTGGACTTCATGATGCGATCAGCCGTGAACTGAAGCTCTTTCGGGATGATCAGCTTCATACCTTGGATTGCGATCTTAAGACCACGCTCGTCGGTGAAAGCAGAGATGTCGATCAAGGCCTGCTCCAAGGAAGTCTCGGAGAGGTCGGCCGGAACGGTCAACTCGTTCTTCAGATCAGGACCCGACAGGGTAGGGTGATCTAAAGCACAGAGAGGCTTGCCGTCGCCACCCAGGGAGGTGGTGAAGGCGCCGTTCAGGACGGCTGCAGCTTTGATCTGCTTGGTGGTAGCCATCGAACGAGCCAGGGCCTTGGTGTAGCGGGCAGCAAGACGGTCGTAGAGGTTGTCCTCAACGGCTTCTTCTGTCAGCGAGAACGCCAGGGCGATGGTCTCATGCGTATAGCGAGCTGTGTAGACTTCCTGCGCTTGGTCATAAGCGACACCAGCGCCTTCGTTCTTCACAGGGGCTTCGCCAAAGCCGGAAAGCATCACTTCCTCTTCAAAAGCACGGTCAGAGGTTTCGATGTCATAGATCTCGGCATGCTCGTTCTCATAGCCCTGATACTCCAGGCCAAAAAGAGCATTCAAGCCAGGCTCAAGCTCTTTAACTAGTTGGGCACGTGAAATTGCCATTTTTCAGTTCCTTTCAATTAAGTCACAGCTTTGACGCCGGTGCTGCCATACAGATGCTCGTTGATTTTCACAACGACAACTGCAAAGTCGCCAAGCGTGTTGCCGGGAACGTTATATAGGCCAACAATCTTCAGATTCAATGCTGCCGTATCTGCGATGGTGGACGAATCCAGCTCCATTGAAGAAACACCCGTAGTTGTGCTTCCGCCGGTCCCAACAACATCAGCGTTTTTACCAATGTCAGCCTGAACGATGTCTTCATCAGCCTGGATGATAAACAACTGACTAGGATCATCCATCACGTCGGCAATGATCTCGCCTTGTGTGATGTTCACCGAACCAGGATAGAAGTTCTTAAAGGTGGGTTTTCCAGTGGTGGGGTCGATGTAGTTACATCCGTTAAATACACCCAGGGCCGCAGCGTGTGTACCGGGGAGGAATTTAACAACGAAACCACCGACAATGGTGACCAGGTCTCCCTGGAAAATGGCTCCAGCCTGATTATCCTCGATTAGATACCCATACTGCTTCTGAGCACCAGTAGCAGAAAGATTGCCGAGAGGACGCAGACCAAAGGCTTTATCAACGTTTGCCATTTGTTTGTTCCTTTAAAAAAGTTTTCACAGGTCCTTAGTTTTCCTTCGGACCGCCGAATGTGACACGGGACTGCCGAGTCGGGGCCTCAATCCGCATGCTTCCGTGAGCATTTGACTTCAAGAGGTCGTTATCTGCAGCCTGAACTTGGTCGCTGGCCCTACGGCGGTAGTGCTCATTACGCTCTGCCGCTGTCTCCTCTGGGATACGAGCTAACAACATGCCTCCCACGCTAATAACGCCAGCGTGTCGGCCGTCTTCCGCGGATGGTACAGGGAAGTCAGGATATTCATCCGATCTAACGAGCTCGTAGCCCTCGCGGACTTTGCTTGCTACGTTAATGCGGTCTTCATGTCCCGCCACTTCTGCACGAATCCAACGGTGCTTATATCCAGCAGGTGCCGGAGGTGCATCCAAGCGAGAAGGAGGAGCCCAGGGCTTGCGCCGCGTACCGGCCTCACGAGTTTCAGCTTCACGAGAGGTACGAGTGGTTTTGGTTGTTTCGCTCATTTCATTACTCCTTCACATACTTGGCGTACTCTTCCAGGGGAACGCCTAGCTTTTTGGCAATCGCAACTTGACTCGGTGTCAGCCGGACAGTGCGGCGTACATTATTCGCGCCCGATGATCGGGTAGCAGGGGCAACCGTTTGTACGGGTCGGCTACTCCTGGTGTTCTGCGCATTACTGACTTTACCGAATTTAGCCGGAAAAGTTTCAGCCATGCGGCGATCTAGCTCATCATAATACTCATCCGACGTGGGGTCAAATCTTTCTGTTTCGACCAGTTGGCGGTGAATTCCATAAGCGGTATGGGTCATGACAGTGTCCGTACCAAACCACTCGTTTTTCTCGGCCCACTCCTCTGCCCGGGGGTCAACCTTCGGCTGAGGCGGACGCTGTTGGACAGCCGGTTGCTGGGGCTGTTGCGCCTGCTGTACCGCGACTATACGCCGTGCCTCGGCTTCCTGGAGCTGGCGCTGCTCAAACAGCAGGGAAGTCAGACGCTCCTGGGCCTCAGTTTCGGTGTCAATGTCATTCTCTTCCCGGGCCTTTTTAATAATCTGCTTGAGCGCAATAGATTGGGTCTCAATCCGGCTCTTTGCCTCTCCCATGCGCTGGCCGTCAAAATGCATCGCCTGGCGACGCAAATCCTCAGCCTGCTGCTGGACGCCGCGGGCATATTCCAAGGCTGCCTGCTCACGGCGCTGGGTCTCACGCAGACGAGCCGTTAGCTTGTCAATGCGCTTTTTGACCTTGTCGCTGTAATTCTCCAGCTCATCCTCTTCACCCGGGATAGCCGGCTGTAAGGGGTCGGTTTCAACAACCGGAGGCTCTTGTTGATCCTGGACCTTGGCCTCTTTACCGTCTTCAGACATCTCGACAGTAACAGGCTGCTCGTCCTCCCCTAGATTAAATTCCAACTGGTCTTTTTCAGACATGAACCTCTCCTTTACATATGCAAGATGTCTTCAGGGTCGTTCACACGACCGATGATTTCATCATCGT
>Ga0194130_10008440_pt1 | contig 10951 bp, 9 predicted proteins | sample TA2KigsurfametaG_FD_160084 | JGI IMG/M metagenome (GOLD analysis project Ga0194130, IMG submission 160084) | Freshwater microbial communities from Lake Tanganyika, Tanzania - TA2015050 Kigoma 12 surface | ecosystem: Environmental > Aquatic > Freshwater > Lake | place: Tanzania: Lake Tanganyika... | reverse complement strand
CAGGGACCGCGGCGTGTTGGGACCCGGCGGCGTGCGCGGCGGCTGCGCAGAGACCGTGGAGGTGACGGCGACCGCCGCGAGGGCGGAGACGAGACGAGCGTGGAACCGAGCCTTCACGAGCGATTCCTCCAAGACGGTGACGAACAGATTCCTGCACTCCGACCCGGCCGCGCCGGGGCCCTGCGATGGGCGAAGAGGGACTCGAACCCCCGACACCCTGCGTGTAAGGCAGGTGCTCTCACCAACTGAGCTATTCGCCCCAACCCGCCGTGCCGCGCTCCCTTACTTCAGGATCGCGACGGGGATGAGCACACAGTAGCCGAGCACGAGCAGGATGGGCGCCACGGTGATGCCCCCCCGCCACAGGTCAGCGTACCCCACCGCCAACGAAGCGGCCGCCAATCCCCACCAGAGGGCAGACGACGCACGCACGGATGCCGACGGACTCTTCTCCATAAGACGTGGGAGTCTAGACCGACCCCCCCCCGGCTGTCAATCAAAAAACGCCCACCTCGGGTCGTTCGTTCACGCCCCGCGATGCGTCGCCGGCAGATCCCCCTCGGGCTCCCCGAGGAGCCTAGCCAGCGCGGAGGCGCGCTCGGCGGCCTCCTGCGTGGCCTCGAAGGCGCGCATCCGCGCCAGCCGCGCCTGCGCCTCCCGGCGGCGACGCCACCAGAACGGCCCCACGATCACGCCAATCACGAGGCTGAGCAGGCCGAGGTCCGTGGCCAGCGCGAGGACCCCGTACTGACGGCGGACCTGCGACCGGAACCGGGCCTCGAACCCCTCGATCGTGAGGCCGTGTGCGGAGCGGAGCGCCGCATCGAAGGACCCGGAGGTTCGCCACGCGGCGAGGAGTCGTTGGAGGCCGCTTGCCCCACCCAGGGCGGAGAGTTCCGCTACCGCCCGATGCGCGAGCGCGTACCCCCGTTGCGCACCATCGACCCCACCGAAGAACGCCGAGTCGAGCCCCGCGAGCGTCGGAACGCCACGCCAGACGAGCCCGACGCTCGTCGCGAGCACCTCGTCGCGGTCCCACTCCCCGGCCGCGAACGACGCATACCCTTCGTCAAACCAGCGCGGCACGTCGGGGCCGAGCACCTCGGCGAGCGCGAGGTGCGCGAGTTCGTGCCGGAAGGTCTGCACCGGATCACCGGCGCCGCCCCTCGCATCGCGCCCCTGCATCACGATCACCCGGCGCGCGGGGAAGGCGATCGCCGCCCCCCATTCCGGGGCCGACGGCCCGACCCATCGCCGGAACGTCGACTCGTCCGGCGCGATCCAAACCCACGCGGTGTCGCGCAGTGGCGCCAGCCCGGGGAACTCCGGCCGAGCGCGCGCGGCGGTGAGCAACCCCGCGGCGAGCCGTGACTCCGCCGGTCCGGCAAAGATCACGACCCGCCCTTCCGACCAGGTCCGCAACGCCACGCCGGCATCCGCCGCCGGCTGCGCGAATGCCGGCGCAGCGCCGAAGAGCAGGGCGCACAGGCAGACGAGCCTCACCGCGCCCACCGGCCGCATCAGACGCCGGAGCTCGTCGATCGACGCGGGGTCGAGGGAGGCATCACGCAGACGCATCGGCAGCGTCGTCATCCACGCACATTGGGAACGGCGCGTGCTGCGCCGCGAGCACGACGACCATCCCTTCCGCCTCGACGAGCGACTCCCACAACAGGTCGCGCCGGAATGCCGAGCCGTCACACAGCAGGGCCGTCGCCGCCATAAACGCCAAGGTAGTCCAGCAGATCGGAGCGAGCCACCCACGTCGGCTCCTCCGCCGCGGCGGCGAGCGCCGCGCGCAGATCGGGGGGGAGCGGCGAGCGAAGTTCGACCGGTGCCCCGGAGACGGGATGCGGAAAGATCAACCACGCCGCGTGGAGGAAGTGGCGCCTCGGGGGGAGGCCGAGCAGCCGACGGCCACCCCCGCCGCCGTATGTGTCATCCCCCACCACCGGATGCCCCACCGACGCGAGATGCACGCGGATCTGATGCGTGCGCCCCGTGTGCAGATGGGCGCGCAAGAGGTCCACGCTGGCGAACCGCGCGAGGCGCGTGAAGTCGGTGCGCGCCTGCCGGCCGTCGCGGACGACCGCGATGCGGGTGCGATCATTCGGATCGCGAGCGAGCGAGCGGTCGACGGTGAGTTGATCGGTGTCGAGATGGCCCCAGCAGAGCGCCACATACCGGCGGGTGATCGTCCGCGCGGCGAGCGCGCCGCTCAGCACCCGGTGCGCCCGGTCAGTCTTCGCGACGATGAGGAGTCCCGACGTCTCCTTGTCGAGGCGGTGGACGAGCCCGGCACGCTCCGCCCCGCCGGCGGCGGCGAGCGCCTGGCCGCGCCCGAGCAACGCGTTGACGAGGGTCCCGCTCCAGTTCCCCGGCGCCGGGTGCACCACCATCCCCGCCGGCTTGTCGACGACGACGACCTCCTCATCCTCGAAGACGACGGTGAGCGGGATTGCTTCCGGGGTGACCTCTCGACCCGGTGGCTCCGGGATCTCCACCGCGATCCGCTCTCCCGGCTGCAGTCGCCAGCTCGCCTTCTCCGCGCGATCGTCGACGCGCACGCGCCCCGTCGCGATCAGCGTCGCGGCCTGCGTGCGCGACCGACCGGTCAGCCGCGCGACGGCGAGATCGAGGCGCTCCTCGGGGATCGTCGTGTCGAAGGTGTATCGGCCCGGTGCGAGCGGCGCCGCGGGAGCGGTCACGCGCGCGTCGGTCCCACGTCCGACGCCGACGAGGCGGCTCCCCCCGACGCGCCGATCGGCGCGTCAGTCGTCGGCGCGATGCGCTCCTCCTCCTCCTCACGCCAGAGCACGATCGCGAGGAGGATCGCTCCGGTGCTCACCGCGATGTCCGCGATGTTGAACGTCGGCCAGCGCCACGCGCCGACCCCGACGTCGAGGAAGTCCACGACCCCACGCTCCGACTGGATGCGGTCGAACAGGTTCCCAAGCGCCCCGCCGGTCACGAGACAGAGCGCCCAGACCCGCACCCGCGCGTCCGTCGCGCTCTCCCGATAGAACCGCCACATCGTCACGACGGCGACGACGGTCAACGCCATGAAGATCCACCGGGACCACGGCCCGAAGTGCAGTCCGAACGCGGCGCCGGGGTTGTACAAAAGCGTCAGCCGGAACCACTCCCCGAACACCGGATTCAAATGGTACGGCACGAGGCGTTCGACGGCGAGCGACTTGGTCGCCTGGTCGGCGAGGACGATCGCGGCGGCCGTCCCGAGGAATCCGGCCGGTGCGACGCGCCCTGGGTCACTTCTTCCCATCTTCCTCCCGCTGCTTGCACGCGATGCAGTACCGCGCGTGCGGTAGGGCATCGAGCCGGTCGAAGCCGACGTCGCCGCCGCAGTTGTGGCACTGCCCGAAGACTTCGGGCGTGCGATAGAGCCGGCGGAGCGCCTGATCCACGTGCCACAGGAACCGCCCCTCCTTCGAGGCGAAGAGGAACGCCTTCTCGCGCTCCATCGCGTCGGTGCCCTGGTCCGCCATATGGAACGAGTAGGCCCCGGCGTCCTGCGCCGACGACGACTGCAACTCGTCGTAATGGCCGAGGTCCTTGAGTACGCGTCGCCGCTCCTCCATCAGACGCTTCTCGAAGTATGCGATCTGCTTCTTCGGCATCGGCTTGAACGTCTTCTCACCACCGCCGGGGGTCGGGGTCGCCATGCATCAGTCCTGGGAAAGGGCGATGCGCGCCGTCACGTCGTCGAGGTCGACCTCGGCCGTCGCGGGGAACGCGGGGGAATCCGGGAGCGCCTCGCCGATCGAGACGTCCCGGGCCAACACCTCGCCGGCGATCCACGCTGCGTGCGCGTGCATCGCCGCCTGCACCTCCGTCGGCGCCGCGACCACCAACCGGATCCGGTCGCTGACCGCGAGCCCCGACTCCTTCCGCAGCCGCTGCACGCGGCTGACCACCTCCCGCGCCATCCCCTCGGCGCGGAGCGCCGGGGTGACGGTCGGATCGAGCGCCACCGCGAGCCCTTCGCCCTGCTGCACCACCAGCGACGAGGCCGCCGACGCCGTGATCGTAACTCGCGACGCATCGAGCACGAGCGGTCCGTGACCCGGCACCTCCACCGTCACGCTGCCACCCTGTTCAATGGTACGCAACGCCACCTGGTCGAGCGCCTCGACGATCGGCTTCGTCGCCTTCATCGCCGGCCCAACCACTTTGCCGAGTACCGGGAAGTTCACCTTCCCCGCGAGCCGCACCCAGTCTGCGGCGGAGTCGGCAAAGGTGACCGCCTTCACGTTGAGCTCCGACGCGACGAGCGGTGCGATGGTGGTGTGCCACGCCGGGTCGATGCTCGGTGCGACGCCGACGAGCGACCCGAGCGGCTGGCGGACCTTGATCCCGGCCTGCTCCCGCGCGGCCCGGCCGAGCGTCGCGAGCCCGCGCGCCGCCTGCATCGCCCCCTCGAGCCCAAGGTCGCGCGCCGCGCCCTCCGCCCGGCGGAACGCCGCGAGGTGCACCGAAGTGCCGGTGAGCTCGCGATGCATCCAGTCCGACAGGAACGGCGCGAAGGGCGCGAGCAGCCGGCACGTCACCGTCAGCACCTCGTGCAGCGTCGCGAAGGCCGCCCGATGGTCGGCACCCGCCACCTCATAGAAACGGGCGCGCGAGAGCCGGACGTACCAGTTCGCGACATCCTCCGACACGAACTCCATCAGCGTGCGCGCGGCCCCGGTGGCGTCGAAGGCGCAGAGCTGCGCATCCACCTCGGCCTCGGTCGCCGCCAGCCGCGACAGGACCCAGCGGTCGAGCACCGGCCGGTCCGCGGCCACGGGATCCGCCGCGGACGGGCGCCAGCCGAAGTTGGCATACTGCGCGAAGATACCGCTGTAGACGTTCCGGAGTGTGACGAGGAAGCGCCCCGCCGTCTCCCGGATCACCCATTCATCGAAGCGACGCGGCACCCAGACCTGCGCGCTCGAGACGAGGAAGAGGCGCACCGCATCGGCGCCGTGCCGCGTCATCACCGCCATCGGGTCGACGGTGTTCCCGCGCGACTTCGACATCTTCTGACCCTGCGCGTCGAGCACGAGGTCGTTCACGACGACGGTCCGGTACGGCGCGGCGCGACTCGCGGCGCCCGCGGCCTCCCCCGCCCCGCGGGACGCGACGTCGTCGCCGTTGTTCGGCAGCGCGTCCCCGAGCCCCGTGGCGATCGCGAGCAGCGAGTAGAACCACCCGCGCGTCTGGTCGACCCCCTCGGCGATGAAGTCCGCCGGAAAGTAGCGCGCCACCTGTTCAGCGCTCCCCGGGCGATGCGGATACCCCCACTGCGCGAACGGCATCGACCCCGAGTCGAACCAGGTGTCGATGACCTCCGGCACACGCCGCATCGTCCCCGTGCCGCTCCGGGCCGGCCAGGTGTAGCCGTCGATGTGCGGCTTGTGCGGGTCGAAGTCGTCCGGAAGCGGCCGACCCACGCGCGCCGCCAGCTCGGCGTACGAGCCGATTACCTCGATCTCGTTCGGGTCGGCGTCGTTCACCCAGACGGGGAGCGGCGTCCCCCAGAACCGGTCACGTGAGATCGCCCAGTCGATGTTGTTCTCGAGCCACGAGCCGAAGCGCCCCGCCCCGACCTCCGGCGGGTGCCAGGCGACGTCGGCGTTGCGCGCGAGCATCCGGTCGCGGTAGGCGGTCGTGCGCACGAACCAGCTGGAGCGCGCGTAGTACAGGAGCGGTGTGCCGCACCGCCAGCAGTGCGGATAGCTGTGCGTGAAGCGCTGCGACTTCCACACCTGGTCGCGGCGCTGGAGTTCCTCGATGATGGCCGCGTCGGCCTCCTTCACGAAGCGATCGCCCACGAGCGGGAGATCCTCGGGGAAGGTGCCACGCGCGCTGACGGGGTTCAGGAAGGCGAGCCCGTGCCGCTGCCCCGCCGCATAGTCGTCGGCACCGAACGCCGGCGCGAGATGCACCACCCCCGAGCCGTCCTCCGCGGAGACGAACGCCTCGCCGACGATGACCTCGTGCGCCCCGACCTCCGGATACGCGACCCAGTCGAGCGGCCGGCGATAGCGCTGCCCCACGAGCGCCGCCCCCGGCATCGTGGCCACCACCTCCCACCGCTCGGTCCAATCCACCCCGAGCACCGCCGCCGCGCGGGCCTCCGCGAGGAGGATCGTCCAGGCGGCACCCGACGTCTTGCGGAGTTCGACGTACACGAGCTCGGGGTGCACCGCGAGCGCCGCGTTCGAGACGAGTGTCCACGGGGTCGTCGTCCAGACGATGATGCGGCGCCGCTCCGGGCCGTCGTGCTCAAGGTCGAGTGCGAGATAGAGCGATGGGTCTTCGACGTCCTCGTACCCCTGCGCCACCTCGTGCGAGCTCAGCGCGGTCCCGCAGCGCGCGCAGTACGGGAGGATCTTGTGGCCGAGATAGAGGAGCCCCTTCCGGTGAAGCGTCTGCAACGCCCACCAGACGCTCTCCACGTACTCGTTCGCGTAAGTGATGTACGCGTCGTCGTAGTCGAGCCAGAGCCCCATCCGCGCGCTCAGGCGCTCCCAGTCCCCCTTGTACGTCCAGACGCTCTCGCGGCAGCGCCGATTGAACTCCGCTACGCCGATCCGCTCGATGTCCTGCTTTCCGGAGATCCCGAGTGACTTTTCGACCTCGATCTCGACGGGGAGGCCGTGCGTATCCCACCCCGCCTTCCGCGGGACGTGATACCCAGACATCGCGCGATGCCGCGGGAAGAGATCCTTCAGGGTGCGCGCGAAGACGTGATGGATCCCCGGGCGCCCGTTCGCGGTCGGCGGCCCCTCGTAGAAGACCCACGCCGGCGCCGCGGCCCGCTGCGCCTGCGCGGCGGCGAAGATGCCGTCACGGGTCCACGCCTCGAGCACCTCGCGCTCGATGTCATCGGCGGTGCGATCGGCCGGGAGCAGACGGAACGGCGTCGTCACGCCGCCCTCGCGGGCCGCGCACCGAACAGCGTGGTGCCGAGCCGGACGAGGGTAGCCCCCTCCTCGACCGCGATCTCGTAGTCCCCCGACATCCCCATCGAGAGCTCCGTCGAGGGATGCCCCGCGTCGCGGAGCACCGCCGCCGCCGCCCGGGCGCCGGCGAAGACGTGCCGGAGCGTTCCCTCGTCCGCGTCGAACGGCGCCATTGTCATCACGCCCAGAACCGAGAGCCCAGGACGCTCGCGGAGCCGTGCGGCGAGCGCCGGCACCTCGGCGGGCGGATACCCGCCCTTGGTGTCCTCACCGGAGACATTCACCTGCACGAGGACCGGGACCGGCTGCGGCACGACGGTGACGACCGCACCCGCACCGACGACCGCGGCCGCCTTCCGCCCCACGGCATCGGCGGCCTCGACGAGGCCATCGCGATCCAGCGCGTGGAACAGCGCGAAGCGCGGCAACGCCTTCGCTTTGTTGGTCTGCAGATGTCCGATCAGGTGCCACCGGAGCCCGCCCCGCGCGCACGCTGCGAGGGCGAGGGCCTCCTGCTTGGCGGTCGCCTCCTGCACCTTGTTCTCCCCGACGTCGGTGACGCCGGCCGCCCAAGCCGCCTCGACGGCCGCGGGGCCGTGCGTCTTGGTGACGGCGATGAGCGTCACGGCCTGCCCGTGGCCGCCGCGGGTCACCGCGTCGGCGATTCGTCCGCGGGCCTCCGCGACACGCCCTGCGACTGCTTGAAAATCCATAGCCGAGGAATCTACCCGGGGCCCCCAGAGGGAGGAACGGGCGGCCACCTGTCGGTGGCCGCCCGTCCGGGTCACGCGGGGCTCGGTTCCGGCCCGCCGAGAAGCGGCGGAATCCGCCGGGCCGGCTCGGCGGCCGGCACCACCGGCGTCACCACCGGAGGCGCGGCCGTGGGCGGCTCCTGCCGCGGCGGGAGGGGCTCCCCCCGCTCGAGGATCGCGATGTCCTCGCGGGAGAGGGTCTCACGCTCGAGCAGCGCCTGCGCAATCGCGTCGAGCAGCGCCCGGTGCTCCGTGAGGGTGGTCGCCGCCCTCGCATACGCGGCATTGATCACCCGCGAGACCTCGTCGTCGACCTGCTGCGCCGTGCGCTCGGAGACCTGCCGGCGGCTCGAGAGCTCGCGGCCGAGGAAGACCTCCTGCTCGTTGTCGCCGACGAGGATCGGGCCGATCGCATCGGAGAGGCCCCACTGCGAGACGTAGCGCCGCGCGATGCCGGTGGCCTGCTGGATGTCACTTGCCGCGCCGGTGGTGACGCGGTCACGGCCGAAGATCAGCTCCTCCGCCACGCGGCCACCGTACGCCATCACGAGACGCGCCTCCAGCTGCTCGCGCGTCACCGAGACGCGGTCATCCTCGGGCAGCGTGAACGCCAGCCCGAGCGCGCGGCCGCGCGGCACGATCGTGACCTTGTGCAGCGGGTCGTTCCCGCGGACGCGGATCGCGCAGACCGCGTGCCCCGCCTCGTGGTAGGCGGTGAGACGCCGCTCATCCTCCTTCATCACGAGCGACTTCCGCTCGGCCCCGAGCATCACGCGGTCCTTCGCGTCCTCGAAGTCGACCATATAGATCTTCTCGTGGTTCCGGCGGGCGGCGAGCAGCGCCGCTTCGTTCACGAGGTTCGCGAGATCGGCGCCGGCCATTCCCGGCGTGCCGCGGGCAAGGCGCGTGATGTCGACGTCGGCCGCGAGGGGCTTGTTCCGCACGTGCACCGTGAGGATCCCCTCGCGCCCCTTGAGATCAGGCGCATCGACGACGATCTGGCGGTCGAAGCGGCCCGGGCGCAGGAGCGCGGGGTCGAGCACGTCCGGCCGGTTGGTCGCCGCGATGAGGATCACCCCCTCGTTTGACTCGAAGCCATCCATCTCGACGAGCAGCTGGTTGAGCGTCTGCTCACGCTCATCGTGCCCGCCGCCGAGCCCGGCGCCGCGATGGCGGCCGACCGCGTCGATCTCGTCGATGAAGATGATGCACGGCGCGTTCGTCTTCCCCTGTTCGAAGAGGTCGCGCACGCGCGATGCCCCGACGCCCACGAACATCTCGACGAAGTCGGACCCCGACATCGAGAAGAAGGGCCGCCCCGCCTCGCCCGCGACCGCCTTGGCCAGCAGCGTCTTCCCGGTGCCCGGCGGTCCGACGAGCAGCGCCCCCTTCGGCAGGCGCCCGCCGAGCTTCGTGAACTTCTGCGGGTCCTTCAGAAACTCGATGATCTCGCGCAGCTCGACCTTCGCCTCATCGGCGCCCGCGACATCGGCGAAGGTCACCTTCGGCGTATCGCCACTGAGGAGCTTCGCCTTCGACTTACCGAACGAGAACGCCTTATTTCCGCCCGCCTGCATCTGCCGGAAGAAGACGATCCAGATGCCGAGGATGAAGAGCCAGGGAAGCATCGACGCAAGGATGCCGAGGACGCTCGGACGCGGCTCCTCCGCCTTGATCGCCACCTGCCGCTCTCGGAGGCGCTGCACCTCGGCCTCGCTATTGGCGACGGCGAGCTTCGTGCTGAAGGCCTTCACCTCGCGCCCCTTCACGAGCACTCGTTCACGGAACTCGCCGACGACTTCCTTACCGCCGACGATGGTGACGCGCGCGATGTTGTCCTTCCCGAGCTGCTGGTCGTAGAAGGAGTACTCGACCTCCGTCGCCCGCTCGCGCCCCTTCCCCGCGAACTGGATGAGGACGATGGGGATCAGGAAGGCGATGAGCCAGAACGAGAGGGATCGGGAGAAGCGGCCGGGGCCGCCGGACTTCGGGGTCGTGGACGATGACATAGTGGGCGACTCAGGTCGCGAGGCTGGCGACGTAGGGGACGTGACGGAAATCCTCGGCGTGGTCGAGGCCGTAACCGACGAGGAAGACCGGCGGGGCGTCGAAGCCCACGAAGCGGACCCGATGCTGGAGTTCGGTGGCGATGCGCTTGTGGAGGAGCGCGCAGATAGCGATCGACGCGGGACGTCGCGCCTGCAGCAGGGTGACGAGATGCTGCAGGGTCCGGCCCGAATCGACGATGTCCTCGACGAGGAGCAGATGCTTCCCCTCCAGCGAGGTCTCGGGATCGTAGAGCAACCGCACCGTGCCCGACGAGACCGTCGCGTTCCCGTAGCTCGACGCCACGAGGAAATCGACGTGCAACGGGCGCTCGATCTCCCGCACCAAGTCGGCGAGAAAGATGAAGCTCCCCTTGAGCAGCCCGAGGACGAGCAGCTCGCCGTCGGGGTAGGCGGCGGTGATCTCGCCACCCAGGACACGGCACCGGTCGGCGATCGCCTGTTCGGAGAACGCGATGCGGTCGACGGCGCGACCCTTCAGCCGGGGATCAGGTACTGAGGTGGACATCATCCATCAATATAGTCCTCGGGCCACCCAGACGTTCCCATCGCGTCGGCAGACCGACGCACGACGAAGGTGCGCGCCGTGCGCTCGATCCGATGCCCACCGCTCACAGGGATGTATTGACCGGTACGGGCGCCGGGGGCCCAGCGCGCCGCCCGCGCGATCCCGCGACGATCGAGTACCACCCCGGCCCGTGCGGCGACCGCGGGCCAGAGCGCTTCCCACCCGGACGCGTCGAGCCCCGCGATCGATGCGACCGGGAGCGCGACGACCCCCGCCCGAAGAACGCGGAGGCCGAGTCCGTCGACGACGGTGTCGAGATCGGCTCGCCAGGCCGCGGCCCGACGCCCCAGATCGAGGCACCACGCGGCGAATCCCGGCTGCGCACGCTCAAGTGCCGGCAGGATCTCGTGCCGGACCCGATTGCGGAGGAACCGGGAGGTCGTGTTGCTGGGGTCCTCGGCGAACGGGATATTGTGGTGCGCGACGTACGCCGCGAGATCGGCGCGGTCCACGCCGAGCAGGGGGCGCGCGACGACCGGGGGCGTCGTGGACAAGCGACCCGCCGACGTCCGGGGCGACTCCAGCGGCGCCGTCTCCAGCGCCGTCTTCATCGCCGCCAGCCCCCGCGGTCCCGCGTGTCGGAGCAGGCGCAGGAGG
>Ga0194130_10008432_pt1 | contig 10957 bp, 7 predicted proteins | sample TA2KigsurfametaG_FD_160084 | JGI IMG/M metagenome (GOLD analysis project Ga0194130, IMG submission 160084) | Freshwater microbial communities from Lake Tanganyika, Tanzania - TA2015050 Kigoma 12 surface | ecosystem: Environmental > Aquatic > Freshwater > Lake | place: Tanzania: Lake Tanganyika... | reverse complement strand
TCCTTGGCGACGCAGGCCGGGGGGTGGGGGCAGCCAGTGGGATGGTCAACGACGTATCCTCACTCTTCGAGCCAGCCTTTGAATCCTAGCCAAAACGTTACTTCGATGATGGCATCGACGTCGCCTACGGGACTGCAAGTCGTTTGGCCTGATTCCTATCGTCCGATCGCATCGCAGACGCCCACCAACTACCTCGCAAGCAATTCGTACGTCGGTTCCCAGTCGGGAAACCCCCAATATGTTGCAGCCCAATCTGGTGCAACCCACTATGATGGTGCAACCCAATATGGTACTCCTGCATATGGCAACGCACCGTATAGCGGAACCCAAAACGTTCCGACGCGAGGGGCGATTTCGACTGGGATAAACGTTGCGAATGCCTATGGAAGCGGGGCGGCGAATCCAGTAGCCGCTGGTGCGTATCCTCAATACAACTACCCGCAAAGCACCTCGATGCAGGGGACATATCCAGGGACGGTTGGTGCCTCCAGCGGTTATGTTCCAAACGCGTATTCCACGATGAACAACGCCACGAATACCATAGGTGGCTATCGCAGTACCTTGCCATCGACAACTCCTCCCGTCGTCGGACGGTACTGAGTAGGGACTGACCAGACATCATGGGATCCCGGTAGCGAAGAGTTTCAGTATTCATTCGATCCACTTAATCTACTTACCAATCCGAGGGATCCATTATGTCTAAGGTCAATACAACGACTTCGAGCAGTTTCTCGAACTCAACTAGCAAATCATCCGCAGCGAATTCGCTTCAGGGTGGTGGACTCAACGACGTGGACGTCTCACAATTCCTCAACTTGATGATCACTGAACTGCAGAATCAGGATCCATTGAATCCGACCGACAACGCTGCGTTGATGGAACAGGTTGGTCAATTGCGATCTATTTCGGCGAACGATACGCTGATCAAGACGTTGACCAGTTTCTCGACCACTCAAGAGTTGACGACGGCGAGTGGTCTTATTGGGAAGAAGGTCAAGGGATTGGATAGCGATGCGAAAGAGGTAAACGGGGCAGTCTCGAGTGTCTCGGTAAAGATTGACGAAAAAGATCGTAACAAGCGTCAGGTACAAGTGCATGTCGGTGCTCAGATTGTCGATATGAACAATATTCGCGAGATCGTGGAAGAGTAATTGCACTTGATTGGTGAGTTCGCTAGCAAGCGATGCGTCGTGCTAGCAATAATCGCGTCGGGTAATGGCCCCGATCGAGCGGATCCTGGTTCGGCTGCCGTATAGTTTTACTGTGACGGCGGTCGGGACAAGCGTGGATTCACCCGGTGATCTTTGACGCGTGGAGTAACGAACTCATGGGTTTGGCATCAGCGCTTAGTACTGCCCTGACGGGCATGAATGCGGCGGAAACACAAATCGACGTCCTAGGTAATAACCTTGCCAACTCGCAAACGGTTGGGTTCAAGGCCTCGGATGTGGTCTTCGCGTCTCAGTTCCTTCAGACGCTTTCTCTTGGTGCAGCACCGAATGCAGATACTGGTGGTGCGAACCCTAGGCAAACGGGTCTTGGTGTTCAAGTCGCCGCCATCAATCCGAACTTTAAGCAAGGGACGATTGAGATCAGCTCGGCTTCGTCGGACTTGGCGATCCAAGGGGACGGGTTCTTTCAGGTAGCTGGTGCCTCTGGTGAGAAACTCTACACCCGTAACGGCGTGTTCCGACTCAATAGTACGAATGAGTTGGTGACATCGACTGGGAACCGATTGCTCGGTTATGGAATCGATAGTCAGTTCAATATTCAGACGACCGCGTTAGTTCCGCTGACGATTCCTGTCGGTACGGAGTCCGTGGCCAAGCAGACAACAACCGTAACCTTGGAAGGAACGCTGACTTCTCTGGGGAACGTGGCAAATCAATCGCAAATCGTCCAAAGCGCAATGCTTGGGAATGGTTTAATACCCCGTCCTGTATCGTCCGGGACAACCGTAACGGGGTCCAACGGTCCGCAGTTGATAGGGGTGAATTTTACGACGGTCGAGGGCGAGGGTGGGAATATTGCTGAAAGTTCGACGTTTGCATACAAGTTTACCTTTGTAGACAGCCAAGGTAAGGAAACGATGCCGACTAGCGAGGCAACGTACACAGTTCCCGTTGGCAATGGCAATGCCGACAACACTGTCCGTATCACCTTACCAGCGGCAAACTCCCAGTACAATCAAGTTCGGGTGTATCGCACAGCGCCTGGTGGCTCGGATTACTTCTTGGCGGGTTCGGGTGCTGCGGGAAGTACTTTCAATGATACAACTGCTGCTTCCTCATCTACGGCTCTCAACAGTACTGGGTTGACCGGGAACTATTCCTACATGATCACCTACTACAAAGCGGGTGAGCCAGAATCGAGACCTTCGCAGTTGATTGGTCCTGTTAACGTGATCAATGGTAGGCCAGTATTGACGGGCTTTCCGACTCCTCCGGGACCACCACCCGAAGGTGGATTCCCAGCATATGATCAAATTCGATTGTACCGCAACATGGCAAACGACCCGACGGCCTTTTACTTGGTGGACACGATCGCGCCGACAGGATCCTACACCGATTCCAAGACAGATGCGGATATCAGCAATCTCGCGTTACCCGGCCGCAAAGCGGTGAACCTTGATGGTCCGACGGTGGACGGTACCACGAAACTTATCAACGTCACCACTCGCGATGGGTTGGATTACTTGCAACCATTTAAGGCAGGGGAGTTATCGTTCCGCGGTAAGAAAGGTGGGCGAACGTTGGATGAAAAGACTTTCCAAATCACCAACAATACCACGGTCCAAGAGTTGATGACGTTTATGAAGGACTCTTTGGGGATCGTGAGTGATTCCAGGGACGCCTCTAACCCGATTGCGGGATCGGTGAATAAGATCCTCGGTGAGTCTGGCACAATCCAGCCCAACGTTTACATTCAGAACGGAGCAATTCGGTTCGTCGGAAATACCGGAGTCGATAATGCGGTTGCGATCGATTTGACTGGGTTTCGATTGACTGAGGCCAATGGTAACGTGTCCAATCCAGCATTGAATTTTACGGTTCAGCAAGAAGCCGCTGGAACCAGTGCGGTTACGGACTTCATTTCGTACGACTCGCTGGGCTTTCCCGTTCGAGTGCGTTTGACCGCAGTGCTTGAAAGCCGCACCGACCAGAATACGACCTATCGATGGTATGCAGACAGCCCGGAAAATGTAAGCCGAACTGGAAGTCCAATCGATGTCGGGACCGGTTTGATTCGATTTGATGGAAATGGAAACTTTGTTTCGGCAACGAACTCTACTGTCGCTATCAACCGCGTCGGGTTTCCGAGTGAAAAACCGATGCAGTTCGACTTCAATTTCGGAGCACTATCGGGTTTGGCAGCTGCCAAGGCGACGGTGGCTGCCTCCCGTCAGGATGGTTCGCCACCAGGGGTTTTGACCAGTTACGTTATCGGTGAAGATGGTACGATCCGTGGGGTGTTCAGCAACGGTATTTCACGTGATTTGGGCCGGTTGCGTTTAGCACGGTTCTCCAACCCAGGTGGATTGGAACAACGTGGTCAGAACTTGTACGCCCAAGGGATCAATACTGGTTTGCCGATCGAAGGTAGTCCCTCAGAAAACGGGATCGGAACCGTGACCGCAGGTGCCCTCGAATTGTCCAATACCGACGTCGGTGGTGACTTAGTGACGCTGGTGCTCGCCAGCACGCAGTACCGAAGTAATGCTCGGGTTATCACGGCTACCCAGCAGTTATTTGATGAGTTGCTGAACTTGCGACGTTAATCCTGTATCCTTCCTGGCCCTAAACGGGTCAGGGCCCAAGTAGACCTCAGAGATAATTACGAACGCCGAGAGTCTCTCCGATTCTTGTTCATCGGATCTCTCGGGGGTATTCTTTCGCGGATGAATAAACATCCTTCCCCGAGCAGTCTTTCTGCCGCACCTTTGGAAAACCTCAAGCGACGAGCCGAACTCGCTCGTCGCTTGAGAGCCTTCTTCGATGACAGAGGCTTCACCGAGGTCCATACGCCGATTCTTTCGACCCGCTCTATCATCGATCGGCATCTCGATCCGATCCGAGTGCCGGGTAGCCACGTTGGTGTTCCCATGGTAGATGGCGATTGGTATCTACAAACCTCCCCGGAGCAATCGATGAAGCGTTTGCTCGCGTCCGGGATCGGTAGTATTTACCAGTTGGGGCCGGTTTTTCGAGCTGGTGAATCGGGGCAGTTCCATAATCCCGAGTTCACGATGGCCGAATGGTACGATCTCAACGCGGATTTCGAACAGGGCTTATCGCTGCTCGATCAACTCTGTGGATGCTTGCTAGAAACCCCCACGGCGAATCGAATGCGGTTCTCCGATGCATTCCGTCTAGCCACGGGGTTGGAGCTGTTCGATACAGATACGGTTCGATTAGGACGATGGTGCGTTGAGAATACGATCGTTGAATCCGAGCATTGGTCGACCGATTGGGACGATTGGGTCAACCTCATTTTTTCGATGCGAGTGCAACCAAGTTTAGGCTTGGATCGACCAGTACTCATTACGCATTTCCCTGCGTCCCAAGCGGCTTTGGCCAAGCTCGATCGTGACGACCCACGCACCGCGGAAAGGTACGAATTGTTCTACCGCGGTGTTGAGTTGGCCAATGGGTACCATGAGTTGCTCGATGGCGACATACTCCGTCAGAGAGCCGAATTAGCTGCCCAGCAACGATTGCAGGATGGTAAATTCGCGATCCCAGTGGATAACCCATTACTGGATGCAATGGCAGTAGGCATACCTGCGTCTTGCGGCTGCGCCATGGGTTTCGACCGGGTTGTAATGCTCGCATGTGGTGCAGAACGACTCGACCAAGTCGTCGCGTTTACCGCGGACAGAGCATGACGGGTTATCTGCTGTCGGCAGTGAAGAGTATCGCGATCAACAATCGTGCCTGCCGGACTTCGTGGTGAGAGTATTCGAAGCCGCCCCAGGGGAAGTGTCAGTCCTCGAGCAAGTCCGGAAAGTTCTCTTGGCTTGCTTGGCGGGCGATCAAATTACGAGTTCGAGTGACGAAGTCGGACTTGTAGTTGGCGACTTGTTGTTCGCTCAGGTGTAACGCAGTCGAGACATCCTTGTTGCTTGCTCCAACAACGAAGAGCAACTCGATGCATTGTAGCTTTTGGTAATCGGCTTTGGACTTCCACTTGGAAACCTGATCAGCGATAGCAATCGCTAGGGCTTCTTCTTCGAGATCACGTCTTTCCACCGATCTCGCGAGGCTGCTGGCAGCGCGACCTTTCGAAGGCACATTCTGGGCCGCATCGCTCGATCCTTCCCGAGCGACCCATTGGGTGGTGTGTCGGCGTCCCTCGCGTCTCAAATGGTCAGTTAATTTGTAGGCAGCAATCGAGAACAAGTAGCTTTCAAGTGGTCTTGCTGCATCGTAGTTGGGAAGGCTGTTGAGGAATCCGATAAAGGTCTCTTGGACGATGTCCTCCGCATGCGATCGATCGACCAATCTAGATCCCACATACGCCAGCAAGCGGCCTTCGAATCGCTCGATGAACTGCTGCCATGCATGAGTGTCACCGGTGCGAATACCTTCAATAAGAAGAGAGTCGAAATTTGTTTCGTTCATCACTTGTCACAGAATTGGTTCAACCAAGGCCAGTGATCACTAGGTGGTTCGCATAGGCCTAACCATGGTTTTAGGAAGCGTTTGTTCGAGCGAGTTGGTTCCCGCGATGGGCGATAAGTCCTACGATAGCAGAAAAGGATGCGAGCGTTGCGACGATGCTGATCAAGGTAAAACCGACAAGCATTGCTCGTTCTTCGCCGACAAACTGGTGTTCCCAGTGTTTGAGGTACGACAGTTGCGTTTCGTCGATATCCAGTAGAACCCAAAGTTGATGGTAGGTTCCACTCGGCCGTTCCTGGACATTGTCGAACTCTGAATCCGCTAGGAAATGCTCGCGGATGTAGGTTTCGGTGAGGGCCCCTTCGGGCCAGGTCGTGCTCAATTCGCCGAATCCGTTTTGTACGAGAATGATCCGAACTTCTTCCAGCAATCGCTGGTCGATATCCTTCCGGCATTCCTCAACCGACTCAAAGAGCGAGCTGGCGATCGGGAACCTCAATCGGTTTTTCGATACAACCCGTTCTCGGACCCAGTTTGGAGCGTTGTCCCCGACGAGTGGTTTGTTGAACTCATAGACATCAGTTGGGTTGCTTTCAGACGCTTCGCCGGACTTTGCATTGCCACTGGCGCTATTTAGGATTTGGAATGCACTGCTGTTCGGTTCCCCAACCTCGGTCTGCCTACGTCCCAGTCCACCGATTTTTCCAGTTCGAGCCTTCGGGATATTGGGAATGTTTTTCTTGTCGAACGTAGAGGGTGAGTTGCTCGGATCGAGTGCGGGGTTTAACTCAGAAAACGCTTCTCGCACTGCTTTTTTAAGTTCTCGTTCGATTTCCTCTTGGGAGGCGGCTGGATCCATGTTTTTCGACATGGAATCTAATTTGTCGGTGACGCGTCGCATCGAATTGGAGAGCCAGTCAAGGGAGCGTTGTGCTGCTTCGTAGGCGTTGCCGTCCGACTCCGACTCCGAATTATGAGGAGTCGTTCCCTCTGAATCCTTGGATTGCACGCTCGGATTCGTTGTTGGCTCTTGGTGAAATCCGAGGGACTGGCCTGCTAAAATTCCGCCGATGGCAATCCCGCAAAGGAAGATTTGGGGAATGGAGTATTCCTTCGCCATGGATCGAAGGATGGAATGCCCTGATGGCGAGTCGTCGGTGCGAAGGGGTGTTAGCATGGGACTATGGGGGATTTTTGTTGGATAACCGGTGGAATTAAGAGATTGTTGATTCCGGGATGCGGGAGGAATCTATCCAAGGAGAAGCGAGTTGAACGATAAACGATGTGGCTCCAGCCAGGATGAGAGCCCAGGGAGCTGGGAAGTAGAATATTCCCTGAATCAACGCTGCAATCAAAACGCTCCAAACGATTGTCAGGATCGAAAATCTCTTCCGCCTCAGGATATCGGATTGACGCCACCAGCGAACGGCCCAGAACAAGGTTGCGAAATAGGCCATGTGTCCGGCTAGCAGTGGGAAGCCTGCTTCGTCGTAGAATCCTCTCCATTGCCGGCTGAGTTGCCGATCATCAAGCGAAACATCGACGGGAGATGTCGTTAAAATGTCAGCCCAAGGAACCAATAGGTACTCGCTCAGTTGGTAGCTTATTGCTCCCAGGATTAAACCGGCCACCATGAGTACAAATCGGAAGGCGATCGAATCCTCATCGCGAACTTCCCAGCGTCGGCTTAGCGTGAGGATAGCCCAACTGCTCGCTGTGGTCATGATCGCGAGCCACGCAACCGCTCCGACGTTGATGTTCTCTCTGAGCGCTGGATGGGAGTAGGCCAGAACAACTCCCGCGATCGCCAGCGTGGAAGCGATGAAGCCGGCGAAGGTGATCGATCGAGTAGTCGCGTGGAGTGATGTCCAAAAGTTCCTTGCTCTGAGGTCCTCGCGTTGGGTGTCTTGCCACCGCCGCCAAGCCTCTTTGCTCGACGATGGCTTCACATAGGCGACCGATTGGCTGGTTTTTGTCCCGACGCCCGCCGATGTGGACTTGGAGTTCGTTTCTCTAGCTTCGTAGTGAACGGTTTCTTGGAGTCCCACAGCCGGCCTTAATTTGGGGGCCGCACCAGCGGTTTTCCTGGTGTTTTGTTGGTTGGGTAGTGATCGGGTTGGTATTGGTTCGTTTCCAAAAACGAACCAAACCGCATGCCAGCCCAAGTAGACCGCCAACATCGGCAAAGCGAGTGGTATCAGCCAAGAAGCGTTGAGCAGAGCCACGATGATGATGCAAACGTAGACGACATCGCGGCTCGACTTTGGGAAAGCTTGCAATCGATCGTAGAGATCTTTTTTGGCGAGTATGATCGCTTTGCCAACAGGTTCCTTAGCCAAAAGTGTTTGGTGTTGTTCCCATCGCAGCGAAAGGAGCTTTTCAAAACGAGACCAATAACCCAATTTAAGTGTAGCGTGGTGATCATCCACCGCATCGATGCTCGCACGTTCTTTCACAGCATCGGTGACTTCTTCGGACGCATTCACATAAACGGGGCGAGCCGCCGTGGGGTCAATAGAAGGATTCGCTGAATCGAAGTTTGCATTTTCCTCGGAGAACGTTCGTTTTGAAGCCAAGCCTGTGGACTCAAGGTTGTACCCGAGTGCGCTCAGCAGTTCGCGTCCATCCCGAAAACGGAGCGAGGGGTTTTTGGCCAGAGCACGTTGAATGATGTTCGCGTAGGGCTCCGGAACATCGTGAAGGTCGGGATCTGCGGTTAGGTGTTTTAGGATGATCTCTTGGGTGCTCTCACCGTCGAATGGGACGTTACCGGTGAGCATTTCAAAGAGGATGATCCCGAGAGAGTAAACGTCGATTTCCTTACCATACTCCCCCTTGCCAATTTCAGGTGCCATGTAGTGGAAGGTACCGACGCTTTCTGTTTGACCACCTCGTCTCGATGCGCTGATGTATTTGGAAAGTCCGTAGTCCCCGATTTTTGCAAAGCTGCTATCGATAAAAATGTTGGCGGGTTTAAGGTCCCGGTGCACGATGCCTTGATCGTGCAGGTAAGTAACGCCAGCACATATCTGAGCAAATAGCGGTATGGCTTGATCGGCAGGCATGCCACTTGGCCAGTGATCAAGAGTTTCACGAAGGGACTCCCCTTCGATGAACTCCATCACGATCCAACCTTGCTGGTCTTTATCAAATCGGATGTCGTAGATTGCTACCAGATTGGGGTGACGCAGATTCAAGCAGTGCCGGACGCCTCGCATTTCGACGTCCATGTTCTTCTGGATCCGTTTTAAGGCGACTTCCTTTCCGGAATCGCTTTCTGCGAAATACACTTCGCCAAAGCCGCCGATGCCGATCCCTCGCATGATGGTGTAGCCGTCTAGTGGGCTATCGCCGCTTGCGTATTGAAATTTCATTTGGGCACCGGAAGGCTCAGTCGGTTGGAGACGCGCGGAAATGGGCTTGTTGTCGAATGGTTTTGGACGCGTATTCTTTGATTGGATTCGAGCTTCTCCAGAAGCATCGCGGCTGTATTGGCCAGTCTCGTTCTGAGTCCCTTTCGAAGGGGGTGGACGCTTGAGGATCTTAAACATGTCTCGCAGGTCGCTCCGTGGTAGTATTAATTGTGTCTGATATCGAGGGAGTGTCGAGTTGTTCCGTGTTAATTTGCTTGTGCTTATTTCGATGCTCAAGCGTTTTCGTGGGTGTTGTCCTTGGGCGATTTGCCCTTTGGGGCTACCCAACTCTTCGTTGAGTGTCCGCAAAGTTTGGGAAAAATGGCCGGGGATCATTCCGTTGGCGAGCGTCAGCGGGTGGCGAGCGTCATCGAAAAGTCATCCCCGTGGACCCTTTGGCCTAAGAGGATGGGGAACGGGGCGCTAACCGGCTCCGGATCGTTCCCAACAAAGACTGGCGAATTGCTAAAAACTCGCACCATCCAATCGCCTTGATGCCTGAAAAGGACGATTTTAGCCCTCCAGTTTGAGCAGTGAACATGGGACGATGGATCGGCCCCCAAGATGCAGGATTCACCGAGGAGCAACGCGCCCGACAAGCTTGGTTGCCACCGGTGCTGGCTTTCGATCTCAAGTCTGCCTGTGCCACTGAGTTTCGTTGGGCGTTTATAGCTGATAAGAAGACGGTTGCCAAAATCCAAAAGATCGCCGTCGGCTAAAAGTGTGGCGCGTTCGATTTGGGTTCCACAGATAGAGATACCTTGGAGCGCTTGGACCCAATGACCATCGCCAGAACGCCTAAAGATTGCGGCACGCCGGCTCAAATCACCACGAATCGCCAGGTCAACCTCATTGCTCGGAAATGACTGCCCCAATGAAACTTCTCTAGCATCGCACATGGCATAGCCCCCGACACCATCGATCCATAGGATTTTGGGTTTTTGCATCGTGCGGTTTGGTTGAGGAGGGGCGATTCTGCGACTGAAAGAACTCAGCATAATGTAAATCCTTTCCGACGATTTCGCATCTCCATGCTTTGGGGGGCAGAAATCTCCATGTTGAACTCATGGCTGCAAAACGGATCTGCACCGCATTTGGGCAACGCAGATCCGCACTTGCGATCAGCCAATTCAGCTACGTGGAATTAGTAACCGCAAATTAGGGTCGGGTAGCCAATGAGCTCATCTCATCGATTTCCGCCAATCGATTCAAATCCCGCCCTGTGCCGCTTTGGGCCGGTGCAGCGAAGTACTCCGAGATTTGATCGACGATGTTTTCGGATTCCAATTCGTCTCCTACCGGAACCGAGCCTACTTCGTCAAAACACTGCACCAGTTTTTCGGCAACGTCGATTCGAGTTGAGATTTCATCGATGACTTGGCGGACACCGGACAGGGCACTGTCGTTGACAGCGAACTGGCTGCCTGTTTGTGCAACTTCAACCATGGTCAATCGAGCTTGTAAATTCTCGACTTGTACCTCGAGTTCTCGTTTGGATGATAGCATCTCATCGAGTTTGCGACGTGCGGCGACTAAGTTCCTTTCGCGGGCTTCGAGGATTTTTTCTAGCTTGCTGGAGGTCGCTTCGAGTGCTTGGTGATGCTTGAACCTGTCTGCCAAATCCTTGCGGACGTGCTCGATGTCGTACTTTTTTCCTTTGTACGTGACGAACTTGACTCCACTTTGGACGTCGTCTTTGAGTTTCAGAATGCTGTCCTTGGACTTGTTCAGTGAAGATTGCTTTCCGGATACCTCGCGTTGAAGCTTAGCGACCTCGACCTCCTCGCGTGCGATCAATTTTAAGTTGTCCGCAATTTCTGGCTTCAGGTCCGCGATCATATCGCGAGCCCGTTTGATCTCGACTTCGATTGGGATTTGTTCTTTGATCGAATCGCGAACGCTGTGATAGCCGGTCTTGACGTA
>Ga0194130_10008431_pt1 | contig 10957 bp, 18 predicted proteins | sample TA2KigsurfametaG_FD_160084 | JGI IMG/M metagenome (GOLD analysis project Ga0194130, IMG submission 160084) | Freshwater microbial communities from Lake Tanganyika, Tanzania - TA2015050 Kigoma 12 surface | ecosystem: Environmental > Aquatic > Freshwater > Lake | place: Tanzania: Lake Tanganyika... | reverse complement strand
ACAAAAGCGAATTATCAAATTGTTTTGATATAACTATGAAAAATTGCTTATCAAATTATATAAATTTTATTAAAGAAATAGTATGATAAAAAAAGTCGAAAAAGGATGGGGTTATGAACTGTGGATCCACAATGATGAAAAATATTGTGGAAAACTTTTGTTTTTTTCCAAAGGTAAAAAATGCAGCCTTCATTATCACAAGTTGAAACATGAAACTTTTTATGTTCAAACTGGTTCTCTTAAGTGCACGTTCATAGATGGTGATAAAACAGAAAACGTAGTGTTGTCTCCTGGTGATGTTAAAGAAATACATCCTGGTTTGGTTCATCAAATGGAAGCAATCGAAGATACTGTTATGTTTGAGTTTTCAACGCAGCATTTTGATGAAGACAGTTATAGATTACAAAAAGGTGACTAATGGGCTTAGGTGGGTATTTAACTTGGACAGCTGTTGCAAGAGAAATTTGTAAAGCAGCTAATGTTCGAAAAGTTTTTCCGTTTGAACAGCACGGAATGTTAGTCAAAACAATAAAGACATCTATTTTTGAGAATAATCCTTTTATTCAACAAGAATATGAAAGCGATGTAATTGCATTTCCAATGCAACTAAACAATCATGCCACAAACTACTGTAAAAAAGATACCTTAGAAAAAGCCGTTCATAGACATGACAAGCATATTATTGAACAAATATGCGAGTTTTATGGAATTAAAAACCCTAAATTAAAATGTGAACTTTATTTAAATGAGCAAGAAAACAAATTTACAAATCAATTATTGAGTCTTTTTAATTTAAAAGATAACTTCTTAGTTATTGAACCGCAATCAAATGATGAATATACTGTAAACAAACTTTATTCAATACAAAAATGGCAAACTGTTGTAGACTCTTTAGTAAAAGAAGGACAAACTATAGTTCAAGTAGGACGTCCAACAACATCTAATAAACTTTCAAACGTAATTGACTTAACTGGAAAAACTAGTTTTAGAGAAGCAGCTTCTATAATTTCTAAATCAAAACTTTTTATTTCTTCTGAAGGCGGTCTGATGCATGCTGCTAATGCAGTGGGTGCTAGAAGCGTAATCCTATTTACTGGATTTATTCATCCTACGATGACAGGATATCCAGAAAACAAAAATATTTGGATTGGCAAAGATCATGGCCCTTGCGGAATGAAAGTTTTTTGTAATAATTGCAAAAAAAATGTTGAAAATCATGATCCATTAGAAATAGTTCAAGCAGTTAAGGAACTACTAAAATGAAAGCCTTAGTAACCGGTGGCCTTGGTTTCGTCGGGAGCAATATAATAAAAGCTCTTAATAATCGAGGAGCTAATGTTTATGTTATTGACGATTTAAACGGAAACAACGAATACGTTTTAAAAACTATCAATTTCGTAGAATTAATTAGCAAAGAAAAATTTCATGATGATATTATTAGAGAACTTGGCGTCGATGTAGTTTTTCACCAAGGAGCAATTACTGATACAACGTTTCAAGATGAAACCGAAATGACTCGAGTTAATCTAGGGCTTAGTTCTAACGTTTTTAGACAATGCAAAAACAACGATGTCAGGTTAATCTATGCCTCGTCGGCTGCTGTTTATGGATTAGGCGATAATGGATTTAAAGAAGAACCACTTTGCGAATCTCCTCTTAACATTTATGGAGAATCAAAACTAAGGTTTGATAATTTCGTTAGAAGTCAAATAGCCAAAAATCAAGTTGTTGGATTAAGATATTTTAATGTTTATGGTCAAAACGAAAATCACAAAGCAAAGATGGCCTCTCCCTTAAATCAATTTTTTCATCAAGCCAAGAAGGACGGAGAAATTAGAGTTTTTGAAGGTAGCGAAAATTTTCATAGAGACTTTATATGCGTAGAAGATGTTGTCGACGTAAACATGTTCTTTTTAGAAAATCAAAGCATATCAGGTATTTTTAATTGTGGAACGGGGAATACGGCGACGTTTCAAGATGCTGCGAATGTTGTTTCGACAGTTCTAGAAATTCCTATCAAGACAATACCATTTCCAGATATTTTAAAAGGAAAATATCAAGCATATACGAAATCTGAAGTTTCAAAGTTGCGATCAGCTGGATATAAAAAATCTTTTTCTAACTTTAAAATTGCTGCGACGTCTTATGTGAAGTCGATGCTATGAACAACAACACAATTTTTACTAACGGGTGTTTCGATATTCTGCACGCAGGGCACATTCAACTTCTCAAAGAATGTAAAAAACTTGCCGGAGATGACGGTAAAGTTATAGTTGGTTTAAACAGTGACGTCAGCGTAAAAAAACTAAAAGGCGAATCTCGACCTGTCAACGATCAGGATTCTAGAAAACTACTCCTAGAATCTTTAAGATTTGTCGACGAAGTTATTATTTTCGAAGAAGAAACGCCAGAACTGTTAATAGAAAAAATACGCCCAGACATACTTGTAAAAGGCGGAGATTATTCCATAGACCAAATTGTAGGAAAACAATATACAAAAAAAGTTGTAATATTTCCATATGTCGATGGAAAATCAACAACAAACACAATTGAAAAACTCTCAAAGAGTTTTAGTCATTGGCGATAGTTGCAAAGACGTATATCATTACGGGACCTGCGAAAGACTGAGTCCCGAAGCCCCGGTTCCAATTTTGAGGTTGACGAAAATTGAAACCAAACCTGGCATGTGTCTTAACGTTGCTAAAAACCTAGAAGGATTAGGTTTATCTGTCGACATTATTACTCAAAGCGAGATCATTAAGAAAAATAGATACGTCGAAGAGAAACGATTGGTTCATTTGTTAAGAATGGACGAAGAACAAGCTAAGGTCACTAAACTTAAATTAAAAGACGTTGAAGAAGCTTTGAGAAATTGCGACTATAGCGCCCTCGTTATATCCGATTATAATAAGGGTTTTTTAACTCATTCATCATGTGAAGAATTGGTAAATCTTGTTGACAACAAAATTCCTATCTTTGTCGATAGTAAAAAGCAAGACTTATCCTGCTTCACTAATTGCGTTATTAAAATAAACAAAGTAGAAAATGAAGCAATTAAATCTCTGCCTCTAAAATGCGATTTGATAGTTACTCTTGGCGAAGAAGGGGCGATTTGGAATGACAGGCATTATCCAACCGTCAAGTCGAAGTTGTACGATGTCTGCGGAGCTGGTGATACTTTTCTAGCAGGCTTAACGTTTGAATTTCTAAGAACGTCATCTTTAAACGATGCAATTTTATTTGCCAATAAGTGTGCTAGTATTTCAGTTACTCATTTTGGAAACTTTATCTTAAGGCAATCAGATGTCATTTGAAGGGGTTATACTAGACTTTGATGGTACCTTATGTGACTCTTCAAACGTGCACAAAATTGCTTTTATAGAAGCAATAAAAAATTTTGGATATACATGGTGTAATACAAAAGAAAAAGAATATAATAAAAATAAAAATTTAAAAACACTTTTTAAGTTAAAGAATTTTGCAAATTTAGGGTTAATAGAAGCTAAACATATTAATGAAATAAATGAATTAAAACAGTTTTTAATGAAACAAAAAATTCATCTATTAAAAATAGATAAAAAGGTTTCTAATTTTTTAAAATCTCTTACTAACAAAAAGATTTTTATAGCGTCTGATGCAAATAAAGAAACAATCTTATCAGTTTTAAAATTTAATAAAATAGAAAATATCTTTCAAGGTGTTATTACTTCAAAAGAAGTCGAACTATCTTGCAAACCAGCTCCAGACATTTATTTAAAATGTTTAGAAATAATGAATTTAAATCCGAAAGATATAGTAGCTTTTGAAGATACAGAAGAAGGACTAATCTCAGCTAAAAAAGCAGGTATTTTTAATGTTCATTTATGTACATGTAAAACGTTATACGATATATTAAAAAGAATAAATGATTAAAATAGCGATTAATAGAAAGCCTGTCATTGGACCATATGGCGGAGGCAACAATTTTATCAAGGCTGTTTATTCTTCTGTTCCATCTAATGTTAAGTTAACAAATCATTTAGAGAATGATGTGGATTTAATTTTTTTAGTTGATCCACGTAAAGATGAGTTTTTTGATGTAAATGATGTAGCTAAATTCATACAACAAAAAAAGATTCCTGTTGTTCAAAGAATTAACGAATGTGATGCAAGAAAAAACACTGAACATATGGATCATCTATTGCTTCAATGTAGCACAATTAATAATAAAACCATTTTTGTTAGTAACTGGATGAAAAGCTACTTTAACGCTAAGGGATGGGCTAGCAAAAATCAACATGTTTTATACAATGGAGTCGACGATGTTTTTTTTAACTTAAAAGTCGATAAAAAAAATGATGATGTTTTAAAAGTAGTAACTCATCATTGGTCGAACAATTACTTAAAGGGATTTGACGTTTACGAATTTTTAGATTATCTTAGCGTAAAAAATGATAAAATATCTTTTACGTACATCGGAAGAGATAGAGGGACATTTAGTAATTCTAAAACTATACCTCCTTTGCACGGACAAGCATTAGCTGAAGAACTTTCTAAGTATGACGTTTATGTCAGCGCATCTAGAAACGATCCCGGACCTAATCATGTGTTAGAAGCTTTAGCTGTCGGATTACCTACATACGTACATGCAGAAGGTGGCGGAGGAGTTGAGTTCGTTGACCAAGAACACGTCTATAAAAATTTCTTTGAAATTGAAAAAATATTGCTTGAAAAGAATATTTTAAAAAATTCTAAGATTCCCATGAAATGGGAAGATTCAATGAAATCTTTTTGGGAAATAATGCTTAATTAGTGATAACAATGAAAAACTATTTTTCGCATGAAACAGCAATCGTAGAATCGCAAGATATTGGCGAAGGTACGAAGATTTGGGCTTTTACTCACATAAGTAAAAATGCAAAAATAGGAAAAAATTGCAATATCGGAGAAGGAGTTTATATCGGCTGCGGAGTAACGATAGGAGATAATGTAAAAATCCAAAATCACTCATTGTTATATGAAGGAGTTACAATAGAAGATGACGTCTTTATTGGTCCAAATGTCATTACGACTAATGACATTTTCCCTAGAGCCTCAAATGGAGATTGGTCACACAAATTTAGTCAATGAAAACTTAACAGCAACTAAATTTGAACACTCATTGCCAAACGATATCAAGCCAAGTACATCTTGTGTAAAAGTAAATTGGTCTAACGGCGATGCGGTCATTAATGTAAGCTGGAGCTATCCTATAAAAAACAGAACTTGCGTTTTTAGTTTTGAAAAAGCGACTGTACATTGGGATGATTGTTTAGATATTTTTTATATCAATGGAAAAAAGCAAACCATAAAAAAGAAACTTTCTCCTTTGCAAGTTTCTTTAAACGATTTTTTCTCGAATGAGTATGACAAAGAATTGAATGAAAAAATCACATTAAGCGTTGCTAGCTTATTAGAAACTAATCATTAAAAATTATGAAAAAGTTAAATGTTTTTATAGAAGACACAGCTTGCCGGTCGCAGGCGATGAATTTGCCATTTCATTATGCAAGAGCAAATTGCAACATTTATATGTTGAAACCAGGCGAGTTTAAAGACTCAAGAGATTGGTCAAAGACTACAATTTGGCCAAGGCTGTTATTCAAACCATCTGCAAATTCTTCAGAAAGAAATCTTTCAAACTATCGTTTGAATGAAGATGATATTCTTTATGGAGAAGACTACTTTTTAATTAATGAAAGAGATGAAATTTTAGCGACAACATATAAAGATAATGCTCACGTTACTTTGGTTTCAGAAAATGAATTAAAAACGTTAGGAAAAGAAATAGATGTTTTTCATACATCTGAATTTTGTAAGAATAACTTAAATAAGCTTTTATCATGGGGCAATCATTGGTTACCCAATGCAAAATGGATATCTTCTTGCGTGGATCCAGGAGACGTTAACAAGGGGCATCCGGGGCCTAAACAACCAGACAACATTTGTCTAGTTGCTCCATCTCCATGTGAAAACATGTTCGATAATTCAGGAAAAAACGTGGTTCTAATGTTTAGAAATAAATTTGAATTAGAACTTATAGGAGCAAACAAAAATTTGGAAAGAAATCAAAACGTAATTTCATCGTTTATGCATAATTTTCATGTTAGAGATCCGGGATATTATAAGCTATTTTGTGAATTGAAAGAATATGTAGGCAAGTTAGGTATAGAGATTACAAACTATGGTGGAAACATACGAGGCCATGGAGCAGATCTCAGATATAATAAAGGAGGAAAAGAAGGAAAAGGACCTTCTGGTTCAAACTTTGAAACTCTTAGTATCAGAAAAAGCATCGAAAAATATTACTCTAGTAGAGCAATATTACACTTAAAGGGGCTTGATTGGGCAGGTGGAGTACCTGCTCATTCTCAAATGACTGGTACACCATTAATTACAATTTTACCATTTTTGCAAGCGTCTAATTATCTAAAAAGTTACAATCAAAGCACTGGGACAATTATCTGCAATTCTACTCAAGAAATTTTAGAAGCAATCGTTGCTATCGTTAATAATGAACAATTATTCAAAGATCTTTCTACAAAGATGCTCAATTTAGAAGAAACATTTTTTTCTAAATCATATTGGGAAAAATGGGTTTATTTCGTGAATAATCTAAAATAAACAAAGGAACAAATATTAATGTCATTTCCGTACACAAAATATGAATACAAAAGTTATGATGAGTATATTTCTGCACAATTATCCTATGAACTTACGAAAGATCGAACAAAAAGCAGACCATTTCTTCAATACGTCGAAGAAATAAAAAAAATTTTTTGAATGCAAAAAAATTATCTGCGCCGGCGCAAGAGACATCAGCGAAGTAAACACATTAAGAATTGCAGGATATGACGCAATAGGAATAGATTTATTTTCTTCGAATCAAGATGTTATAAAGATTTTAGACATGCACAATCTTGAAGAAAACTTTGAAGAAAACGAATTTAACATAGTATATGCATGCCACTCTTTAGAGCATTCATATAATCCAGAAAAAGTTTTAAATGGATTTAAAAAAATATCAAAATTAGGCGCATTTATAATACTACCATTTTTAAAAAATGAGCATTTAAAAGATCCTATTTCGTTTAGATTTATGAAAGAATATAATGCTAATTTAGAATCTATGATTAGCTTAATTGAAGAAGATTTTGAAAAATTAGGATGTACATGCAAGGTTACAGATTTAAAAATAAATCCATTGCAAAATAATGTAGATGGATATTGGATATCACTTTATTGGAAATAGACATGAATAAAAGATACGTTTTTGATATAGATGGGACGATATGCACCCCTTGCCCAGGAAAATATCTTGAAGCGAAACCATACGAAAATAGAATAAAAAAAGTTAATTCTTTATTTGACCAAGATAATCATATAGTTTTTTTTACGTCAAGAGGAATGACAGGTGCTAATGGAAACGTATCATTATGTTATGAACGCTATTACGATATTACTAAAAGACAATTAATCGAATGGGGTGTAAAATATCATCAATTGATAATGGGAAAACCTGCTGCTGAATTTTATGTCGATGATCATGCTTGGAACAATAAAGATTTTTTTGAGGAAAAAACATGAATATCACTATTGCAATTACGACATTCAACCGTTTGAAATACACCAAGTCTCTTTTTGAAAGTATTAAAGAACTTGCTGGAGACAATCAAATTATTGCTGTCGATAATTGCAGCATAGAAAACGGATTAAAAGATTATTTGTCATCTCAAAAAGAAAAAGGAATCATTAATGATTTAATTTCTAGAGAACCTCAAGAAAGAAATTGGGTCAATGATGAATATATTGCAAAAAATATCGTTATTGAACGTGCTAAACATGACGTAATCTTATTTCTTCAAGATGATTTGCAATTTATTACGAAAAGAGAAGTTTTAGAAAAAACGGTCGAAGATTTTCGTAATTACGATGAAATGATTTCTTTAGAAATTAATGCAGTAAGAAAATCGACCATTTATAATAAATTTAATCCTAACTTTACTTTAAATAAAAACTATAGATACTATCGTCCGACAGATAATCATTTTCCAACGACGGGTCTTTTTAAAAAGCAAATTTTTGATACGTTTGGAACATATCCAGTAACGTGGCCACAAACTCAAGAGTTTTGGGGTAGATCAGAAGATTGGTATGATTCTCATTTAAAATCTAATCTTCCTCAAAGGCAGTTAAATTACTGTTCATGGGTCCCATTATTTGCTCCAGTATGGAATGATCCTCGCGGTGGATACGCATTTATTAGAGGAGATAAAAGATATGGGTATTATACAGATGCCCCATCATCATCCGTAGAGTATTATGAAAAAATATCGATTCAAGAGTATTCTCAAAAACAACATTCTCAAATTCCGCTAAGTTTTGTTGATGTATGTCGACCAATCGGGTGGTCATATCAAGTAGTTAATGGTGATCAAACAAAATATCCACAAAGTAAAGTATTATTAGAAGGGCCAGTATCCGATTTATGAAAATTAGCGTTGTCGGTTGCGGAAGCATGGAAAAAACCATGCTAGAGTCTTAAAGTCTCTCGGCGTCTTAGACTACATAGTCGAGTCTTCGCAAGAAACTAGAAAAGTGTTGTGTTCTCTAGGCTACGATGAAAACAAAATCATAAGTTCGATTGATGATACAGACAGCGACGCATACGTCATTGCAACGCCGTCTAGCAATCATGTTGAAATAGCGCTTAAATTGACACAAAGAAAAAAGCATCTATTGATAGAAAAGCCTGCAGCTCCATCCGCCAGAGAAATTCAGGGGTTAAAAGAAGAATCAGAAAAGTTCGGTACAATAGTGCGGGGTCGGCCACATAGAACAATTCAACCTTACGATTAGACATTTAAAAAAATCGATTAATAAAAAGCTAGTAAACCTATGCCAATTTTATCAATATTCACCTAGACCTTGCAGAATTAACGACACCAACGTTTGGATTGACATCGGCGTCCATGATGTAGACTTAATGATTAGTTTGTTCGGCATGCCGACTACGGTAAATTCTAATGCGCTGATTGATGACAAAGGAGTTATTACGTCAATGCATTCAGCTTTCGAGTTTATAAACGACAAAAGAAATGTTTTATGCATGATAAACACAAGTTGGTTGTCTTCATCCAAAAAGAGGCAGATACATTTCTATTTGGATCGTGACGAGAGCAACGATGCAAAAGTTATTCATGCAAATTTGTTAGAACAAATGATAGAAGAAATTAAAGAAACTAGAATCGTAAAGAAACCAGATGACCATTTCTCACCAAATATTATAGATTCTACGACTATTACTAGATTAACCAAAGAAGAACCTTTGTTACTGGAAAGTCAATCATTCATTTCTTCCCTTCAAGGAGCAATCGACGAAGGAACTACGTTAAGCGATGCTTTAAACGTGGCTAAAGTTTTGGAAGCTTCGTTAGAATCGCTACGACAAAAGAAAACGATTAAAATATGAAAAAGAATATTTTAATTACGACTGTTGGAGCCTCTAGGTTCGACTGTATCTTTTCTTCAATAAAAGAGTGGTCAAAAGAATCCAAAATCGATTTATGTGTAATCGGGATTGATGCAGACGAAAACGCGTTAGGTAAACATTTCGTTGATGTTTGGTATATTTGATTAAATGCAACTAACACAACAAAAAATTTATTTCATAATAAATCCTAGATGGCCAGATCCACAATCACGAGGATCGTCTATAATGAGGGCTTATGTACCAACAGTTTGTCTTTCAAAGTTTATTAAGTCTTATGTTGGCAAATCGTTACCAGACGACGTGCAAAAAAATGATATAGTAATTTTTCTTAAGGATATGCATCATCCTGATTTGTTAAAAGCGAAAAGTTTAAATTGTATTGTTGTTTACGACCCAGTAGATGATTTTACGCCCCGCGGAAATCAAAATTTATTTGATCTTGTAATTGCTTCATCTAAATCACATGCAAACTTTTTATGTAAAAACTACAATCTAGAAAGAAAAAAAATTATTATAATTGATCATTTACACACAAATATAATAAGAAAAAAACATATAAAAAATATTAACATTTTAAATGTTGGGTGTGTTGAACCTCGTCATTACTCAAAACATTATGAAAACGAAATAAAAAAAGTTTGTGAAGAAAATTCTGCAAATTTTATCATTAAAGATTTTTCACAAATGAATGTTCGATTTGATCCGATCAGCGGGGTGTCTAAAAATTTTCATGATGCTGTTAATGAAATTGACATTGCTGTAGTTTTATTTGAAAAAGATAATCTAAGAGTAGAAATAAAACCATCTACAAAATTATTAAATTATGCATCATTTGGAATTCCAGCAGTTTGCTATTACCAATCTTCTTATGATAACATAATTGAAAAATTTCCTGAATTTAAAGAAATGATAGTTAGCAATCTTGATGAGGCCTGCTGTTTAATAAAACAATTAATCCTTGATAAGGATTTTTATCAAACTAAGAAACAATTATTTGAAAAAATTGGTGACCATTTTCACATGGATAATGCATACTTTTTTTACGTAGAACAAATAAATTCTATGATATTAAATCATAAAAATGGTCAATAAACATATTACATGAAGTATGCTAAAATTTAAATGTTTTTTGGAGATTTGAATGAAACTTAACATACCTGATAAGTTTGCGTATAAAACTACAATCACTAACAAACTTAGGGAAGAAATATCTCTTTCGGCATCACGGTTTCTTAATCTAAAAGAAGCGTCTTATCTCGAAATAGGATTTGACAAAGGTTTAACTATGATAAGCCTAAATGAACATTTTACTAAATTAGTAGGCATAGGCATAGATCCCAATAGGGTATCAATTGCAAAAGAAATTTGTGATAAAATTTGCAATCAAAGTATTTGTACCGAAACATGGTACGTTAGGACTTAAATGGGAAAAATCAAAGTTTATTA
>Ga0194130_10008425_pt1 | contig 10965 bp, 6 predicted proteins | sample TA2KigsurfametaG_FD_160084 | JGI IMG/M metagenome (GOLD analysis project Ga0194130, IMG submission 160084) | Freshwater microbial communities from Lake Tanganyika, Tanzania - TA2015050 Kigoma 12 surface | ecosystem: Environmental > Aquatic > Freshwater > Lake | place: Tanzania: Lake Tanganyika... | reverse complement strand
ACGACCTCCAAGGCGGAGCGTTTTTCTTTGGGGTGAATGTCGGTGGGGATACCACGACCGTTGTCCTTGACTCGGATACGGTTCCCTTCCAGAATACTTACTTCGATACGGTTACAGTGACCCGCCAACGCTTCGTCAATGGAATTGTCCACAACCTCGTAAACGAGGTGATGCAAGCCTTTGACACCTATATCACCAATGTACATGGCCGGCCTTTTGCGGACGGCTTCCAGGCCTTCGAGGACCTGTATATTTTCTGCAGAATATTGGGCGTTGGATGAGGAATTCATGGAGGGGTTTGGAATTGGTTGCCGGTGCGAAAGAAGGCCTATGGCCGTTGCGTTCAAACCTTAAAAATACAACCAAAAAGCCCCTCAAAAAAGGGTAAAATGCTTTTTGCTTGGTGCTTGCTAAAAGCTATTTCCGGAGATACATGACCTCTTTCACGGCTTTCACCACTTTGTCCACCGAAGGCAGGTAGGCAGCCACTAGCGGCATGGAATAGGACATGGGTACATCGGCGCCGTTTACGCGCACTACGGGTGCATCGAGATGGTCGAAGGCGTCTTTTTGAATACGGTAGGCTATTTCGGAGGAAACCGAAGCGAAGGGCCAGCTCTCATCAATCACGACCATTCGGTTGGTTTTGCGGACACTTCGAAGCAAGGTCTCGTGATCCAGGGGTCGGATACTCCGCAAATCAATGACTTCGGCATCGATACCCTCCTGCGCCAAGGCTTCGGCGGCGGCGAGGGTAATCTTCATCATTTTGTTGTACGATACCAGGGTGACTTGGGTCCCTGGGCGCTTGATATCGGCCTTCCCGATAGGAATGAGGTACTCTTCCTCGGGGACTTCGCCCTTATCCCCGTACATCTGTTCGGATTCCATAAAAATTACCGGGTCTTCATCGCGGATGGCGCTTTTGAGCAATCCTTTGGCATCGTAGGGGTTGGATGGGGAAACGACTTTCAGCCCTGGAACATTGGCGTACCAACTTTCGAAGACCTGGGAATGTTGGGCACCCAAGGAACCCGCTGAGCCGGAGGGACCTCGAAAAACAATGGGGACTGTGAATTGCCCCCCGGACATGTTGAGCATTTTGGCGGCAGAGTTCACGATTTGGTCAATGGCCACCAACGAAAAATTAAAAGTCATGAATTCAATAACTGGACGCAAGCCGTTCATGGCCGCACCTACCCCTATGCCCGCAAAACCGAGCTCAGCAATGGGGGTGTCAATGATTCTTTTGGGACCGAATTCGTCTAAGAGCCCTTGGCTGACCTTGTAGGCCCCGTTGTACTCGGCAACCTCTTCTCCCATCAGGAAAACCCTGTGGTCGCGAATCATCTCTTCGCGTAGCGCTTCTCGCAACGCCTCTCTCATTGCTATTTCTCTCATTTTAGGCTCTGTGGGACGCAAAAATAAGACAAAAAATGAGGCAGAAAGCCATTCGCTTGTTTAATTTTAGCGAAGAATTATGGTGTCTTTGTCCAAAGTTTTTTTATTAGTCTGTCTCATCTTAGGGGGCATTTTGGTGCATTTTGCCGAAAAATTTGATCGTGAATATTTTTTGGCCAAGGTTTGCGTTCAAGGTTGGGGCGAATATTGTCAAAATACCAGTGATTCTTCTGCTGAAACGATTATTGCTCTCGAATGCAACACCTTTGAGAGGCCACTTTTTTTGAAGCAAAAAAAAATTGAATTTTTAACAGTGGATAGTATTCGGTGGAGACTGTTAAATGAATTATATGCAGATAAACCAAATATTTTAATTAGATTTCAAGCCCGTACTTTTATCAATCAAATAGGGAATAAGAAAAACAAAAAGTATACGTTAATCGTAAGAGATGAATATCTTTCATTGTGGAGGCGGAATCTGAACTTTTATACAATGCTAAGGCAATGTTAAATAGAGAATATATAATATATATTGATATTTTTTTTAAAAGGATTTTTAATTCAAACTATCCTTTTTTGTTAATTGTCTTATTTAGTTTTGTATTTTTTTTTCAAGGAAATTCAAACGGAAGCGAGCGGGTACATAAAAATATTGTCGGTTTCTTACCTAACAAAGGCCAATTTCCATCCAATGTGTTGGCAAGTGCTGAGCTCAAAAATTTAAGGCTTTTCGTTGAAAAAGATGGATTAACAATGGTGGCTTATAAAACTGATGGATGTCATGGGAGTTCCTCTAAATTAGGTGCTGGTTATGAGTGTCATGACGACTCTCACAGTGGGGTGGAAGGGCCACTGCTAACCGCTCATTCTTGGCGCATAAATTTTGATGGGTCATCATATTTTGATAAAAATTTGATTTGGAGAGACAGCCTGCCTCACGCTGTCAATTACTTAATTGGGTCTAATTCAAAAAATTGGGCCGAGAATTTATGTCCAGTTAGAGAAATAAGGATTTTAAATTTTTATCCCGGAATACATTGGATTTTAAAGATAGATAGCGGATTTAAATATGATTTTGTAATAGATCCTGGGGTTAATCCTGATTTAATTAAAATGAAGGTGACCGGAGTGGTAACAAAAAAAGATGAATTTGGTCGACTTGTTTATGCCAGTTCATTGGGAAATTATTTTGAGGACTCTCCAACTGCATGGACCTTAAAATCTGAATCCAGTAACAAATATTTTGTTAATGTAAACTGGAATTTTGATGGGGAATTTTGGAAATTTAAGGTAGGAAATTATGACGATACAAACTCTTTAATTATTGATCCACGTTTGATTGGGGCTACATACAGCGGATCAACAGCTGATAATTGGGGTTTTACTGCGACCTACGATAATTCCGGAAATATGTACGTTGGGGGAATTGTTTTTGGACCCGGATATCCTGTGACCCTTGGTGCTGCACAAATGAGTTATGCTCCCGGTCAACCTTCCGGGAACACAGCATATTTTGATATCGCTATTTCTAAATTTGATTCTTCTGGGTCTACCCTTATGTACAGTACATACCTAGGCGGCGGTAGCAAAGAAATGCCCTCAAGTCTTATTTTTGACCAAAACACTAATTCATTAATCGTATTTGGGAAAACCTCATCCACAAATTTCCCTACTTCTATTGGCGCTTTTCAGTCTGCATTAGGTGGCGGATTTGATTTATTTGTTACTCGACTTTCGGGAAATGGTGGTTTTTTGTCGTCAACCTATTTGGGTGGAAATTCAGATGAAGGCACTAACTCAGTAGGCACTCATTATACCACTCAGTCACTTCATTTTAATTATGGTGACGATAGTCGTGGTGAAGTGAATTTAGACGCTTTTGGAAATATTATTTTAGTTTCTAATACTGTATCAAGTAATTTCCCCGTATCCAATGGAACGCTACAAAATATACTAGGAGGCTCGCAAGACGGAGTTGTGTGCAAGATGTCTCCTAATTTAAATCAATTATTGTTTTCCAGCTACATTGGGGGAGGTAGTATAGATGCAGCTTACAGTATTAAATCCGGTGGGGGTGATACCGTTTATATAGCTGGTTCAACTTTTAGCGCAACATCATTTCTGAATAATTTTTCATCAGTACCCAATCGAGGGCATGACCGCACTCACAATGGTAGTTCAGATGGATTTTTGATGATGATCAAAACAGGTCTTCCTCCTTTTTCTGCAGCTCAGCTCGTTTCATATACATTTGTTGGTGGGAGTGGATATGATCAAGTTTTTTTCATTGAAAAAGATGTGTTTAATTATGTATATTTATTAGGAATCACCACCTCTACAGTTCCTGTATTTGGCACTCAATATGTTGAACCCAATGGAAAACATTTTATTCAAAAATTCAGCCCTATAATAGACTCCTTGCTGTGGTCTACTACGGTTGCTCTACCAGTGGTTGGAGGCCTTCCAGTTTCTTCAGGGCCTGCTATATCGCCCACTGCTTTTCTTGTAGATCGATGTGGGCGAATATATTTTTCTGGCTGGGGTGGTGGAATTAATTCAAGCTTAAATAGTTCCGTAGTGAATATTAATGGCTTACCAATTACATCAAATGCAATTCAAGCAAGTAATAATAATGGGGATATATATTTTATGGTTTTTGAAAAAAATATAGATTCTTTAATTTATGCAACATTTATGGGGGGTAGCCAATCTGCAGAACATGTTGATGGCGGCACAAGTAGATTTTCCAAAGAAGGAATAATTTATCACGCCGTTTGTTCTGGTTGTGGTGGTAATTCTGATTTTCCTGTGAGTTCTAATCCAGCATTTAATAATAATTTATCAAGTAATTGTAACGCTCTTGTCTTTAAGATTAATTTTGATTTGGTTCGTCCGTTGTCCAGAATTCAATTTATCCCTTCGGATTCGGTTGTTTGTGTGGGTGCTTCAGTTCGTTTAGAAAATTTTGGAATCGCCTCAGGTTTTTCAGACTGGCAAATTACTTCAAGTTCTAATGTGGTTGTTTTTTCAGGTCAAGGTTCTGTTACTTCATACGCTTTTACAAGTCCTGGCATTTTTAGGGTTAGATTAATTACAGAAGGTTGTCAGTTTTATGATACTGCCTATAGAAATATACGAGTAGTTCAGGCCCCTCAAATAATTAAAGACACTCCAGAAGTTTCTTGTCCAGGAGATACCATACTCCTTGGGGTGGATTCATTGGACGTTAATGGAATTCCTTTAAACATTTCATGGTCTCCTAGCCCGGGTTTTGTGAGTGGTACTTCCACAGATTTTGTCCGTCGTATAGTCGCCGACACAACCACTTTTTTTTACTTTAGAGTTCAGAGTTTTCAGGGTTGTTTTTTGAACGATAGTATCAAAGTTTCAATTATTCGGCCAAAACAAATTTTTTTAAGTGATACAGTCCAATGGTGTGTTGGTAAAACAAAAGATTTGGTTCCATTGTCTGGTTTTGTTACCTATAATTGGCGTTCGGATATAGATATTTTAAATGCTTCTTTGGGTACTCAGACATTTGTGTCAAATCAGCCTCGTTGGGTCTATTGTGTAGCAAACGACGATACATGCAATCATTTAGACAGCGTTTTTTTACTTCCGACTTATGATATATCAGTTAATTTAGGTCCAGATTTGTATTTTTGTGGAAATTTAAGTAAGGTAATTACAGCTACCGGCGGGTCTACCTATTTGTGGTCTACAGGAAGCACCAATTCTTCAATTTTAGTTAATTCAACTACAAACGGATTTGTTTGGGTTATTGCGAGAGATGTTGATGGATGTTTAAGCAGGCCAGACACCCTCTTTTATTTTTTGGATACCTTTAATGTAAATCTATCATTTTTGCCCAATCAGGATACTATCTATGCCCCAACATCTGTAACATTTAATTTAGGAGGCCAAGGTAATATAGACTCAGTTTATTGGTCGTTTGGAGATGGCGCTAACAGTTTAAGTTTTCGTCCAACTCATATTTATCAGGATTCAGGACATTTTTATGGATATGTAATTTTGTTTTCTAAACGATCCGGATGTAGGGACAGTCTATCTTTTCAGTTCTATGTGGATACGGTTTATTTAACTTATCCTAATGCGTTTACCCCTGGTTTGAATAATATTAACTCGCATTTTATTTCTCTTTATCGAAATATAGTTTCGTCAAATTTTCAGGCTTATGATCGTTGGGGTCAGTTGGTATTTGAAACAGATAATATTTTGGTGGATTGGGACGGAAAACAAAGAGGAGTTTATTTAATTCCAGGTACATATGTTTTCATAGCTAAGGGATTAGGAAAAAATAATCTAGAATATATACGAAAAGGGCCAATTCATATCGTAAGGTGATTTTTTTGTCATTCTTTAACTTACCTTTGGGTTTTGATTCCGTAGCTCAGCAGGTAGAGCAATACACTTTTAATGTATGGGTCCTGGGTTCGAATCCCAGCGGAATCACCTTTTTGGGTCAATTTTTTTATTTTGTGGTTTTGATTTAGGTCATATCTTTAGGCACTAGGGCGTGGATACCTGACTTATAGACCCTCTTTTTTTAAAATTAGCCAATGATTTCATTTCCAAGATTATTTTGTAAATTTCTGATGGGGCTTTGGTTTTCCTTGGTTGGTTTATGTCCAGTCAAGGGTCAATTATCAGCGCTGAGACTAGTTTCGGATACGACCTGCAACGGTAGGGTTCAATTGCATTTGATGGCCCAGCAAATGCCTGCCATCAATGCCCTAACACTTGCTATCCCTTACGATACCTTGGTCTTGACCTTTGATACCCTGATTCGAAGACATCCACGGCTCAATAACGGTAGCTTCAACCCTAGAAATCCCTTAAGAGGCATGGTTTTCTCATGGTTTATTAACGATTCGGTAATATTTGGTGCGGATACCCTGCTGACTATGCGTCTTCGTTCCGCTCCTGATCGTGGGGGTACTTTTAATATTGACCCAGTTTACTTTTTTTGCGGTTTGAACAATGTCCCGGTCCCCCTTAATCGCTTTGGTTGTACTTGGCGTTCCCAAGGTCCTGAACCACCTCTTACCACAGGGCCACCGCAAGCACAGGGCGTTGGGAGTACTACTTTTTTGTTTTCGTACCTTCCGGGCTATTGTACCGATACTATACTTTTTCAATGGAGTCGTAACAATTCTTTTCCACAACCCCTAACCACCACGGCTTATGTGGGGCGTTCACAACGCATTCCCTCTTCATGGTCACAGGCTTTTGCGGGCTTCAATATTCCGGGAGGGGACAGTGTTTTGTATTGGCGATGGGCGGCAATCCTTCAGGGGGATACGGTTGCTGGTACGATCTCCCGATTGGTTCTTCCCCCTTGCAATGCCCAAGGGGTTCCTGCCTTCTTGCAGGCCACGATTTGTCAGGGCAATTATTATTTGTTTGGCGGAGATACCTTGAGAAATCCAGGGTTGTACAACGATACGTTGGTTGCGCTAAACGGTTGTGACTCGGTTGTCATTTTGCAACTTAGGGTGAATGCTGCACCTCAAGCAAATCTAATTGCTTTTGGAAATACGGTGTTATGCCAAGGAGACTCGGTCACTCTTTCGGCGGGTTCTGGCCTGAATTTAATTTACGCTTGGCGTCGAAACGGTGTTATCATAACTGCAGCGTCCTCTTCGACATACCAAGCGACTTTGGCGGGGTCGTATCAGGTGTTGATCACCGATACCAACGGCTGTTCATCTTGGTCGAATACTCTTAATGTTCAAGTCAATCCACGGCCTCAGCCTGTAGCATCTCTAAGTGGAAGACTCCTTAGCCTGAGTGGTGGTCCTTTCGCGAGTTACCAATGGTATCGAAATTCGTTGGTGATAGTGGGCGCGACGATGTCAACCTATACAGCCGATTCGGGTGGTGTCTATGCTTGTTTGGTTTCCCAAGGGGGCTGCAGTGCATTGTCGAACCTGGTAACCGTTGTCGGCGTTGGTTTTGAGTCGCTGGAGCAAACCCGATGGTGGCTTTACCCGAATCCTAGCCGAGGAATGTTGATGTTGAGAGGGGCGGCCGCCTCCAGCGCTTACCTCATTGACCTAGGGGGTCGTCGTGTTTTCCTAAATGTTCAACCTTCCTCGTTTGTGGGTGAAGCTCTTGGAATGGGGGATCAATCATTGGACTTGGGGGATGTGCCTAGCGGTGTCTATTGGTTAGAATTGTACGGTGAACGGAATCGCTTTTTGGGTCGAAGGAAACTCATCCACATGAAGGACTAAACTTATATTTCAATCTTAAATTTCAAATTGGAGAAGGGCGTGTTGAATTGGGAAATTGATTTTGTGATAAGGGGGCAGTACTTGTCCAAGGTAGGCGATGGATTCAAGGTTTTTCATCTTTTCCCTGGGGCCAAAGCGAGTATGCAGCGCATGGACCCCTTTTTGATGCTGGACTACAATCCACCTTGGGAAATTCCACCTTCCAACAAGCCTCGAGGTGTGGATGTGCATCCTCACCGAGGTTTCGAAACGGTCACTTTTGTTTTCAGCGGGGAGGTATCCCATGCGGACAGTTCTGGAAACTTTGGGACGATCGGACCTGGAGAAATTCAATGGATGCATGCCGCTTCCGGGATTCTCCACAAAGAATATCAATCCGAGCAATTCACCAGGGAAGGCGGAGTTTTTCACATGGCTCAATTATGGGTGAATCTCCCATCCCATCGTAAGAAGGACGCACCAGGTTATTGCTCCATACTTCGTGACCAAATCCCTGTCTTGGAAGCAGGGGGTGGCAAATTGGCCTTGGTTGCCGGGAGCCTATCAGAGGATGAGGAAGGGGTCTTGCGCTTCGTGAACTCGTCAACGACCGATCGGAATGCAATCCAAGGCCCGGGGCCCGTTTGCAGTCCCATCCTTGCGGCGATCATGGATTGGGATTCCTCGGAATATAAGCCGGCCTTGGACATTCCTTCTCATTTCACGTTGTTGGCCCTGGTGATGAATGGGGCCTTGGAGGGACAGCATGAAGGGGTTAAGGCGGGTGATTTGCTAGTTTTTCGATCGGCTGGGGCCCATAGGAATTCACAGGAAGGGGAGGTACAAGAACAGAGCGGGCATTCCCTTTTGAGCCTTGAAGCAAGGCCGGGGACCAAGGTGCTCTTGTTGGCAGGGGAACCGTTGGGAGAACCCATAGCCGCCTATGGTCCATTTGTGATGAATTCGGCAAACGAGATTCAAGCAGCCTTTGAAGACTACAGGAATGGGCGCTTCGGTACCTTGGTTTTTTATCAACAATGAGTCGTTGATAAGCGTTTAGCGACTTTTGGAAGGCTATTTGAAGTATACTTTTAGGGATTAAAATCAAATCCTTATGAAAGATCTTTTTACCCTGAAATCAAGCCGTTGGGTGCAAATCATTTTGTTGGCTCTGGGATCAGTTACCCAATCTTATGCCCAAGGAACGGATACCCTTGCAACCTGGGAATTGACAGGAATTCCAACGACAACTCCGGCATGGGGGGCATCTCCGCTGGCTGCTCAGAATGTTTCGTCTGCTGTGACCACATCGGGTTGGACTCGAGGTCCTGGCGTCCTTCTTACGGCGGCTGGAGTTGCCACAACAGGGACTCCCGGAGGTAATGCTTGGGGTGGAAACGGCTGGGATGCTTATACCACAGCGGCTGCGGGTAATTTGGATTCAACCATTGCGCGTGGTGATTTTGTCACGATTGCATTTTCCGTGGCGAGTGGATCAACGGTGAGTTTTACCTCAATTCCAGCCTACAATGTCCGTAGGTCGAGTAGCGGACCAGCGACAGGCCAATGGCAGTATAGTATTGGTGCTGCAGGAACCTTTGTGAATATGGGTACCCCCATCACCTGGGGCACGGGGACGACAGGCACCGGGAACCCCCAAAGCGCCATTGATTTATCGACAATTTCTGATTTACAGAATTTGGTAGGCGGTACAACGGTCACCTTCCGAATTGTAAATATGGGGGCAACAAGTTCAGGAGGGAGTTGGTATTTGAATCAATTGGCAACAGCAGGGAGGGATATCACCTTCATGGGAACTGCCGGTACAGGTGGTGGTGGCCCTGCGGCTACCTTGAGCTTGGGTTCCATTTCGGCAACCACCTTTTGCGCTATCGGGAATGCAACCAACACCCTAACCATTTCCTACACCTCGACGGGCACTTTGACGGCTGCTGTTGACCTTCAGTTATCCGACGCGAACGGGTCCTTTGCGTCGCCTACCACCTTGGGAACCGTAAGCGGTCCTTCCGGAACGTTCACAGCGACTTTGCCTTCTGGATTAGGGGCAGGTACGAATTATTTGGTTCGCGCAGTTTCAGGGACCGTCATAAGCCCTCCCTCCTCTGCACTTAGTGTGGTTACTGTTGTCTCTGAAGCGACTGCGTTTACGGCGACTCCATCCAGCGGATCTGTAACCCTGACCTGGACCAACCCCACACGCTGTTTTGACCAGGCGTTGGTGGTGGCGGATACTGCCCTTATAACAGCCTTGCCATCAGGGAATATTATTCTAACCAATGCGGTTTTTGGGCAAGGGGCCCAGGTGGGGACCGGGTACGCCGTTTTTGCTGCTTCGGGTAATTCGGTGACCGTGACGGGGTTGACCAACGGTACTGCTTACCATTTCAAGGTTTTTGTTCAAAGCGGGAACACCTGGAGTACGGGCATATCAACCCAATCAACTCCGTTTTCGACCCAATCCTTTCCTTTGAGATCCATAGCCTCCGTCATTGGCGTCAATAGCCTCGGCGTTTTGGATTCATTGGGTGCCCGCGTTCGGTTGACTGGTACCATTTATGGCATAAACCAATACAGCAGTTCCACAACACCCACGGGTGTTCAATATGTGATGATGGATCAGAGCGGGGGTATTATGTTCCGTAGAGCGGGCACCAATTTTGGTTACAGCGGAGGTGCTGCCTTGGTGCAGGGAGATTCTGTGGAATTGATTGGCGTTCTTGAGCAGTACAACGGCCTGACCCAAGTCAATTGTGATACCATTATTCGAGTTGCAACAAGCAGGACATTGGCCACCCCTAATGTCGTTAGCGCATTGGACGAATCCACAGAGAATCGTTTGGTTCGATTGAACGGACTTGTGTTGGTTGGCTCCAATTGGCCAACAGGTACGATCACATCGGGAGTAAATGTGCAAGTTTCGAATGGAACGTCCACTTTTTTTATGAGAATTCTTCCTCAAACTGATATTGATAGCACACCTGCACCCATCGGCTATTTTGATTTGGTGGGTCTTGGGGGGCAGTTTGATAACACCAGTCCATTCACCTCAGGTTATCAAATTGCGCCAAGATCTTTGGCTGATATTATCTCGATTCCTTTGGTAAATACAGTTGCCAATTTCAGTCGGAATGATACATTGGTATCCAACCAATCGGGTGCCATCGGCATGAATATCTCGATTTTGAATCCCAATCCCGTTGCACAAGTGCTCAAGGTTCGGGTCAATACCTCAGCAGGTGCCGCCTATGGGGTAACCTACGAAACCTTCCCTGTCCCTGTCAACGATACCATCACCCTTAACGTGCCG
>Ga0194130_10008422_pt1 | contig 10970 bp, 16 predicted proteins | sample TA2KigsurfametaG_FD_160084 | JGI IMG/M metagenome (GOLD analysis project Ga0194130, IMG submission 160084) | Freshwater microbial communities from Lake Tanganyika, Tanzania - TA2015050 Kigoma 12 surface | ecosystem: Environmental > Aquatic > Freshwater > Lake | place: Tanzania: Lake Tanganyika... | reverse complement strand
TGCGGGCCACGGCGTCGGGCGGCAGGTGCAGCCGCTGGGCCAGCGTGCCGATGGCGGCAATCGTCTTGCCGTCAGGCTCGTGCCCGTCGGCAATGCTGCCGACGATCTCACGCCACCGGAGCACGTCTGCGGCGGCCTCGGCCTTGCGAGCCTCGGCGTCGGCAGCGGCGACCCGCGCGGCGATCACGTCAGGATTCACGGCCTCGGCCACGGCAACGGCACCATCGTCCTTCGTCCTGCGAACCATCGTTGCACCTCCAGAGAATCACCCGGTCGTCGCGCCACGGCACGCCCGTGGCGACTGCTTGCGTTCCTCCAGCCACGCGATCAGGTCACTGGCCGCATACAGGCAGCGGCCGCGCTTGTCGCCCGTACGGCTATAGCGTGGCCCTCGGCCTTCGGCGGCGAGCCGCTTCAGCGTGCCCGGTGCCAGCCGACAACGGCGGGCAGCCTCGACTCGCGTGAACAACTCCAGTTGCGGCATCGTGACGTGCATGGCGTGGCCCTCTACCGCACCATAGCCGCAACACCCGCATGACTTGCAGTTCCTCCCGACTCCTCGATGGACGTCCGACAACGGCACGATGTGAAGATGGGCAGAGTTGCCCACGTTGCCCACGATGCCCACGAGTTTTCCGTTCGTTTCTCTTACTACGCGGGAAGAATTGTGATGCTGTTCCTGCTTGGCAACGTGGGCATCGTGGGCAGAACGATGTTTTTTCCGATGAAAACGAGGATTTTCTGCGCTCGCGGTTGCCCACGTTGCCCACGATTTTTTCGCGAGTGAAGCCTTTGCAAGACGTGTTGGCGCGCGAACAAGCATCGCAAAGGCTTCACCCCGCGAGCATCAACATCGGCGCAAAGGCTTCACCCCGTCGCCGACTACGTTTCGAAGTTGGCGAACCGCTGCATGAACTCCGGAGCGTCGTCCATCGTGTTGACCAGCCGCAGACCGGCGATCACCGTCTGCTTGCGATGCAGGCCGCTATCGGGCCGCATCTTGCGGTAGCCTCGCCTCGCCAACTCACGCCCCAGGGCAGTCGCGGTGTAGCCGTCCACGACATAGCGTGGCGAGCCGTCGGCCTGCATCCACTCGCGGAAGGCCCGCAGCATCTCCCGCAGCTCGACCACGCCCTGGTCATCCGCCTCGATACGCTCCGCGATGAACCGGCCGATCAGATCCTCGTCGTCGATGTATTCGTCGGTCGCGATCATCACCGACTCAGGCGAGTACAGCCGGCCGCTCGTGAGCCGCTTTCGCAGTCCTTCCAGGCACCAGTTCAAGATGCCGGAACGCTCGGCCTCGCCCGTCAGCCGCTCCTTCACCGTGGGATCAGGCGCCTTTTTGAACGACGCATTCCAGGGCACGACGCGAAGCCTGCGGCGAATGCCGTCATCGGTGCCCATAAGCCTGGGCGCGGTGTTGTAGGCGATGTGGATGTGCCACGTCGGCGTCATCTCCCAGAAATCCTCCCGCATCCCGCGAGTACGAATCGTGTCGCCGCCGGTCATCTGCTTGATGAGAGATTCGCGAAGCGCCTTGTTCCCCTCTTGCTCGGTGGCGGTCACGAACCGCTTGCCGCGTAGGCCCGCGATTTCGGTCGGATGCGTGTCGAACTTTCTCACCGCGAACATTCCAGGCGGCGCGACCGCCGCGTAGTCGCCCAGCATCTTGCCCACGGCCTCGAGCGCGGTGCTCTTGCCGTTGCACCCGCCGCCGTTGTGGCACACCAGCACCTCATCGGACACGTCGCCCGTCAGTGCCAGCCCGAACGCCTGTTGCAGAAACTCGGCACGCTCCTCGTCGTCGGACGTCACTTCGCGAATGAATCGCTCCCACAACTCGGAGCGGGCACCTGGCACGTACTCGACCGCCGCCATCTGCGTCAGCCGTAGTGCCGGATCGTGCGGCATCAACTGGCCGCTGCTCAGGTCGATCACGCCGTTCCTGACGTTCAACAGCATGGAGTGCGCGTCGAACTCAGTCTGGGACACGTTGACCGCTGGCTCCGACTGCCACGACCAGACGGCGGCCGCGATCCGCGGGCGTGTGCCGCTTTCCAGCACGTACTTCGCCGCCATCTTGCGATCACCCTCGACCAGTTGCAGTTCATTCCACAACAGGTCGTGCAGCCGTTTCGCCGCGTGCTCCGCGATGTGATCCGCCGGCATCGTCCAGCGGCGGCCATCCCAGTGAGCGAACACCTTTCGCTCGCGAACGTACAGCATCCGGCCCGACATCATCTTCGCCAGCCTGCGGCCCATGCCCACGTCGGAAAACGTGTGCGGCCGCGACAGGTCAACAGCGCCGTCGTACTGCTCGTCGGCCTGCGCGGATGCCACGATCGCCTGGGCGGCTCGCTGGGCCGGCGACGATTCATGACCGGGTTCGCGGTCGCTCTTGAAGGCGTTCTCGATCTGCCGCGGAATGTCGTCAATGTCGTCCTGTGTCAACGCTGGCTCAATTCGACGGACACGAGACATGATCGCCGCGGTCGCCTCGGCCAGCGTCCAGCCGCGGGCCTTCATGTCGCAGGCGATGCGATAGATCGCTGGCCGGCGTTCGCCCTCGACTTTCGCGGTGTCGATGAGTCGCTGGGCCTCATCTCCCAGCCCCCGGTGCCGCCGCTTGCCGTCGCCGGCTGATCGGGGCTTCGTGGCGGCCACGACAGGGAACGCGGCGAGGTCGTGCCGCACCTCGTTGATCGACACGATACGGCACCACGGCCGCCCTGGGCGGTCGGGCTTCACGTTGCGGGTGCCCGGCAGCCGCATGATCCGCGACGGGTCGTGGATCGTCCCGTCCGACTGCACAGCGGCGATGATGCCTTTCATGGTGGCCGTCCACGCGGCCAGATCGGTCATCGACTCCCGCAGCACCCAGTAGACGTGAACGCCGTTCCCGCTCACGACGACGATGGACGGCGCAGGTAGGCCCGCGTCACGAATGCGTTGCAACGCGGCATCGACAGTCGTGCCGCCGTCGAAATCTGCGAACAGGGCACGTGCCAGCGGCACGTCGGATGCCTTTCGCTTGCCAGTGTCGGTTCGCGGGTTGCCGCCCACGTAGACATTCTGCGGATCATCCTCGCGGCCGTTGGCAGCAACCGCGGCAACAACGGCATCGCGGGCCAACTGCAAATCGGCCAGCCGAAACCATCGGCTTTTCCGGCATGGCAGCAGTCGCACCTCGATCCAATCGCCGGGCACGAACAGCGCCGCCAGAAATCGCATCGCCTCGGCGATCTGGTCATCGCGCGTGCTCAGGTCGTCGTTCAACGCCTCCATGCCGATCCTCCAGATCAAAACGGGATGTCGTCATCTGCGCCGAACGTCGGCGGGGCTTTACGGCTCACACGCCCCTCGACCTTGCTTGCCGCCTTGGCGGTCGTCGGCTTGTCACTCGGACGTGGCAGCCACTTCGCCACACTGGCCCGCGTGCTGCCGTCCTTGCCGGTGTACTGCGTGAGCGTCACGCGAGCACGCTGGCCCACGAACCGATCCGGCACGAGCTTGTCGCGGGACACGCCCGTAGCCTTGCTCACGGCATCGAGCATCCGGCCCCAATCGAGCGGCACGTCGGCGAACACGAACGCATAGTCTCGGCCCGCCGACAGCCGCAGCCGCAGGCATTCGCCGCGCGGGTTGTCGTCCGATGCCTTCCAGGCGACCTCGCCGACGGATGCCGCGACGACCTCGACCTCGATCTCGCCGGCCGGGGCCGGCTGGTAGTTGCTCACGTGCTCGCCCTCCAGGTGTTCGTCGTGACCACGGCGGTCGCGTTGGCGGCCACGCTCACCAGTGAGCGAAACCGATGCAGCGGCTCCCGCGTGGCCTTTGCCAGATCGAATAAAAACGCCTGCCGTCGCACCTCGGTGTCGGTGTCCGTGCAGCCGGCTTGACGGCATCGCGATAACTCATGACACACGACGGGCCTCCGTTGTGTTGTGCGTGCCGTCGGATTCCAGCCGGCGACACGCGAAGGGTTTGGGCAATCGCATCGCGGCCCCGGCTGGCATCACGCTGGCCGGGGCCGTGTTCGTTTCACGCAGGCTGCCGAGGCGGCTTTGCCTTGCTCTCGCGGCTGGCGATCCACGCAGCCACGTCGCTGGCGCGATACCTCACCGATCGCTTGCCGACACGCAGGGCCGGCGGCTGGTCAGGTGATCCGTTCCATCTCCACCAGTGCAGCGTGGCGGCCGCGATCCCCATGCGGGCAGCGGCTTCGCGCGTGTCGAGCAGCACGTCGGGCAAGTCGATCGTCGTCATCGTGTGGAAAACTCCGTAGGTCTGCGGCCTTTTGTCACCATATGGCGGCAGGGGGCATTCCTTGCAGTTCTTTTTCGCCGGCGTCCTACAGGGCAGCGCCTGGGTCGTCGTCGCCGATGAGCATCTGCCACAACTTGTGAATGTCGGCACTGACGGTGAACAGTGCCGCCGCCGCGTCCCTCGCGTGATCGTGATCGTCGTGCTGCGATGCGTCCCCGAACGCCTGCGCCTCCAGTTCATCGAGCGCCAACAGTGCCGCGTGCATCTGCCGGCGAAGGGCGCCCGTTGCCCAGTGCCACTCCTCGTCGCCGTCGTGACGAGCCTCGGTGAAGAACCTCGCCAACGCGAGCTTGAACTGGCATCCAGGGCACACCTCGCCATCGCCGTGATCGTGGCCCGTGTCGTCCTTCGCGATCATTCCATCGCCTCCGTGCAGGTCGTGTTCGCCAGCAACACCGCGCCGCCGGCCTGCTTGCCTCGTTGCTCTTCTCGCCGCTGCCGCTGCCGCATGGCCCGCCGACTGCGGCGGTAGCCGGCCGGATCAGTGACCGCCAGCACGGCCAACTCGGGCGGCAGTGCCTTGCGGGTGAACCTCAGCGCCCTGGCCCGTGCATCGGCAGGCAGTGCCAGCCATTCCGGTCGCGTGGCGTCCACCAGCCCCAGGTGCCGCCGCAGCCTCGCGTAGACCTCCGCAAACAGCCTGCCGTGCGGCTCGTCGGCGTCGGTCGGACACAGCCCCAGCCGGTCGCACAACAGCCTCGGGGCTTCGTAGGCGAATGCGTGCGACACTTCGTGGGCCACACACACGTCGAGCGGCGCGAACGCCGTGGTCGTGCCGATGTCGCCCCATGGCGAGAGATGCGCGTACTCGCGGAACGTGCCCGGCCGAAAGGGATCACCGCCATCGAGGGGCACGCGCCTGGCGACGGCGATGCTGATCCCGCCGCGACGGTCGTGATCGTCCCGACGATCGACCTTCTCCGTTCGCCACCGCGAGTGATACAGCCCGCCACGCGACCGCCGCCGGCCCTTGCGGTCGTCCAGCCGGACATGGACGTCATACACGTGGCCCCAGGCCGTGGCCGCGAACTGCTCGCACCGCCGCACCAGATCGAGCACACGGGCCTCGACCAGCGGATGCAGCCCATGCGGGTCGGCCTGGAAGTAGATTCCAGCCGTGTCGTGCCGGGCGGCTCGCGAGTTGATCGCCGTCGCCACGCCCGCCAGCGCGACGATGCGAGCACGGCGGCGATGGTGCGGTTTCGTTCGCTTTGATGATGCGTCCATGCTGTAGTCGTCGCTGCGATTTGGTCAGGTGCCGCGGTCTTCTCTGATCCGAATCAGATCGAGAACGTCGCAGACGGCATCAGCCAGGTTTCTGTCTGCATGAAGGTGCTCGCAGAGCTTGCCCTGCACGCGGCTTGTGTCGTGGTCGTCAAAGGGCTCCCACTGCCGAATGCGACGCATCAGATTTAGCAGCAGGTGCAGCGTCGATTCGTCCTCGACCAACAGCAGCTCCGTGAGACGCCGCCGGTGTCGCGGCATCTCGGCAACGCGAGAAGCGTGTTCGCGTAGGTCTTCAGTCGCTGTTTCCACGTCTCGACGCCACTTTTCCACAATCTGCACAACGGATTCGTTGCTGTTCATGTTTAATGTTCCTTACTTGCTCTCACGTCGCCGCAGCACGCGCCACGGTCGTCATCCATCCCGCCCGCCGGGGCTTGCACCCGGCTGCCGCTTGTGGGCGGTTCGTCGTCACTCCGCAGAGCACGCCGCCGCAGAACGCTCGGCCTTGGCAGCGGTGTCCCGCAGCATCCGCATCGCGATGTTCTTCGCCTGGCCCTCCGCCTCTGCGGCCACGCGGTCGCGGATCACGTCCACGGCGAACGCGAAGGTGCCGTCGTCGATCTCGTCGATCGCAGCCTTGATGCCAGCCTCTACCGCGTCGGCCGGCTCGAGACTGTCGATGTGCTCGCCGATGATTTCACGGGCCAGTTGCTCGGCCACCGTGTCGTCGTTGACCTCAATCCGTTCCTCCGCAATCTGCTTCGCTTCGGACTCCAACGCCGTCATCCGACTCACGTTCATCACTGGGTTCCTTTCTCTCAGGTCGCCCGACGGCACCTCACCGCCGGGTGTTCGATCAACGCCGGGCCGCGGCCCGCAGCTCCGCGAGCGTGTCGGCCGGCAGGCGCATGTGATTCGCGAGCACGTCCACGACCTCGCGGTTGACCCAGCCGATGTGGGATCGCACGTCCAGCCGGCACAGCCGACTCGGATGGTGTGCCCACAGGTAGGACTCGCCGCACAGCCGGCACGTGCGATGCACGGGCACCAGCACGCGAGCCTCGCCGGTCATCTTGAACGTCGCCTGGGTCGTCAGGCCGGCGATCCAGTGCTGGCAACTACCCGGCCGCAGGATGACGACGGGACGCGGCTTCCGCGTGCAGTCGCGCTCCTCCAGATAGTTGCCGACGGCGGCCCAGACGACCTCGCCCGCAGCATGATGCGGTCGCCCAGCGTGCGGTAGAACGGTATGAATCTTCATCATCGCGTTGCCCTCCTTGACTCGCGAACTCGACCCTTGACGCGGTACGGCCGGCACACGAGCGCCGGATCGACACGGTTGCGGCGACGGCCGGCGACGTGGAGAACGCAACAGCCGTTCTCGCCGCGGGCCTCGATCAGCACGACGGCTCCGCGGCGAACGACGCGCAGGCACGTCATCACGCCACGCTCGGCCAACGGGATGCGGCTGCCGTCCTGCGATCGCCAGTAGGGGCCGCCGGTCACGCGGAATCGGTCGCCCGGTCGCAGCACGACACGCTCACTGACGCGGTACTCGTTGACGACGACCGTGTTCATGACCGTGGCCCCCGTGTCGGGCCGTGCTCGATCAACGCGGCCAGATCGACGCAACGGTTCAACAGGTGCGTGATCGTGAGCGCGGCTTGTTCCAGCAGCAAGCGGGAGTCGTCGTCGGTGTCGTCGTCCCAGGCTCTCGCCATCAGCGTGTCGGCGAGCACACGCGGTGCCGGAATGTTCGACGGCAGATCGTCGCGGGTTGCGTCCATGCCGGCGGCCCTCACTTCGCAGCCGGACGACGGCCGCCACGCTTGGGAGCGATCCGCGCGTCCAGGTCATCGAGCGCCCGTTGAACCTGGGCCGCGCGAGCCGGGCCGGCGGAGCGGTCCACGGCGTCGGCCGCCGGCTGCGACACGTGCCGCAGAAACTCCTCGATGTCGGCCTCAGTCGTGAACCAACGACCCGCGAGCGGCTCAGCCCGCAGTCGCTTGCCACGGCAACCTTTGGTCGCCCAACGGATCAGCGTGCAACGGTGCGGTCGTGGCGCACCAGTGATGCGTGCCCAGTAGGCCGCACCTTCGGTCATCGAGATTCGGGGCTCCGGCGTTCGCATGGCGTGTTCCTCCGCGTGTGCTTCTCGTCGTGCCGATCACGTTGACCGTGAACACGACGGGTTGACTGCAAAACGCAATCAACGTGCGGAAGAATGACGCGGCCAGCCTGTCTTTGCGACAAGTGCCGTGCGGGATTTACCTAACGACCGTGCGGCAGTTACCGGCCGGCCCGCTTGCGAAACTGCTTGATGGCATGGGCGACTCCCTGCCAACTCTCGTACTCATAACGCTGGGCAAGTCGCTGGCAGGCTGGCGTGTGCTTCATAGGCAACTGCAACAGTCGCTCGTACTCGGCCACCATCTCAGCATCGCGTTCATCACGAGTCATCGACTTGTCACCAACGACGACGCGGGCCTTGCGTTTCCCCTCATTCGCGATGTGCGAACTGGCGGCGGCGGTTGCTTTACGGCGTTGCAGTTCCGGTACGTTTTCCAAATGCTCGCGGTATCGCGACAACGCCATGCGAAACCCTAGCTCCACGGCCATGCGAACGTGTTCGCACACCAGACGAATATCGGCCCCGCCGTCAGGCCACCCGCGTAGACGCAGTTCCGTATCGACGACGGATGCGTAGGACGATGCGTCTGTGTCGATAGCCGACCGCAACGTGTCGTTGAACTCGGCCCACGTAATGCCGGGAGCGTTACTCAGCACAATGCCGTCGAGGGCGGCAAACTGCTGCCGGTAGCGCTCTTGCGGCGGCGGTTTCCGCGGCATGGCTTGCTCGCGTGAGCGTTTAGCCTTGCTTCGCTTTGCTGGTTTCTTCGCCATCGTGGCACCTTTTTGGGTTGTCTGTGTTGAGGCTCAGCCACTCGCGGCCGCAGCACCGGCAGCGGCCTCCCAACTGGGCGGCGCGTAGTGTGCCGTCATCGTGTCGCGGGTGTGCCCCGCCGTCGCCCTGGCCGCTTCGGGGCCGTGGTCGCGGCGAACTTCGCGGAGCCGCAGGTATCGCAGTTGATAGGCCGTCCACGGCGGCACGCCGGCTGCGACAGCCGCTCGTTGGATTGCCACGCGGAGCGCGTTCGACGTGAACATCGTCCCGACGCGGGCCGACGGCTTCCGACGTATCTTGATGATGTCGCCGTTGCCGGCAATCCTCGCGAGACTGCGGCGAGGGTCGAATACGTGCTCGTCGTCGGGTCGGCCAGCCGCGTGAGCCTCCAGAATGGCACGGGCCTGCGGGCCTATGGGAACGTCGCGATACTGCCCGCGGTGTGCGGTCTTGTGGACCGGCGGCCGATACCGCCACGTCTGACGATCACGGTCGTGAACGTCACACATCCGTAGCCGTGCGGCTTCCGACGGCCGGCATCCCGTCCAGCGGATGAACTGCACCAGTGCCCGCACCTCCGCGGTCAGGTGCGGCAGCGTGGCGTTGACCGTCTCAACGGCGACCTCGGTGCGTCGTTGCGTCTCGCGGCCCTGGCCCAGCGGCAAGGCCCGCACCCTCGACAACGCATAGGCCCGCTCTGGCGGTATCAACTCCAGGCCGACGGCCCAGTTGAACAACTGGCGGATGCGGCCCACGGTGTCGTTCACGTACCTCCGGCTGCGAGGGATGGCCTGGGTCGTCTCGGTGCCGTCGGGGAGGCGGCGCTTTCGCAGGAACGGAGTATCGACCAACCGACGCCGAACGTCCTGCAACGCCCGCGGGCCAAAGTCTCGCGCCGGCATGGCGGCCACGCTGCGGAGCGCCCTGGCGGCGGCTATGGCTCCGTTCCAGTTGCTTGCCCGCTTGTGAGCGCCGGCCCGCTCACGCTCGATGCTGGCAATCCAGGCCCGTGCCAACTCGCCCACGGTCACGTCGCCCGACGTGGGCAACTCGACCTCAAGGGCGGCCGGGGCAGGGCAGGGCACCCGCTTCACGGCCTCGACCGACTTGCGGCCGCTGGCAATCCAGGCCGCAATCAACTCGTCATATCGCAGCCGCGAATCCGCCGATCCCCACGGCCCCAGCCAGTGCTCGATGCCACCGATCCGAACCCGTGCGTTGCCGCTGCGACGATGGTGCCGCATGGCGGGCAGCGCGTCAGCGTGACGACGCCCCATGATGATGTCCTCCAGGTGAGCCGCGGAGAGAAATCGGGGCGCGCCCCGTTTCCATCCCCGTTTGATGCTGCATCCCGTGAGGGCACTGCCGACCATCGACAGGTGAGTCTTGCGGTGTTTCTTGAACCAATCGCGAGTAGTGTTGCGGACGTGCTCGTTTCAGTTGGTCGGCGTGTGAACGTAGCGCTCTAACCAACTGAGCTAGTTGCCCGAAGCAGGGAATCGCCCCGGCGTCCTCGCCGCAGATCCCCGACCGAACTCGTCTCTGACGCCGCTAGTTTACACCCGCGCAGACCCCGCGCATAGTGTCCAACCAGCGACCCAAGCCGCAGTCCGGCGGCATGCGATCCGCGCACGCTCCCGCCGACTATCCGTGCACCACGAACGCCCGCTGCCGGGCTGCGGCCGCCGCCTTCACCACCCGAATCGTGAAGGTCTTCTTGACGACGCTGCCGTCGGTCGCCTGCGACTGCACGCGGATCGAGTACGACTTGCGGGCGGCGGTGTTGAGCGGAAATCGCGTCTTCAGCACGTCGCCGACGATCTTGAACGCGGCATTGTCCTGCGATCCCTTCCCGGCCACGAGCTTGTAGGTGTACGTCTCGTTGGTGAACCCATGGGGCGTGGAGAGCCGGCCGACGACGGTGCCGGCCGGCTGCTTTTCAGCAACGCTCGTCGAGGAGAGGCCCACCGTCGGCGGTGCCTGCACGCCGCGAACCTCGTTGGTCTGTTCGCCGGTGACGGGATTCACCTGAAAGGACCGCCACTCCGCGCTCTTGAAGCTGAGTGAGAGCGTTTCCGCCGTCTTCGCTGGATTGGACGATTCCGCGTGGACGCTGTAGCTGCTGAAACGGACATCATGGAAGGTGTATTGCAGATACGGCACTTCTCGTCCGCCCACGGGCACGGTGAAGTCCAGCAAGACTTCTCCCTTGATCGGCCCGAGGGAGCTTGCCGTGAAGAGCTTCGGAGAACTTCCGTCGAGCATTTTGATGATCGTGACATCCGAGATACTCGGCTCGCTCGCTTCGCGCTGCTGATCGACGGCGCCCCCGGGAATCGACCTGAACGTCGCGACGGTCGCCGAGTCGGCAAGAATCCATTTCGAAGGCTCTTCGGGGATTTCCGTGGCTGCAGAGTGTCGACGGGCGTACAGGTTCAAGAATGGGGAAGTGCATGGCGGACGGCGTGATCAGTGGGGCCGAAACCCACTGCATTCACCTTCAAAGGCT
>Ga0194130_10008421_pt1 | contig 10971 bp, 10 predicted proteins | sample TA2KigsurfametaG_FD_160084 | JGI IMG/M metagenome (GOLD analysis project Ga0194130, IMG submission 160084) | Freshwater microbial communities from Lake Tanganyika, Tanzania - TA2015050 Kigoma 12 surface | ecosystem: Environmental > Aquatic > Freshwater > Lake | place: Tanzania: Lake Tanganyika... | reverse complement strand
TCGGGGCGATGACCACCTTGCGGCGGTTTTTGAGCACGTTAATCGCCATCACGGCCGCCTCGGCCATGGCAGTAGCGCCGTCGTAGTGCGAGGCGTTGGCCACGTCCATGCCGGTCAGGCTACACATCAAGCTCTGATACTCGAAGATGGCCTGCAACGTGCCTTGGCTGACCTCGGGCTGATACGGCGTATAGGCCGTATAAAACTCTGAGCGGCGCAAGATCTGATCGACTGCACTGGGCACAAAGTGGTTGTAGGCACCTGCGCCCAAAAAGATGCTGTGGCTGTGGGCACCGGCGTTTTGGCTGGCCATGCGACCCAACTCGCGTCGCACCTCGAGCTCGGAGAGTGACTTGGGCAGGTTCAGCGTTGGAAAGCGTACGTCGCTCGGGATTGCCTCAAACAAATCGGCGACGGTGTTGACGCCAATCGCCTGGAGCATCTCGGCGCGCTCGCTATCGGTAATCGAAATAAAATGTGACATCGTCGCGCTTTCTTAGTGCTTAATCGAATCCACAAATGCGGTGTATGCGGCAGCATCGAGCAACTCGCCCTGGTCGCCACTCAACTTAATCTTGATCAACCAGCCGTTGCCGTAGGGGTCGGTGTTGACCAAATCGGTCTGCTCGGTGGCAGCCGTGTTGACCTCGATGACTTCGCCGCCGGCCGGCACATACAGGTCTGACGAAGCCTTGACCGACTCAACGGCGCCGAAGGCGTCGCCGGCACCAAAGCGTGCCCCCACATCGGGCAACTCGACATACACCACGTCGCCAAGCGAATCTTGGGCATAATCCGAGATGCCGATGGTGGCGGTGTCGCCCTCGATTTTGATCCACTCGTGTGACTTGATGTACTTGAGCTCACTAGGCGTCTTGAATGACATGGGTACGATTCCTTTCAGCACGAACAATTACTCGGTAGGGATATGCAAAAAACTCAAGCTCCCGCGTTTTTACGGGCGCTTGTAGCGAGATTGATAGAATGGGTATTTGACCACCACCGCGCGCACGGGCTTTTCGCGGATAATCACGTCGAACTCGCCGCCTTCGACGGCGTAGGCGCGCTCAACCAGTGCCAAGCCCAATGGTTTGCCGAGGGTCGGCGACGGCATTCCGGTGGTGACATGGCCGATGCGTTCGCCAGTGATGGCCTGCACCGGGTAGTCGCCGCGAGCGATGCCCTTGCCAGTCACCTCAAAAGCCACCAAGCGCCGGCTGAAGTTGCTCTTGAGGTCGGTCAAGGCCTGACTGCCGACGAATTCGCCCTTGTTCAACTTGACTGCCCAGCCGAGGCGTGCCTCGTACGGGTTGATGGTGTCGCTCAGTTCGTGGCCGTAGAGCGCCAAACACGGCTCAAAGCGCAAGCTGTCGCGCGCGCCGAGCCCACAGGCGGTCGCGCTACTGCCAATTAAGGCCTGCCAGATAGCCGAGGCGTCATCGTTGCTACTAAACACCTCAAACCCATCCTCGCCGGTGTAGCCGGTGCGGGCCACGATAATTGATTTGCCATCGAATGTGGCATTGCTGACGCCGTGGAACGGCAAATCGATGGCCAGTTGGCCGATGTGGCGTTGCAACACGGCCTCAGCCTGTGGCCCTTGCAGGGCAATCAAGGCGGTCGCATCTGATTCGTTTGTCAAGGTCACACTGAATTTGCCGACGAACTGGTTGATCCACTCCCAGTCTTTGGCGATGTTCGAGGCATTGACGACCAGCAGGTAACGATCGACGTCGAGGTGATAAATGAACAGGTCGTCGACCACGCCGCCGTCTGGGCGGCAGAAGAGGGCATAGCCGGCCTGGCCGATGCCCAGTTGGCTGACGTCGGCGGTGGTGACATACTGCAAAAAAGCCAGAGAATCGGGGCCAGTCACCCAAAACTCGCCCATGTGACTGACGTCGAAGATGCCGGCGCGCTCGCGCACGGCGCGGTGTTCGTCGATGATGCCGGTGTACTGCACGGGCATCTCCCAACCGCCAAACTCGACCATACGCGCATTCAGGCGTACATGGTCATCGTACAGCGTGGTGCGCAAGAGTGGGGTGCTCATCGCTCGCTCACTTTCCACAACAAAACAAAAAACTCCACCTGCGACGCAGTGGAGCAACATCGTATGGGGAGTGGCGCTTGAAGAGCACACACCGAACCAGATGACGTCGCTCCATGACACACGAATGTGTCAAGTGCCACGTAACTCTGTCCGTTGACCTGAGAGTTGCCCTGCGGGTAGCAGGTTGCTCCGTCGGTGCCGTGAGGCTCTCCAGAGGGTCGTCGGAATACCGTTTGGTTGACCTGAGAGATTCATCGGGCGTGGGCAACGCACGATTTGCTCCTTCGGTGTCGGTGATGGTGCACCGCACTCTCCGGTATCCGTCATTCGACGTTATATGTTTATGTGAGGAGTATACCATTTTTTTGGGAAGTGAAAAGTGGTTGAGTGAAAAGTGGAAGGTGGTTGAGTGAAAAGTGGTTAGGTGAAAAGTGAAGAGTGAGGGGCGGTTTGGCGCCCGACATATTTGTGGGTATCCACGGATTGGTATGGACGCATCGCGATGCGCGGGAAATGGCCACCCGTGGATTGGTAGAGACGCATCGCGATGCGTCTGATGAACGTGATGCGCCGGATGTGGCGCCCACGGATTGGTATGGGCGCATCGTGATGCGTCGGATGATTGTGATGCGCCGGATGTGGCGCCCACGGATTGGTATGGGCGCATCGTGATGCGTCGGATGAACGTGATGCGCCGCGTGCGGTGCCCGATTATTATTACCGTGTTTGACGTTGTAGTATGCTATGATACAAGCGGAAAAGAGAGCACGCGTGAAGACGTGCGCCTGTCTTGGGGATGGTACATGCAACCAAGTGACCAACGTGATGCTGATCGTCAATATCTTGAGCTCAGTGTCATGCAAGTAGCGCCGGTGCCGGCTGCGCCTGCACAACCCACACGATATGCCCGCGAACTACTAGAGCTTATGGTGTTTGTGGTTCTGTTGTTTTTTCTCGTGCGCGGTGTCTTGCAGAATTTTGTCATCGAGGGCATCAGCATGGAGCCCACGTTACACCAGAACCAGTTTATTCTGGTCAATAAACTTGCGTATGCGCATTTCGACATGAATGCGCCAATGCGTCTCGTTGACCCCACGGCGCCCCCCCAGATCATCTATCCATTTGGTATGCCCAAATACGGCGATATCGTTGTTTTTGAGTATCCCAACGATATCACCAAGGATTACATCAAACGCATCATCGGTTTGCCGGGTGACGAAGTTTCTGTGCGTGACGGCGTAGTATTTGTGAATGGCCAACAACTCGCAGAGCCCTACTTGCAGGGAGCACCGACGTATTGTCAGAGTTACGATGTGTGCGCCAATGCGTCGGTGATTGTGGCACAAGATTCGTTCTTTGTCATGGGTGATAATCGCGAGAACAGTAGCGATTCACGCGAGTGGGGCTTGTTGTCAATTGATCGGTTAATTGGCCAGGCGTGGGTCGTCTATTGGCCGAGTAACGAGATTAGTATGATTCCCCACTATAATTCGATGCCGTTTTCGAGTGTGCGCTAGCGTACGACAGTAAGTGATTAGCCCTATGCATGTTGCAATAAATGCGCATTTGTTGGCGCATACGGCCAACTTCCGTCGCGCTGGTGTCTCGCACTACGTAGAGTCATTGCTCGAGCATCTTGGCGAGATAGATACCAGCAATCGATATACGATATACACCACCAAAGGTGTTGATGCGCCCGCATTAGGGTTGCCGAGCAACTTCAGCGTGCGGCCAAGCCGACTCGACACCATAAACCCGCGTATTCGCATCCCGTGGGAGCAGTTGATTGCACCGGCATTATTGGCCAAGGATGGTGCCGATTTGTACCATGGCGTGTTGAACGTGATGCCACTATTGGCACGGGTGCCGTCGGTAGTGACGATTCATGATTTGAGTCCGCTTCTCTTCCCACAGACGTTCCGGCGCATCAATCGCATGTACACTACATGGGCGATTCGAGTTTCAGCCAAGCGTGCCGCCCATATTTTTACCGTATCGGAGCATGCCAAGCGCGAGATTGTCACGCATTTGGGCGTCAATGCGAGTCGGGTGACGGTGACCTACAACGCCTGTGATGCCCGTTTTGTGCCAGTTAGCGAAAGCGAGCTGGCGGCCTTTCGTCAACGGCGTGGCCTCCCAGCGCGATTTTTGTTCTATTTAGGCACGCTCGAGCCGCGCAAAAACATCCCACGCTTGTTGGATGCCTATGCCCAAGTCGCCAAGACGTACGATGTGCCGTTGTTGATTGGTGGAGGCAAAGGTTGGCTGTACGAGCCGATTCTGGCGCAAGCGGAGCGCTTGCAACTCGGCGACAAGCTCAAGTTTGTTGGGTATATCCCCCAAGAAGAACAACATTTGTGGTATGGCGCGGCCAGTGCATTCGTCTTCCCATCGCTGTATGAGGGCTTTGGTATGCCGCCGCTCGAGGCGATGGCCTGCGGTACGCCGGTGATTGCGAGTAACGCCAGTTGTCTGCCCGAGATTGTAGGTGATGCGGCGCTACAGGTTGATCCGCATGACATCGATGGACTTGCAGCGGCGATGCGACGTGTGCTCGATGATGCAGATTTGCGGGCCGATTTGCGTCAGCGTGGGCTGGCTCAGGCGGCGCGCTTTTCGTGGTTTGAGACTGCCCGGCGCACCCAAGCGGTCTATCAACGAGTAGCGCGTCGTTGACAGTCAGTGATGGTCGGGTATAATACCGATGTACGCGAGTTTGTGTAGCGGCGAAGGAGAACAACGTCATGAGCCTTGGTGTACCCGAGCTAATTATTATTTTGGTCATCATCATCCTGCTGTTCGGCGCAAGCCGCATCACCGGTATCGCATCAGCATTGGGCGGTAGCATTAGTGCATTCCGCAAGGCTGTCAAGGATGAGGACGGTAAGGACAAGGACGAGAACAAGTCCGCATAGTTGGTTGAGTGTCGGGCAATGTGAGTGTATGCCCGACTCGGTGCCTTAATGCCAGCGCCGCATGCGCTGGCATTTTTATCAAGATTATGGGTGGTATGACCGAAGATTATTTTGATCAGGCGACAATTTTTTTGCACGCGGGGACGGGTGGCGATGGCATGGCAACCATGCGTCGTGAAAAGTTTGTGCCGCGAGGCGGTCCCGATGGTGGTGATGGCGGGCGTGGTGGGCATATCTATTTGCTGGCCGATCCAAGTATCAACACGCTGTTGCAGTTCCGTCAGAAGGATCGTTTTCAAGCCGAACCGGGGAGCAACGGTGGTACGGCGCGGCGCCACGGGCGTGACGGCCATGATGTAATTATCAAAGTGCCGCTCGGTACGCAGGCCAAAGCGACCATCGAAGGCAAGACATACACGGTTGATTTGGTGGCAGCCGGTCAAAAGCTGTTAGCAGCACGTGGTGGCAAAGGTGGCCTGGGTAACCTACATTTCACCACCTCCACCAATCAGGCGCCACGAATTGCCGAACTCGGTGAGCCCGGTCAAAAAGTAGAACTTCAGCTTGAGTTGAAGTTGCTCGCTGACGTAGGCCTTGTCGGTTTTCCTAATGCGGGCAAATCGTCGTTGATTGCGGCGATTAGTGCAGCTCGCCCCAAAATCGCCAATTATCCATTTACCACCCTACAACCCAATCTGGGCGTGGTGGCGTATGGTGATGATACGTTTGTGGTTGCCGACATCCCTGGACTTGTCGAGGGTGCCCATCGAGGCGTCGGCTTGGGCCATAGCTTCTTGCGTCACATTGAGCGCACGCGCGTGTTGATTCACGTGGTAGACTTGGCGGCCATTGATGAACGTGATCCGTGGCTAGATTATCAGCGCATCAACGAAGAGCTAGTGCACTATCGACCGGAGTTGGCCGAGCGCCCACAGATTATCGCACTCAACAAAATTGACATTCCGGATGCACAGGTCTACCTTGATGAGTATCTGCCCAAGTTCAAAGCGGAGGGTCGTCCGGTCTTTGTGATATCGGCGGCAGCGCGCACCGGGCTTGAGCCGCTCATCCGCCAGGTGGTCGCATTCCTCGCCACACAGCCATCCATGATTGACCGCACGCCGCGTGCCGAAGTGCTTGAGTGGCCGTTGCCCGATGCCGATGAGTATCGCTTTACGGTTACGCCAGAGGTCAACGGATTCCGCGTGCGTGGACGACGCATTGAGCGCTTGGTGTCGATGACGAATTTTGCGCAGTCTGAGTCGCTGGCACGTTTACAACGTGTCCTTGAAGCAACAGGGATTTCGGCAGAATTATTAAAACAAGGCATCCAAATAGGGCAAACTGTGTACATTGAGAAGGCATCACTTACGTGGACAGAGGATTATGTGCCATAATGGGGGCACATCATCACCGTTTGAATGTTCAGGAGCGTTGAGGTGACCGCAACCCCTCCTTTACGTACATCACAACGACGTTGGTACACTGACGCGTCATGGTATGGGCTCTTTGCGCTAGACAGCCTGGTTATCTTGATTAGTGTGGCGCTGGCCTATGCGTTGCGCTACTTGGTCGTATGGCCGGGTGTCATTGGCGAACTCGTACGCGAAGTGCCGAGTGAATTCTACGTGACGTGGAGTGCGTTTATCCCGATTGGTTTTCTGTTGCTCTTGCTCATTCAAGTGCAATTCGGTATACGCGGGATGTACCGATTACCGTTGAATGCCGGTTTGACTGCGCACTTGCGAATTATCTTCAATAGCACGACCACTGCCGCCGCCTTATTGGTTGTCATCGTCTTTTTGTATCGTCCCCTCTACTACTCACGCTTGGTCATCGCCTTCGCCTTCGTGTTGGTGGTGCTACTACTCGGACTAGTTCGTCTGGTCATCGTCTTGGTGCGTCGTGTGCGGTGGTCGCGCGGGATTGATCGTGAGCGCTATCTGGTTATCGGCGGGGGTGACGTCAGTCGTGCAGTCATGACCGGGATTGTGGCTCGACCACATCTCGGGTATGCGCTGGTGGGATATTTGGCTGATCATGATCCCCAAAACAGCGAGCAACCAGGCGCACAGCCGTTGCATTTCCATTATTTGGGTGCCATTGATGATCTCAAGAGTGTGTTGCATGAACACATGATTGATCACGTGATTATCGCGTTGCCAATTGGTGAGCATCATCGACTGCCGAGTATTGTTGACGTGTGTCGTGCGCACGATGTTGACTTTCGCATGGTTCCCGATCTGCTTGAGCTGAGTTTTGATCGTGTTGACATCGCAGAATTTGATGGACTCCCGCTGATCGGTCTGCGCGAGGTCTCTATTCGTGGGTTTAACATGGTCATCAAGCGCATGATGGATATTATCATCACGCTCGTGGTGGCACCGTTCGTGCTGGTCATCTGGGCCGTAGTGATGGTTGCGATTAAGCTCGATTCACCCGGGCCCGTCTTATTTGCGCAGACGCGTATCGGGACAAACGGCAAGCATTTCAAGGTCTATAAGTTCCGCACCATGGTGGTTGATGCCGAACAGAAGAAAGCCGAATTGGCCGAACAGAACGAAGCCGATGGCCCAATATTTAAGATGCGCAACGATCCGCGTTTGACGCGGGTTGGACGGCTTTTGCGGCGTACCAGCCTCGACGAAATTCCGCAGCTTTGGAACATTGTAATCGGACAAATGAGTTGGGTAGGACCGCGTCCAGCAACCCCCGATGAAGTTGCCAAGTACCAACCGTGGCATTTACGGCGTCTTGCCGCCAAACCCGGACTAACCGGATTGTGGCAGGTCTCAGGTCGCAGCGATACCACGTTCGAAGAGATGGTGCGGCTTGATATTTACTACGTCGAACACTGGTCGTTCTTGATGGATTTGCGCATCATGGCCCAAACCATTCCGACGGTACTATCGGGGCGTGGCGCCTATTAAATTGTTGACATAAGGATTGATTTATGCGCGTGTTAATCACGGGTGGAGCAGGATTTTTGGGGTCGCATCTGAGCGATCGATTTTTGGCGGAGGGTCATACCGTTATCGCCATGGACAATCTGATTACCGGCAATGCTGACAATATTGCACATTTATTTGGCCACGAACGCTTTCGCTTCATGAAGCACGACGTGACCGATTATATCTACGTCGATGGCCCGCTCGATGCGGTGTTGCACTTTGCCTCACCCGCCTCACCGGTTGACTACCTTGAACTCCCGATTCAGACACTCAAAGTCGGCGCTCTCGGTACGCACAAAGCACTCGGGCTTGCCAAAGAGAAGAACGCGAGATTTTTGTTGGCGTCCACCTCAGAAGTCTATGGTGACCCACAAATTCACCCTCAATCAGAGGGATACTACGGCCACGTCAATCCCATCGGCCCACGTGGTGTCTACGACGAGGCCAAGCGCTTTGCTGAAGCAATGACGATGGCCTATCATCGCTCACATGGTGTCGAGACGCGGATTGTGCGCATCTTTAACACCTACGGCCCACGCATGCGCCTGCGCGACGGTCGCGTGGTACCGAATTTCATTCAGCAAGCCTTGCGTGGCGAGCCGTTGACCGTGTATGGTGATGGCAGTCAGACGCGCTCGTTCCAATACGTCGATGATCTGGTCGAGGGTGTGTATCGTCTGTTGTTGAGCGATCACGTAGAGCCGGTGAACATCGGCAACCCCCAAGAGCGTACGATATTGCAATTTGCCGAGGTCATCAACGAACTGACCGGCAATATGGCGGGCATCGTACGGCGCGACATGCGTACCCAAGATGATCCACAGGTGCGACAACCCGACATCACACGGGCACGTTCGGTGCTAGGGTGGGCACCACGCATTGACGTGTACGAGGGACTGAACCGGACGATTCCGTGGTTTCGTCAGGAGTTACAAAAGCGTGGGGAGCTGGCCTGATGCGTGCCGAGACCTGGCCAGTTACGCCGGTCTTGATGTGTGCAATTGCTTACGCAGTTGCCGCGGTGCCGATGCAGGATTATCTGATACTCGGTGGCGTCAGTCATTCGCAGTTGGCCACGCTCGGGCTCGTCATCGGGCTACTCGTGCATTGGCGGTTACACTCCTGGCATCAATGGCGCACGGATGACACTGCGTTGATGCGTCTCGTAGTCGTGGCGGCGTTGACGTTGTCAGCCGCATTTACACTCTATGATTGGCGTGAGTCGGTGGCCGAGATGCGCCGTTGGGGTGTGGCACTCTTCGTCGGATTTCTCGTGTATGCCGTACCACGTAGTTGGCGTGAGGTGCGACTGCTTGTGTGGGTGTTGCTGCTTGCACCTTTTGGCGCGGCGCTGTTTGCCGTCTATCAGAGCGTGTTGGGGATTGGTCCTGCCGCATTTGGCATACCAGGAACCCCCTTTACGCGTTCGTTTGGTACGATTGGCCAACCAAACTCGTTTGCCGGCTATCTCAATGGCGCATGGCCGTTGCTACTTGCCGTTACGATTTGGGCGTGGCAATCAGCGTGGCGTTGGCGTTGGCTCATGGTACTCATGCTCGGTGTGACGTGGTGCGCACTGGTATTGTCGTTCTCGCGTGGCGGGTGGTTGGGTGCTACGGCCGGATTGTTGGTCATGGCCTGGTTGATTGGTGGATGGTGGCGCCGCGGCGTGGTTATCGTGGTTGCTGGGGCCGTCATCATAGTGGCCGGCGGCTGGCAACTGATTCCCGCACCACTAGGGCCACGTTTGGGCAGTGCCAGTCAAATTGTCACAGCGCCCGATATTCCACGCGACGAGGCCCAGCAACGCCCTGACGTCTATGCAGCCGTTGAGCGAGCCGCCCAATTCAAAGCTGGCTGGTTGATGTGGCAAAAAGCACCACTCACCGGGATTGGTGTGGGGAACTACTCCAACGCCTATGTGGACGTTGCGTATAATACATGGTGGATATCGCGTGGCCATGCACATAACGCGTACATGCAGATTGCTGCTGAACAGGGTGTGATTGGCTTGTTGGCCTATCTCGGCCTGTGGTTTGTGCAGTGGCGACGGACAGTAAACGCAATCCAACACACTGGATTGGTGCGCTGGCTTGCCATTGGTGCCTGTGGTAGTCTGGTGGCAGTGGCCGCACATGAGTGTTTTGAGTATCTCCAGGTCCACTATTTGCCGGTACATGTGGCAGCAGTGGTAGCGTTGGCAGGTGTGGCACCACACGTGGTGTCATCCGAAGGGGAGCGGTTATGACCTATCTGGTCACCGGTGGTGCGGGGTTCATCGGCAGTCATGTCGTGGATGCCTTGTTGGCGCAAGGCAAACAGGTGGTGGCGTTTGATAACTTCAACGACTATTATGATCCGGCGCGCAAGCGACGGCATTTGCTGGCGGCCATGAATCACCCGCACTTCACACTTGTCGACGGTGATATTCGTGATAGCGATGCACTCGCGCGTCTGTTCGAAGAGTATCGTCCAACGCACATTGCCCACCTAGCCGCCATGGCAGGACCGCGCTATTCGGTTCAACATCCGTTGCTCTACGAAGAAGTCAACGTGCGTGCCACCATGCACGTCCTTGATTTGGCCCGTCAATATGCAGTCAGTGGCTTGGCGATGGCATCAACGTCATCGGTGTATGGCGCATTACCCACGCCGTGGCACGAGTCACAAAGTGCTGACCGCCCCTTGTCGCCGTATGCGGCCACCAAACGGGCCGCCGAATTATTAGCGTATACTTACCATTATCAATATGGCGTGCCCACGCGTGTACTACGCTTTTTTACCGTCTATGGTCCACGTGGTCGCCCCGACATGACGCCGAGTCTGTTCGTTGACAAGATGCGTCATGGGTTGCCGGTGACGCTGTTTAATGGTGGTGAGGGCGTCTACCGCGATTGGACGTATGTTGCGGATATCGTGGCCGGGGTAATTGCTGCCCTGCATGACCGCACACCGTTTGATGTGTACAACCTTGGCAACTCATCACCTGTTGAGCTTATCGTTTTTGTGCGTTTGCTTGAGCAAATTACTGGACTCACGGCCATCATCGACA
>Ga0194130_10008420_pt1 | contig 10972 bp, 10 predicted proteins | sample TA2KigsurfametaG_FD_160084 | JGI IMG/M metagenome (GOLD analysis project Ga0194130, IMG submission 160084) | Freshwater microbial communities from Lake Tanganyika, Tanzania - TA2015050 Kigoma 12 surface | ecosystem: Environmental > Aquatic > Freshwater > Lake | place: Tanzania: Lake Tanganyika... | reverse complement strand
ATTTTTATAAAATAACGATAATGAGCATTATTTAATTGAGTATTCACTATAAAACGCACACCAACGAATATTATTATTTTTTTACCATTCTTGAAATGATTTGATATTAGATTATCTACTATTTTTTTTATTACTTTATTTACTGAATTAAATGTCCTTGGCATTTCATCCTTTGTACCAATCAAAGAATCAACATAATTTTTAGCTTCTAATACTATATCATCATTATCAATACAAATACTATTTGGTAATGTTATTTTTGAACATATATATGTTTTACCAGAACCAGGTATTCCATCAATATGAATTATTATCAGTTTATATCCATTCTCAAAAGAAATCTTATCTTTCAATTTTGGCATTCGTATAAAATATGGCAGAAAAAAATTGATAATTATTTTGTATATTTTCTAAATTTGCTAACAGAAGAGATGAGCATTGCAGAATTCCAATCTTATATGAAGAGTCATTTTTATGACCATGACCGCCTTGATGTCCTCAAGCGGGATTTCCCGGATTTATTGAAGGAAATGATTGAAAGTGAAGGACCCGTTCCGCAAACCAATTTTCTACATAATCCTTTTACGGATATTACGAATTCCAATGACACGCTAAAAGTTATTGCATTCGAATTCTCTATTCCACCGCATATTTTCGCAATGATGTTTCCCAATTGTTCTTACACATTTCCGTGGTTGGAAAAGGATGCCGACGGTCACATCAAAAATATGGAGCCCCATAATGCAAAATATGCGGACTACACATTTTTTGATTTATCCGGTGTAGTTTGCCATGACCCACACAAAACCGTGCGAGACCCTGAATTGGAAGATTGCCTCAAAGGCGTTTCCAATGTGGAAATTGACCTCCGAAAGGAGCCCACTGACGGACCCCTATACAAAACCAATCAGTGCTGGATTTATCCTGCGTCTATCCGTGGATCTGCAGCATATGATGTCCTGTATTATGCGGACTATTTGTTCAAATTCTTTTTCAGAAGTATGGAACGAATTATTTTGCGTGGAAAACCAATTGAAAGCGTTGGAACTGATGATTTCTTATTGTCCAGAATCCCCGCCGAATCGGATGGGCTTTATCACACAATGAGAGCATCTAAGTGCAATGCATTCGTTGGTTTGCGCAATATTATTCGATTGTTCTCCCTAAAAAACAAGGCGAAAATTGATAGATGGAGGGAAGCCCATGCCCAATACGGAAGACGGACATTCATAGCGAATCTCCAATTTCCCAATATTGAATATGGAAAAGACGAAGAAGGAATATATATTGCGCCTTTGAAGCCCAATATTCAAATTCAAGAACTGGATGGAAATCCATCGAACAGCCCCGCATTTGTTTTCAAGGAGTTCTTTGAAACCCACTACGAAGCCATCAAAAAGTCTTTCCCAATTTACGCGAGATTGGAGCGCCTTTACAAAATTATGGTGTGTAATCGCATCCTGAATGGACAAATGGGCGATGCGGAAGCAGAGAAAAATGAGTTGGTTTATATTGAAAATCACGTTGATAGCATTGCTTGTCATGGTGGAATCAAACTCCAGCCCAAAATTTGGACGCCAGTTGTTATCCCACCGCGCAAATTCACGCCACCACCCCAGATTTCTTCAACACCCAATGTTGTTGTTAATGTCAGGGTTGCGAGGCGTCCATTGGAACATGCCCCTATTGGGGTTGGGTCAGTTGCACATTCCGCTCTTATTTTGGAGACCCACGACGGTCAAAAAATGTTGTTGGAATATATGGGCGATAGCCAAGTTCATATGAAAGACTTTCAGCCGGACGGCTACGATTGGAAAATTCAAGAACACGGACAAGCCCTGGACAAACAAATGACACCTGACGAAATCCGGTCAATTATGGAAAGTCAGGTCCGCATGGAAAAATACAATATACACAGCCACAACTGTCATTTGGCGCAAGAAAAAACGCGCCGAGCAATTGGGCTAAAAGTTGATCAGCCATATAATCCTCTGTGGTAAATGATTGAATGAAAAAATGAATTATTTTTAATTAAATAGTTTTATAATAAAATGCCTTCATTAACAGAATCAAAAATTGGTGTAAGTGTGAGCTTACAATTAAATTATGAAAATATTAACCTAATATATGAATTACATAATATCGATAATGTATATTTATATTTATCTGGATTAAATGAAGATCCAGATGAAGCACAATTGGTAATGTGTATTGAAGATGAAGAAGAATTGGAATCTTTGGAAGAATTATTGGAACTTGAAAGCGAAGAAGAATTCAAGAAGAAATATGAAGAATTGGAATTTGAAGATAATCTTGTATTTCATTTTATTTATGTATGTTCTCATTTCGACGCTTTCAATATACAATATCGAAGTTGTGGTGTATTTCAAAATGATGAATATATGACTCCTTCAAAATACATTGAAACAATCCAAAAAGGAGTCCAATATTTCAAAGATGCTGGCGTATCCGAAGAATTGATTAAAATCGGAAATTATTTGTATGAAAATTACGATTAAATTTAAAAATTTTCTCATATTACTACTAAAATGAATAAACCAATTATAATTTTTTATGAACCGTTCGAAATTATTGTTGAAAAAAATGGTGAAATAATTTCATACTTGGATGAATTGAAAATAACCGAAAGCGAATTATTGGAGAAATATAATATTGATTATAAAAGTTTTATGACAAATAATGTTCGAGATAAAAATGGATATCCAGAAAATTTTGTATCAAATGATGATATACATAAGTTTTTGCTAGATTATATCAATATTTGATACAATAGGAATCCTTTTTGGTATCATATTCCCATGGATTAAATATCATTATTTGTATATATAAAATAATTTATATATTTGCTAAAAAATTGAATTTAAAAATTACAATATATTATAAAATAAAATGAACTGGGCAGAAGAAATTGGTAAAAACTTGATTAAACGCGTCGATGTATCCGTTGGAGATAATCGCACAATAGTGTATAATTTAGGCGATGGAAAAACGGTTCAATTTGATTACCACAAAGAAAAGTGCGTCAATATTGAGCACAAAGATGAAAAATTGGAAGAAGATATGAAAAGACTTTGGGAGGAGTTCAGAATAAAAAAATAATTTATACGAATTATTATGCGAACAATTTGGGCGAAAATCATGAAATTATAAAAGAATTACCGATTCCTAAAAAAATTGTTAGTCCTTGGATGAATGATTGAAAAAAATTGAATTTAAAAAATATTCATCATATAAATATTAAAAAATAGAAAATAATCACATCCCAATTTTAGCAATTGAAGAGGAAAATTATAATTTTTTTAGTATTATTGAACTAATTAAAATAGATGTTTGCGTAAAAATAAGAATAAGATTTTGCGGAAATGACATAAATTTAATTCAAGAAAAATACAATCGTATAAGAGAATTGGTAAGTAATCCAATTGTTATCATAAATTTTCCTGTTTATAAAATTTTATCTAATATTGAAAGAATTATTCATTTTTATGAAGAAAATAAAAATTATTTGAAAAATTTATCATAATTGGTATATACAAAATATTGTCCCATCATACTCATATCGTGATGTAATAAATAATGACAATGATACATATATCCAAGATTGGAATATTTTCCATTATACATTGACCCTTTTTCTGAAGAAAAATTCGCAAATTTAAGGTAAAAAGATATCCATTGTTGAACACCTATTCCAAATGTATCTAACGCGTAAGTATATGGTTGATAATAGTTTGTTGGATTTATAAGCGCTTTGGAATATGGATTTTGTTCATAATAATCTTCACTTTTTTTATTCGAAATTAGATTGAGATAACCAGATGTAAGATGAAAATGAAAAGGGTGTGAATCTTGAAAATCCATATTAAAATAATACCATTTTTCGCTGGAATTCTTCATAACCGAAAAATTCATAAAATTATCATTCAAATATCCATCTACGAATCCTTTATATACTCCATTATTTTCTCTATCTTGGTTTGTTTCATCAAATGGGGCAACAATCAAATATGACAATAAATCCTTATAACATCTAATTGTCTTTCCTGAATCTGGATTATTAACATCATATGGATTCAATGGGTCTGAATAAAATGGGAAAACCTGTAGAACAAATGAATCCAAATTCATCGGCATATTATTTAATTTAAATATTTGATCCAATTCCTTAGAACCACACTTGCAATTGGGATTGCACCGAATATCTGCATTGCACATACAATTTGAACCACAAGTACAACCTGAACAACAACCACAAGAACTTGTATTATTAGTCATATTTTTATGAGACATCATACTATTACTTACATACATTGGACTCATTGGTTTTCCAAAAAAATTTAATAAATTCCATCTTCCAGTGATTCTTATTTGATATTTTGATTTATTTATAATTCTTATCATAACACTATTTATATATTTAGTATTTTGTCCAGTTTGAGCAAAATTAGGTGTAATATTATATGGATAAAATGTCCAGTCATATGCCAATATATCTGACATAGAAACCTTATTCCCTAAAAGAATAAATTTAGTTGATTGAAACTTTTTATTTATTTTTTCAGTTAATTTATTTATATTTATTGGTTCTACTGTAGGTTCAAAATTTAATATAATTGTTTGAAGAGGAGGAATATCAGAGGTTTCCATTCCTTTAATTTTTGCATCTGGGCTAAAAATATCTATTTTTAAAGTATCATTTATTAACATAAATGTATTAACATATGAAGCAGATTCTTTTGTATATGCATTTATTTTAAAAAGATTTGTTGGAAGTTTATTTGGTTTATATGAGAAGAATTTATTTTTATTATAATTATTAAAATAACTTATAATTGCATTTTCCTGATCTATCTCTGAACTATTCCAAGCATCTACGTAAATCTGACTATTAAATGCAACTTCAGTAGCACCTTCAGAAATATAATTATACTGATAAGAAGATGGAGGATAGTTTTTATCTATTGAAATGTTTTTATTAGGTCCAAATAAAATTGGAACAACATTATTTTTAGGTCCAATATAATTATATGAACCTTGGAAAAAAAGCATAAATGTTCGCGATGGAACATCAACCGTTTTTGGAATGTTAAAATAATAGTTTCGATTTAGTAGGTTAATATAATTAATATCGTATTCATTTGCAATCTTATATTCAAGGTATGGATCATTAATATATTTTTGGATAATAGGATTAAGTGGGTCTTGAAAAACAACTGAACGAATATATGTAATAACATTATCTATTTTTTGGGTTGCTTTTCCAGTGTAATTTATTTCCAAAAATTTCTTAATTGTAAAATTTGCTTCTGGTTTCACTAATTTACCACCTGGAACAAGTGAATTAGTTGTTTGAATTGCCGGAGTAACTGGATAATTAATTCCACTATTTGGTCCTGGAATTGGTGTTGGTGATGGAGTAGGATTAGATGATTGGAGTAAATCAGGAACAGTTGCAGTAAGATTGTTATTTTTATCAGTACTTAAACTGAATATTTCAGATAAATCATAATTGTAAAAAAATACAAAGGCTCTCTTATTTTTGAAATTGTTTAAATCCACAATTATACCTACGCGATTTGCAGAAGAAACAAGAACTACATTTAATGGAACAGGATTTCTCAATCCATTATCAGTCATCATAAAATAAAAATCTTTGATATTTCCGTCTTCGTCACAGACACCAAGATAAATATTTCTAAAAGAATTAGAACCATTCAGAAAATTTATTCTTAATAAATTGTTACTAATATAGTGTTTTAACGAACTAATATATTTTTTATCTTCACCTGCCCAATTTACACATGATTGACCATTTATAACACCGAAGCAAGAACGCCAAGGATAAGTATATAAATTTTGTTTTGTTGATGTCCCATCTTTATTAAATTCAAAATCTTGATATATTAGGAAAATTTCATTATCTGGATATCGGAAATATTCTTGCATTTTTAATGAAACGTCATCAATTACATTTACACCTCCAACAACACCGCTATAAACATATGGAGATGAATCAAACATTGGATGTGCATGGAACCAAAGAAATGCAGAGTTATTATCAATAGTTGGCATAACAATATTAATCTTAGGACCAATTTCTGTTTTATCACCAAAAATAACTTCAGTTGAAGCTCCATCTACATCAGCTGGATTATTAAGACCATGCCAATGAAGATTGAAGCTATAACCGGTATCATTGATGAAAGTAATTTGATATTTTTTTCCCCGTTTAATGCGAACTAAAGGTAATCCATAATTGCTGGCAACTTTTTTTTTACCATTGCAAAAACAACTACCAAAAATTGGATTAGTTTTATCAATATTAACGCCACTTATATTTGCATTTGGAGAAAACTTAAATTGTGTAAGTTTTATTTTAATTTTTGTAGTATTTTTAGATGTTAAATCTAATAAGTGTGGTAAATTTAATTTTAGCGACATTATAAAATAATACTAGAATAAAAATAATTTTAAAGAATAATATTATAAGATGAATTCTAATAATATTTTATTTCTTATGATTCCAGGATTCAATGGAACCAAGCGGTCATGGGGGAGAATAATATCGAAATTATGATAATAAATTTTCCAATTTCTGACATTTCATATAATCTTGATAGAATTATTAAGTTTTATGAAGAAAATCAATAATTGCATTTTTCAATTGCTCAGGTTTTTTATTTTTCGTATTCAAAATTAAATTATATAAATTGGAACGCGGTTTTATAAAATAATTTTCGTTTTCAATAATTTTTTTTATTCCCAATTTTTTGAATGTGAATCTCGCTAAATCTATTAATTCTTTTTCACTTCCAAATTCATATTTTATTTTTTTCAATGATTTTATAAAATTATTGTAATTTATTGTATCTATTGCTTCATCTTTATTATTTGTATTTTCATAATATTTTGTAAATTGGTCAAATACAAATGTTCCTCTTGGGTCATAACTTTTACGTTTATTTAGATTATCCGCTAATTTATCTAAATTTGTATAAATAAGTATATGAATATTATTTGTAATATATTTTCTAATAATTGGATCATTTTTATTATCAAAATCATCAACAATATCAATTAAATTATTTTTATTTTTATTTAATTTACTAATAATCTTATCATACATGCAATCATAAAAAAATTTATCTTTTTCTTTTTGCGTATAATATTTATTTTTTAATTTTTTGTATTCACAAACCTTGAAAAAAATATATCCAAATTCATCAAAAACATTATCTAAAGAAATTTTATTATATTTTTTAGGAAATTTATCGATAATAGAACTTTTACCAGCACTTGATGTTCCAGATAAAATTATATTCATTATAATTTATTATATAAAAAAATAAATTAAATATATTTATTTATAAAATTATTTTTTTTACTCCGAGTTAAGTTGGAGTAAAAAATTATAAAAAAATAATAATCAACTTTCAAAAATGATAAAGTTATCGCCCAGATTTTACTGGAAATTAAATCTATTATATTCCAATATAGAAAGATATAGAAATAATTATAAAATTAGAATTTTTTCTAAATTTAAAATATATTGGGATAATTTGTATAAATCTTGGAATAATTTTTATAATAAATTTCATGAAATATCACCAAGTCCTTTTAGATCTTTCTCATATTTTAATCATGAAGAATGTAATTTATTTATAAATTGGCTAGAACTTTATTCATTCTCTTATATTGAATATAATACAAGTATTTTTGAAGAGTTTAATGGTGCAATTGCTGGAATCAATGAATTTAAGGAATTGAAAAATTTAATTGAAAGTGTATATTGGATAAATACAAATATAAATTCACAATCATTTGTGTCAATTTTAAAAAAAATATATAAATTTTCAATTTCAAAGATATAAATTACAATTTTATTTTAGATATTATTTTGAATAAATATTCTAGTAAATACAAACTCTTATATCAAAAAGTATTTGGAAAAGAAAAATAATATTCATAAATAATATTATAAGATGAATTCTAATAATATTTTATTTCTTATGATTCCAGGATTCAATGGAAACAAACGGTCATGGGGGAGAATAATATCAAAATTAGGAGAAGTATATTCTTATACTCCAATATTTTACACAAAATACAAAAAAGGTCTCACAGAAAACGACTTGATTCTCAGAAATCATTGCGAACAATTATTTGAAAATATTCATCTAAAAAAGAATCAAAAAATAATCCTAATTTCGCATAGTATTGGGTCATATTTTGCATTTGAATTCGCCAAAAAATACAAAAAATATGTTATATTATCAATCATGTTGGATCCAGCTTTCATGGGTCCTGTTGGAAAAGAAAGACTTTCTGATGAAAGATTTGTCAAATTTGACAAAGAAATAAAAGACAACAATTATTCTATCCAATCTCTATTGAAAAATAAAAATTACGATATTTTAGATAAATACGTTCGCCATAATCTTATAAAACAAGTTCCAGTAAAATTTAGCAAATTTCCAACGCCAACCATATATTTTCGTAATTTAGAATTTGAAGAAGACCAAGGATATACTCTTAAAGATATAGCAATAAGAGAAGGATTATATTTCAATAAAAAAGATAAAAAATTCAAAATATATTGGCTTGTTAATGATACACATTATTGTTTCAAAAATGATAAGGTTATTTCCCAGATTTTACTGGAAATTAAATCTTTTATAAAATAAATGACTAAATTAGATGAAATAACAATTGGAAAATACATTGCAAAAGGCATGATGGGGACATTATATTTAGCAACTGATGAAAATGCAAATAAATATGCGTATAAAATTGGAAAAATATTGCCCAAGGAAGTTAAAAAATCCCTGAAAAGCGAATATTGGAGAGAGAATGATTTTGCCGAGAATCTAGCCAATAAATATCCAGATCAATTTATGCAATTATATGATTCAAGAATTCAAAATAATTGCACGCATACACAAAATTTCAGTGGATTCGATTTTACAATGAATGATTTACCAAAAGCTCAACAAACATATTATAAAAAATTACAAAAAAGTCCGTATTGTAGTATAAAATTATGGTCGCTTATTGATGGAGATTTGAAACATTTACTCAGTAAAAATAAATTATCCGCAAAAGAATTTTATGATATATACATTCAAATCGTGTATATTGTTTATTTGATGAATAAATCGGGATATTTTCACAATGATTTTCACCCAGGAAATATTGGATATGTGAAAACAAATAAAAAAACGATTGATATATTGGGACATAAAATTCCTACTCATGGATATCTTATAAAAGCAATTGATTTCGGTTTAGTTTTACACGATAAATATCCAATGAGTAAAACTTGGCGAGAAAAATATGAAAATGATAACGATTTATTCACGGTTGTCAATTTATTAAGTATAAATCTTGAAAAATCAAAGTTAGATAAATTAGATAAATGGTGGCACGCCGATAAAAAATTATCAAAACAAGAAAAAGAAATTTTACAAGAATATATGCCTAATCATAAACTAAACAAAGATAATACTAAATTTTTATACAAGAAATTATCAAAATTACTACATTATAAAATATCAGATGAAAAAATGAAAGGAGTTAAACTTCCTTACCTTATTCCTTTGGAAAAAATATTGTATGTTATCAAAAATATTTATGAACCGAAAAAAGTTCTTTTACATTTAATAAAAAATAATACATAATATATATGTTGATTGGAATTGGAGAATTCTCACATGGTATTCAGGAAAGTTGGGAATTTCGGTTTGAATTACTTAAATATGCAATAAAAAACACAAATAAAAAAATAGTTATTTTGAATGAAATGGATGATTGGATGGGAGATAATATTAGAAATAATACTATTTGGTCAAGAAAACTCAATAAACCCATAAAATACACAGGGATAAAAAGAGAAGTTCCAATTGAAGTCGAAAATAACAAACCACAATGGGGAAAATTATGGCAATATATGGCGCATTCTTTGGAAAGTAATATTTTTTTACAAATTATAAAATACATAAGAAAACATAAAGATAGAATTACTATTTATGGAGTAGATAATGGAACTCTTGATAGAGACTACGTCATGTATAAAAATATTATGAAACATTATAGCCCAAATAATATAAACTTTTTCTGGGCTCATAATCATCATGTAAATGACCAAGCATATCACCAATATAATCTTAAATATATCAAAAATAAAAGTCATAAATGGTATTGTGGGCATTATCTCAGAAAAAAACTAAAAAATAAATATTGTATTATTTTATCACAAGCGTATGAAGGAACCAATAGATTTAATGGATATTGCATTGGGAAAGATTGTGATAAAAGACTTTGGCAATTGAAATATATTTATAAAAAATTCAAATATACACCAAATAAAAAATATGTAAAACCAAATACAAAATACCAATTATTGGAAGAATTTAATAGCCCATTTATAAATTTTTCCAATAGTTTTTTCAAAAACAATAAATATGGGGAAGAATCAATTGATAAAAATGATAAAAAATGGGATTACGTATTATTTTGGAATAAAGTCAATAAATTGGAACCATATTTTGAATATTAGGTCAAATTTCTCCCAATATTATCTTACACGCAATCATATTATTATAAATATCATGTCCAACATTTTCAAATAATACGAAATTAAAATTCTCCAATTTTCCCAATTTATTCAATTCTTCAAATTTCTGTTTATTCAAATATACTTCAAATTCCTTGGAATAAATATCCGGCGAATAAATATTATAATATCCAATTATTGGAACTTCCAATTCCCGATTTATTATATTTTTTTGAATATATTTCGCATAAGATATCACACCATAATCTATCAAATCGTCTTTTTTCATTTTCAAAAATTCTTTTTCTGTCAATCGTCGAAATTTGTGTCCCAGTAAATTTTTCTCAATTGCGCGGATTCTTGCTTTATTTGCTTTCATTGTAAAATATGGTGGATTAT
>Ga0194130_10008418_pt1 | contig 10973 bp, 9 predicted proteins | sample TA2KigsurfametaG_FD_160084 | JGI IMG/M metagenome (GOLD analysis project Ga0194130, IMG submission 160084) | Freshwater microbial communities from Lake Tanganyika, Tanzania - TA2015050 Kigoma 12 surface | ecosystem: Environmental > Aquatic > Freshwater > Lake | place: Tanzania: Lake Tanganyika... | reverse complement strand
CCTGTCAATGCCCTCGACCGTGCGATTCGCAAAGCGTTATTACCGACGTATCCGCTGCTGGCCGATGTGGTCCTCGCTGACTACAAGGTGCGCATTGTCGACGAGCACCTCGGTACCGCGGCGCGGCCACGTGTCTTGATTGAGTCAGCGCGTGGCGAAGACCGTTGGACTACTGTTGGTTGTTCCGAAAACATTCTTGAAGCCAGTTGGCAAGCGCTCTGGGATTCGCTTGAATTAGCGATTGTTCGACATAATGCAACATTCACACGATAAATTCGTGTGCTATGCTATAACTATCAGTCGGCAGTGTTGCGCCTGATAGTCTGGTGTGTGAGTGGGTTTCTATCGCACGTGGTGACGTAACGAAGGAGTTTGCAGGATGGCACCGAAACACATTTGGTTCAAGGGTCAGATGATTCCGTGGGAGCAGGCCAACGTGCATGTGATGACGCATGCATTGCATTATGGTTCATCAATCTTTGAGGGGATTCGCTCATATCCAACCCCTAAAGGTACGGCGATTTTTCGTCTAGGACCTCACATTCGCCGCCTATGGGACTCCTGTAAGATCTACGGTATGGAGATTCCATTCACGCCAGAGCAAATCTCGCAGGCGTGTCGCGATGTCATCAAGGCCAACGGTTTCACCAACTCATACTTGCGTCCGCTCGTATGGCGTGGCGAAGGACCACTCGGCCTTGATGGCAAGAATAACCCCATCGAGACCATGGTTGCAGCCGTTGAGTGGGGCGCTTACCTCGGCGCTGATGGCCTCAAGAACGGCGTTGACGTAATGGTTTCATCATGGAATCGCTTGGCCGCCAACACTATCCCAACCATGGCCAAGGCCGGTGGTAACTACTTGTCGTCATACTTGATCAAGAATGAAGCCTTGCGCAACGGCTATAACGAGGGTATCGCCCTTGACACCAAGGGCAATGTGGCCGAAGGGTCGGGCATGAACTTGTTCGTGGTGCGTGATGGTGTCATGTACACTCCACCGGTCACCAACAACATTTTGCCTGGTATTACCCGCGACGCCATCATGACCATCGCCAAGGACCTCAAGATCGAGGTACGCGAGCAAGAGATGCAACGCGAAGTGCTCTACATCGCCGACGAGTTGTTCTTTGCGGGTACTGCCGCTGAAGTGACGCCAATCCGTTCAGTCGACAAGATGCTTGTCGGTAATGGTCAGCGTGGCGAAATCACGGCAGCCGTCCAAGAGCGCTTCTTCGGCTTGTTCGATGGCAAAGCCGATGACAAGCACGGCTGGTTGGATTACGTATAATACTCATAATGACAGGCAGTGCTGCCGTACCGGAGCACTGCCTGTCGTGTTCGTTCTGTAGTTGAGGAGCCTGAAATGTCATCTGCACCCCAAACACTGTTTGAAAAAATCTGGAATCGTCACATGGTTCGTCCAGAAACACCGTTGACGCCAGCTATTCTCTATATCGACTTACATTTAGTGCACGAAGTGACCTCACCACAAGCGTTTTCGGAGCTTCGTCAGCGTGGCCTCAACGTACGCCGCCCTGAGCAGACTATCGCCACGATGGACCACTCTACGCCGACGACGCCGCGCGACGCCAACGGGATTATTCCCGTGCAAGATGTACAAGCTCAAGCGCAGTTGACCCAACTCGAGACCAACTGTCGCGATTTTGGTATTCCCTTGTTTGCCCTCGGTACCGAAAACCAAGGCATCGTCCATGTCATTGGACCCGAGCAGGGCTTGACCCAGCCCGGTATGACCATCGTCTGTGGTGACAGTCACACGAGTACACATGGCGCATTCGGTGCTCTTGCCTTCGGTATCGGTACATCCGAGGTCGGTCACGTGTTGGCCACCCAATGCTTGCTCCAAAGCAAGCCCAAAACCATGGAAATCCGCGTGAACGGCCGGCTTACGCCTGGTGTCAGCGCTAAAGATATTATTCTTGCCATCATCGCCAAAATCGGCGTCGGTGGTGGGACCGGCTACGTCGTCGAATACACCGGCGAAGCGATTCGTGCATTGAGCATGGAAGAGCGCATGACCATCTGTAACATGTCAATCGAAGGTGGTGCTCGCGCTGGTCTGATCGCTCCCGACGACGTCACGTTCAACTACATCAAGGGCCGCCCACGTGCCCCACAAGGTGCCGACTGGGATGCCGCCGTCGCCGACTGGTCAACCCTCAAGACAGACCCGGGCGCCAAGTACGATGCCGTCGTTGAGCTCGATGCCAATACGCTCGTGCCCATGATTACCTACGGCACCAACCCGGGGATGGGTATGGCGATTACCGCAACCGTACCGACCGTGTCCGATATGCACGATGATCAGTCCAAAGCTGGCCTCGAGAAGGCGTTGAAGTACATGGATTTGCAACAGGGCCAGTCCCTGTTGGGCAAAAAGGTCGATGTCGTCTTTATCGGCAGTTGCACCAACTCGCGCATCTCAGATTTGCGTTTGGCCGCCGAAGTCTTCAAGAACCGCAAGGTTGCTGACGGTGTGCGCGTCATGGTGGTGCCTGGCTCACAACAAGTTAAGAAACAAGCCGAACAAGAGGGTTTGGCTGACATCTTCCGTCAGGCCGGTGCCGAGTGGCGTGAGGCCGGGTGTTCAATGTGTATTGCCATGAACGGTGACCAACTCAGCCCTGGCCAATACGCCGTTTCAACCAGCAATCGTAACTTCGAAGGACGTCAAGGCAAGGGCGGGCGTACATTCTTGGCTAGCCCTCTGACCGCAGCAGCGAGTGCCATCAAGGGGGTAGTCAGTGACCCACGTGAAATCCTCTCGTAGTGATCATCGGTCACAGTGGCTCCTCAAAGCGCCACTTGGATTAATGCTCATTGGTCTCGGATTCAGCATTGCCGGTGATGCCGTGTCGCGCAAAAGCAACGCGCAGTCGTGGTTTTGGCGCGGCACAATCGGCCTCGTGCTGATGAATGCTGGGGTAAGTGTAGTAGGAGATGCAGTGCGCCATCGCACGCTGATGGATGTGCTCGCAGAGAGAGGTGAATAAATGGACAAGTTTGTGCCATATCAAGCACGCTATGCCGTGCTCCCAGTCGAAAACGTCGATACCGACCAGATTATTCCTGCCCGATTCCTCAAGACCACCAACAAGGCAGGTCTCGGCGATAGTTTATTCGCAGATTGGCGCTATGATAACGACGGCAACCCGAATCCCGATTTTGTGTTGAATCAACCATTCGCCAAGGGTGTTGAGGTGCTGGTTGCCGGCAACAACTTTGGCTGTGGCTCATCACGCGAGCATGCGCCGTGGGCCTTGCAGGGATTCGGCTTCAAGGCAGTGTTGAGCACCTACTTTGCCGACATCTTCCAAAACAACGCCCTCAAAAACGGCGTGTTGCCCATTGTTATCCCTGAGAACGTCTACAACTATCTCGTTGAAGAGGATGCCAAGAATCCTGGGCATGCCACGGTCTCAGTCGATCTTGAGAATCAGTCAATTACTCTACCAGACGGTGAGAGCATCAACTTCCCGATTGAACCATTTGCCAAGTACTGCGTACTCAACGGCGTCGATCAACTGGGCTTTTTGGCATCAGCAGATGCAGATGTCTCACAATTCGAAACTGCACGTGCACCACGTGTCAACACGATGGGACTTATATGAACGCAATTATTACCACACTCCCCGGAGATGGCATTGGGCCAGAGGTGATTGCTGAGGCAGTCGCAGTCCTTCATCGTGTGGGTGAAGTCTATGGCCACACATTTGAGATTCGCACCGCCTTGCTCGGTGGCTGTGCCATCGACGCCCATGGTACCGCACTGCCACAAGAGACTATTGATGCCTGCACGAGTGCTCATGCGGTGCTCCTCGGTGCCGTTGGTGGCCCCAAGTGGGATAACCCGGCTGCCAAAGTCCGTCCTGAGCAGGGGTTACTCGGCATACGCAAGACGCTCGGCTTATTTGCTAACTTACGGCCTGTGACCATTCATGAGCAGTTGCTGGCCGCCTCACCACTTCGCCCTGAGCTCCTCAAAGATGTCGACATGGTGGTGGTGCGTGAATTGACCGGCGGTATTTATTTCGGCGAAAAGAAACGCTCGCCCCATGAGTCCGGTGAAATCGTCATCGATACCTGTGTCTATACCACCGGTGAAGTCGAGCGTATCATTCGCGCTGCAGCCACCATCGCCCGTGGTCGCAAAAAGAAGTTGGTCTCTGTCGACAAAGCCAACGTGCTTGAGACCTCACGCTTGTGGCGTGCGACGACTGCGCGCGTAATGGCTGACGAGTTCCCTGACGTCGTGCTTGAGCACATGTTGGTTGACGCATGTGCCATGCACCTCATCCGACGTCCCGCTGATTTTGATGTGATTGTCACTGAGAACATGTTCGGTGATATTTTGACCGACGAAGCCTCACAACTCGCTGGGTCGATGGGTATGCTACCTTCTGCATCGTTGGGTGCTGATAGTGGTGGTCCTACCCGCATGGGGCTGTACGAGCCAATCCATGGCTCGGCTCCCGATATTGCCGGTAAGGGCATTGCCAACCCGATGGCCACCATTTTGAGTGTTGCGCTTCTCTTGCGTCATTCACTCGGTCTTGAAGCCGAAGCACAGGCTGTCGAGAACGCAGTCTATGCCACCCTTGAGGCAGGTATTGTCACTGGTGATGTGGCGGCGAAGGGCGCACCTGTGTCCGACACAAAAAGCGTTGGTGCTGCAATCGTATCGCGTATCGTGTAACGAGAATTGCCATGAAGCGTATAGTTATTCTGGGCGTGCCAATTGATGATGTCACCGAGCAAGAAGCGGTGAAATACATTGATTCCCTGATGAACGATGGGCAACTGCACCAAGTGGTGACAGTCAATCCCGAGTTTGTCATGGAGGCCCAACGAGATCAGCGCTTCATGCAAGTGCTCAACGATGCGTCACTGGCTACTGCCGATGGCATGGGTATTCTCTTGGCCGCACGCTGGCTAGGCACACCTCTTCGTGAGCGAGTGACTGGAGTCGCACTCGTTGAACGGCTTGCTAAGCAAGCCGTCATTCGGGGTTGGCGAATCTTCTTTCTTGGTGCTGCACCAGGAGTGGCAGAAAAGGCTGCTCAGGTGCTCCGTCATCGGTATGCCGGTCTTCAGATTGCTGGTTGTTATGCGGGTTCTCCAAGTATCATCGAAGAACCGTATGTACGTCAACAAATTCTTGATGCGAACCCCGATATTTTGTTTGTAGCGTATGGTCATCCAGCACAAGATCTCTGGATAGCGCGTAATCAAACCCTTATCAATGTCCCGCTTGCCATAGGGGTCGGTGGCACTTTCGACGAAATCGTCGGTATAGTTCCACCAGCCCCGGCTTGGATGCATACAATGGGCCTCAAATGGGTATGGCGTTTGATGCAACAACCGAGGCGATTCAAGCGCATATTCAACGCAGTTGTCCTTTTTCCAGTGTCGGTTTTGATGCGTCGATTCCGCGGTTCCTAGCAAATTGAGTATTTTCATGAACGCATTTCGAACAGCACTTCTCATTCTTATCGTGTGGGAATGTGCTGTCGTGCTTTTTCAATTACCTGAGTTCTTGCTACCTGCACCATCAATAATTGCCATGCGTCTGTGGCAAGAAATGCAGCAGCCGATTATCTACCAACACACTGCTATCACAGCAGTTGTGTCCGTACATGGACTCCTTAACGGTACGCTGTGTGGCGTCGTTGTTGCATGGCTGTTCTATCATGTCACTGTACTACGCACGTCCTTTGCATGGGTGCTCACAAGCAGTCAAGCAATTCCGGTCATTGCGCTTGCACCGCTTTTTTTGATCTGGATTCCAGAGACTTATTGGGCGAGAGTGTGCGTTGCTACGATTATCACCTTTTTTCCGATCTATTCAGCAACATACACCGCTCTAGCTCGTATTGCGCCAGAACTGCGCGAAGTTGCACATCTCAATGGTGCAACGGCATGGCAGACGTTACGGCATGTAGAATTGTATCAAGCACTCCCTGTAGTATTGAGTGGTATGCGGACAAGCATGGCCCTCGCAACTACAGGTGCCGTGGTCGGTGAATTTTTGGGTGGCCGAGATGGACTTGGTGCACTAATTAACATTGCACGTGGTCTCTTTGATACGACGTTAGTCTTTGTGGCCATCATTATATTGATTGTCATAACATTGTTTATGCATTTATTGCTTACGGTTTTTACACAATATGGCGAATCAGTTGCTGATGGTACATCGTAAATCGTCTATAATACGTACAAACAAGGTCACTCAATTAGTGTAAGGATGTTGAGCAATGCGCGTTCGATTACATATAGTTCTTGTGATGATTTGCCTCTTTGTATTGAGTGGTTGTGCTACCGCTGTTCAACCTACCTCCGAATTGCGACCGATCGTTGTTGGTATGCCGTTTATCCCTAATGTACAGTTTGCGCACTTCTACGTTGCCGATCAAGAGGGATACTTCGCTGATGAAGGACTCTCCGTGACCTTTGACTATAACTTCGAAAATGATGTTGTCCAACGTATCGCAACAAACAATCAAATCACATTTGCGCTGGCCAGCGCAGACTCCATCTTGTTAGCCCGCAGCAAAGGATTACCAGTCAAAGCGGTAATGGCCACTACACAGTCGTTTCCAATTGGATTTATCAGTAAATCGAATACTGGAATTACTTCTCTTGACGATTTACGTGGAAAATCAATCGGCATCCCAGGTCGTTTTGGTGCAAGTTACATCGGGTTACAGGCCATTCTTCGTGCTGGTAATTTGACTGAAGATGATGTGCGTATTCAAGAAATTGGCTTTACGCAGGTTGTCGCACTCCGTGAAGATAATGTCGATGTGGTCAGTGGATACGTCAACAATGAGCCTATCCAGCTTCGGAATGCAGGCGTTGATGTCAATGTACTTGCTGTCAGCGAACTCTATCCTCTTGCGTCGGATCATCTGATTGTGAGCGAGCAAACACTCTCGACTGACCGAGCGCTAGTTGAAAAATTCACCCGTGCAATGTTGCGTGGCATGAATCGCGTCAATCAAGATCCCGATGCAGCATTCAAAGTCGCAGTAACTGCGATTCCGGAAGCGAAACGCGTTGATCCGAATCTCGGTGTGGCCATACTAAAAGAGACAGTACGGCTTTGGCAACCTGAGAATCTCGGCGTCATACAGGTATCAAACTGGCAGAACACATATACGCTCTTGCAGCAGATGAACTTAATAAATGCTGAGTTACCTCTCCAAGATGCATTTGACACATCGTTTGTATCACAATAGCAAAGTAGACGCATGCCAGCATATCTCTTTGATCTCGATAACACAATGTATCCAGCGGATGCAGGCATTACTGAAGCACTTGAACACCGCATGAATGACTACGTTGCGCGAATATCTGGTCTTCCTATCGATCAGGCTAAATCATTACGCCAACACTATTTTGAGCGGTATGGTACTACCCTGCGCGGTCTACAAACGCATCATGAGGTTGATGTTGAGTCGTATCTTGCTGATGTCCATAACATAGATGCTGCACAATACATCAGCCCTAATCTCACGCTCGTTTCACATCTAGAATCATGTGGTTATCCGTGGGGAGTATTTACTAACTCCCCACTCGAACACGCGACGTCCATTTTGCGCAAGTTAGGCTTTAATGCGTTAAATTTTCCTATTGTTGATATTCGTGCCATGCAATTTCATCCAAAACCACATCCAGATGCATACCAAATTGCGTTAGAAATAATGTCGAGTAGTGCTCACGATGCTGTGCTATTTGAAGACACACTACATAATCTCAGTTATGCGAAAGCAATCGGTATGCAGACGGTATATATATCGCATGCTGCATCACCGGACATCATTCCACCCTATGTAGATCATTGTTTCTCTGATATCACTGTGGCGGTGGCGCACCTTATCATATGAGGTGATATGCAGTCATTACCAGTGGTCAATGGTCAATTACAAAAGTATCAACGTCTTATACCGGTTTTGCGTCGTAGTCGCTATCATGCGCAAGACATCGAGTTATCGTTGTACGACGTTCCACTCCGTGCTCGACGAGCTATTCGTAAGTTATACCGACACCTGGTCGAATTAACCTTTCTGTTGCGTCCCTGGCTTGACAACCCCGATTTTCCAACAACTATGGCCGAGCGTCGGTTGCAAACATTTGTACTCACCGCAAAATGGAGTCAAATAATTGGCGCGTTACACGATGTCGTACCGAATCAAACCTTAATTGATAGCACAAGAGTGCATCGCGTCATTCACGATTTGCGCGGTGGTGCACTTGCTTCTCTTAGCCTCTATTTACAACTAGCCGAATCTGGCGATTTACAGGCTCAAGATATACCTCAAATGGTACTTCTGGCAAACGATCACGCAAAAATGCTGCGTACTGCAATTTCAGATTTGGACAGAATTCGTTATACGCGTGATGAGCTGTTTCTTCCACAATCCTTAGAGTCCATTGTGACCCATTGGCGTGATATACAGTATCGAATTGCAACGGGTGAATCAGCACCGGTAACGTGTAGTAGTAGTGTCCATGGATATATAGCCGATTCAGTGATTGAACTTGCTGCGCTAGATCGTTTGTTATACAACCTCGTCAATAATGCCGTTCGTTATGCTCATGGTAAAGAGATCATGATACGCATCTCACATTTCTGCACAATGGACGATATGGTTCAATTTGTTGTGTCTAATGCTATCACCGAAGAGCATCAGCAGTTGTTGAATCATCTTACAGGCCGCAATACACAAGCATTAGTCACATCATCCATGACAACGACAGGGAGCGGACTAGGTCTGGGAATCTGTGCAGACATAGTGGCACACATGTTCCAGACGGATATTGATGAGATTCTGCGACAGCACTACTTTACTGTACAGTGGCACACCAATACATTTGAAGTTTCGTTTGTGTGGCCTCTAGTTGATGTCTCGTAATCAGTCTCTGCGTAAACGTTGCAGTAGTTCAGTATGGTTCGTAGCAGGAGATTCACACGTATAATTGCGGCATACATAAACCGTTTGCTTGCCTTGGATTGCCTGCTTATTTTGACATAATGTTAATTCTGGATTACTTGCCGCATATACAATCACATCAGTAAATACCGCAGACGCATGTACAGTAGCAGCGAGTGTACCATTGCCCACAATAACAATCTCTGTGCTGGGGGTGACTGATCGTTCCATGGCTGCAAGAATACGACCAAACCCATTTGGCCAACGTTCAACAAGTTGAGCGTAGCGTGCTAACAGTTGTTCTGCTATCAACGCAAAATACGGCTCATCATGAATGACACTTAATCGTTGTAGAACATCTATCGCCGTGGCGGTGCCACTCGGCGTTGCATTATCGGTGCGTTCTGCGGGACGCACGATTAGTTGTTCGTGTAAATCAGAAGTATCATACAATCGTTGTTCGGACTCTACATAAAATCGTGTCACAATCTGTCGTGCAAGATTTGTTGCAAATTCGAGGTTTCGGGGCTCGCCATTTGCTGTATAGAGTTGGAGCGCCGCATCTGCCACGTTTGCATAATCATCCAAAAACCCAATGGTTTGTCCTCGATCCCCGTCTTTCCAGATACGATAGAGTAGATCGTGGTGTGACATCTGGGTACGTACAAAGTCAAGCGCCTTCTGAGCTGCATCAAGCCAGGCTATTTGGCCAATATAGCGCCCTGCCGTTGCTAGTCCTGCGATCATCAACCCATTCCATGATGCAATGATCTTGGTATCACAGTGAGGCCGGGTGCGTTTGTTCCGTGCACGTATAAGTACATCGTTTGCACGTGCAATCACGCGATGGAGCGCGTGTTCATCGGTCTGAATCTGTGTCGCAAATGTGCTCATATCACCTCGGCGCTGCAGGACGTATTGGTGTTCGAAGTTTGGTGATTTATCAACCTTATAAAAACTTCGTACCGTTCCAGCATCGTCTTCGAGGAGATTGTCTAGTTCTGATGCGCTCCATACGTAGAAAGTGCCTTCTTCACCATCCGAGTCTGCATCGAGTGCAGAATAAAACCCTCCATCTGTGTGTTGCATCTCACGGAACGCCCATGTAATTGTTTCATCGCAGATACGAGCGTACATCGGGTTGCGCGTCACTTGAAATGCTTCTGCATATGCGGTTATTAATAGCCCGTTATCGTACAACATCTTTTCGAAATGTGGGACTTGCCACTCACCATCAACACTGTAACGATGAAATCCCCCACCTAGCTGATCGTAGAGTCCACTATTGGCCATCGCGTCCAATGTGTGTGTCGCCATTTGTAACGATTGTGCTGAATGCGTTCGTTGATGATGGCGAAGTAGGAATGATATGGTAATCGCTGGCGGAAACTTTGGTGCATTTCCGAAGCCGCCGTAACTCGCATCAAAATCAAGCGACAGTTGTTGTAGCGCATTACTGATGAGTTGTTCAGTGATTGTGAGTGATGCAGCTGGTACACCGAGCATAGCTTGTATTTCATTGCGCATATCTGCTGCCGCTGTGCGTAGCTGCGCCTCGCGATCAAGCCACGCCGTATGCACGGATTGCAACACTCGCCTAAATCCGGGCATGCGCCCTCTGTCTTCTGGTGGATAGTAGGTGCCTCCATAAAAAGGGTCACCCTCCGGCGTAAGGAACATTGTCATTGGCCATCCACCATGCCCAGTCATGCGTTGTACGGCTGTCATATATATGGCATCAATGTCAGGGCGTTCTTCACGGTCAACTTTGATGCATACGAAGTATGCATTCATTAGTGCGGCTATACTCTCATCACTAAATGACTCATGCTCCATCACATGACACCAATGGCACGCTGAGTACCCAATACTGAGCAGAATTGGTCGATTTGATTCGCGTGCGGTTGTGATGGCATCTGTGCCCCATTCACACCATTCAACTGGGTTATACGCATGTTGCAGCAAATACGGGCTTTTCGCATGGATGAGTCTATTGGGAAAAGCCCGTATTTGCAA
>Ga0194130_10008413_pt1 | contig 10979 bp, 9 predicted proteins | sample TA2KigsurfametaG_FD_160084 | JGI IMG/M metagenome (GOLD analysis project Ga0194130, IMG submission 160084) | Freshwater microbial communities from Lake Tanganyika, Tanzania - TA2015050 Kigoma 12 surface | ecosystem: Environmental > Aquatic > Freshwater > Lake | place: Tanzania: Lake Tanganyika... | reverse complement strand
TGCTAAATCACCATTCATGGATGTGTACGCAGAAAAGGTTCGCAGATTCTTGCAGCACACCGAGACAACCATTGAGGACTTTGGTGGCGTTGTCAAGAAAGCTCAATACAACGGTCTGTTGAATCCAGTCGCCCAATATGGCGGCGAAGTAACCATAGAGCAGGTTTTGAATTCGACGATGATTTCCAACCCACTCACGTTGATGATGTGTTCACCAATTGGTGACGGGGCAGCGGCGCTTGTTGTCGCGTCTGACGCATATCTTGCGAAGAAGGGTATCAGGAACGGTGTGAAGATTCGTGCTTCGGTTTTGCAATCTGGTTCAAACTTGGGCTCTGGCCCACAAGCGGGTGAACGAGCAGCAGAGATTGCCTACGAAACAGCCGGAGTTGGTCCGTCTGATATTGATGTAGTCGAACTTCATGATGCCACGGCATCGGCGGAAATAATGCGTTACGAATCACTTGGTTTCGCACAAGAAGGAGAAGGTTTCAAACTCGTTCGGGATGGGTCAACCCGAATTGGCGGTCGAATTCCCGTTAACCCGAGTGGTGGACTTCTCGCTCGCGGACACCCAATAGGCGCAACGGGGGTAGCGCAACTTGTTGAACTTGTCGCTCAGTTAAAGGGTGAGTGTGGCCCACGACAGGTTGTTGGAGCAAAAGTTGCCCTAGCAGAAAATGGCGGCGGTTGGGTCGGTGGCGACTCGGCAGCTGAGTGTGTGCATGTCCTAAGTAGGTAAACCAAGCATGATGAGATCAAACACTCCAACCACTGAAGCTTCGTATCGAAGTGAGCTGGCTTCGCTCACGATTCCTCAGGCAATCGCGCGTCGCGCCGCAGATACTCCTTCGGCACCAGTAGTACGCTTCAAGCAATTTGGGTTGTATGTGACCCGCACCTGGCAAGAATATAACCGCGATATTGAGACATTTGCAATTGGTTTGAAGAAGATGGGACTCAAACGAGGTGATTCACTGGCAATCATCGGGGACCCTGGATACTTTTGGATGGTTGCGGATGCAGCCGTAATGACGCTGCGTGGAATTTCATTTGGGATTTACACCACGTGTTCACAGGAAGAAATTCAATACCAGCTAGATGTTGCGTCTGCCTCAATGGTCGTCGTAGAAAACCAAGAATATGTTGACAAAGTTCTAAAGCTGAAGGACTCATGTCCTTCAATGAGAAAGTTGATTGTTGACGATGTTGCAGCGCTTTACTCTCATCCCGACGAACGAATCAACTCGGTTGCAAGTGTCTTCGAACTCGGTCGCCATGAATTTGACGCCGAAATTGAAGAGTTGCGCCGCGTGCGCGAAACGGGTGATCCGCGAGAAACCGCTCTGTTGGTCTTTACATCTGGGACGACTGGTACGTCAAAAGCGGCTGAGATTAGTCACCGAAACTTCCTCTTTGGTGGAGCATTGCAATTTTGTGAAATGTTCCCAGCGATGAGCGGCCCGGGAGAGCGAAGAGTGATGGCGCACTTATCGTTGGCTCATGCTTTTGAAAGAATCTTCGCGTTGTACACGCCAATTATTTCTAGTGAAGTGGTTCACATTGGCGACGATCTTGAGTCGCTTCCTACAACATTGTTCGAAGTGCAGCCGTTCTATTTCCACGCCGTGCCACGTATCTGGCAGAAAATGGCAGCAAAGGCAATCACTGATATCGAACGGTCGAGTTGGCTAAAGAAGTTGACATACAAAATTGCGATGAAAATTGCCCGTCGTTATCGCGATAAGAAGTGGAGCGGGAAGTCAGATTTAGTAATCAGTGTGTTGTACCGAGTTTCACGTGGATTGGTTTTTAGACCGATGTTGCGAAAGTTCGGACTTGCACATGCGGTCTACGGACTTACTGCTGGAACTCACATTCCCAATGAGGTTCAGGGTGTCTGGCAATGTTGGGGTTTGAATTTGGTCAATGGTCTTGGCATGACGGAAGTTGGTTATGTCGCCTTTCAAACCGATCCATTTCCGAAGCCTGGTGACGTCGGCTATAAGGTTCCGGGACTTGAGGTTGTGCTCAAGAAAGATGGCGAGTTGTTGTATCGGGGCGAGGGAGTGTTTAAAGGTTATCTAAAAGAACCTACGCTGACAGCCGAATCGCTATCGAAAGATGGCTGGTTCCATAGTGGTGACTCGGGGACAATCGATGGGGATGGCCGCATCACCTTGGTTGGCCGTAAAAAAGACGTCATGGTCACATCGGGTGGTAAGAACATAGCTCCAGCGTTTATCGAAAATCTGATGAGAGCAAGTTCATATATCAGCGAGTTTGTAGTGATCGCTGATAACCGAAAATTCCCATCAGCGCTCGTGGAGATTGATTTTGCCACCGTTTCGGAGTGGGCGAAAAATGAGGCACTAATCTTCACCGGCTTCACAAGCCTCACACAACTTCCCGAGGTCAAGGCGCTCATTGCACAAGAAATTGAAATACGAAATAAAACTCTGGCACAAGTTGAAAGAATCAAAAAGTTCCAGATTATTCCGCGAGAACTTGACCCAGAGGAAGGAGACACCACGCCATCTCGAAAGATTCGCCGAAAGTACACAGAGAACCTATTTTCTGATCTGATTGATGAAATGTACCTAGACGAAGTCGAAGAATTGAAGTTGCTCGCAAGGCAATGACAATGAAAGCAAAAAGGGAAAAGGGAGGGAAATTAAACAACTTCCAAATTTAATTGAAGTACGATGAACTAAACATCACTCAAACTGAAAGGAACCACATAATGATAAATCGAAATTCGTCATCGGGGCTCATGCGTTGGAGGCACAACTCCCGCAACAAGGTTGCAGTAGGACTTGCTTTGACACTTACTATTGCACTCGGTTCGGGCATGGCACCCGCTGGTGGCTCAAACTCAAAGCCGTCAGCCAAGACAACAATCGAAAAGACCAGTAAGTACAGCATGGGTCCGAAGGATTTTTACTTGGTTACCAGTACTGCAAAAGTAACAACTTCCGAAGCTAAAGCAACCAATCAGAAGGCTGCTAATGCAGTGGTTACTCGAAAGGTTCTGAGCACAAGCACCAACGCATCTACAAAGGTAATTACATCTAAAATCAGCGAAATATCGGTGACCAAGAAAGCGGATAAGACCGTCAGGGTTACCAAGGAAATCGTTGAGGTAAAGACCCCATTGCCAAAAAAGAAGGCAACCGGAGCTCCGATCTCAATTGGCTGGATTACCGATGCGAGTTCAATTACAAAGAGCACCTATTACCCCGAGTATGAAGGCGCAAAGATTTTCTTCCAAGCGCTCAACGATCACGGCGGTATTAACGGGAGACCCGTACAAATTCTCGTTGAAGACATGAAAATTGACCAGCAACTGGCTGTATCCGCAGCCAACAAACTGCTCAACGAAAGTAACGTCATTATGCTCGCGGGTGGCACGCTCGAGGCTCGACTGCCTGCAGTATTCAATGTCGTTCGCGCAGCTGGAGCGCCATTCTTGACAGGTCATAGTGCACGACCCGATATGTTCCCATCAAACCCAGATCCACTGTTGTTCACTGTGGGCAATGTGTTCGAGGCAATGTCAGATGCTCGTGTTCAGTTGTGGCCGCAACTATTCCTCAAGGAATTTCCAAATGGTGGCACTTCTGCTTGCTACATCCATGAGGCACCTGCCGCTGTGGCTGTGTGTAACCGATGGCTCGAGCAATTACAGATAAAGTCACCTCAGTGGAAAGCGGGTGTAATCGCGAAGGCGCCTTTGTCGACTGCTGACTTCACATCATTTATTCGACCAATTGTGAACTCAAACCCAACAGTGTTTTTTGACATCTCGATTGCGTCACATGCAATCGGCACAGCAGTAGCTGCTCGAAATCTTGGTTACAAAGGACCTATTGTGTTCTCAATGACAGCAACGCCAGAAACTGACATTCGCATTATTGCCAACCAGGTTACTGGTGACAATTTGTACGCAATTACCAACATCACTTCGATCTATGACAATGTGCCCGAAGTGAAACAGGTAGTTGCTGCTGCAAAGACATATGGAGTCTCGAGTCCAGCTTCGTCGGCAACGATGAACGGTTGGTTGATGGGAATGGTCATCGCTGACTCACTTAACCGTTGTGGGGCAACATGTGATCGCGCCAAGCTGCGCAACTCGCTTGAGAAGTTAAGCCTTGATGCGACTGGAATCACCGGAGGAGTTCTTGCCTATTCGTCAACTGATCACGTTGGTAAGCGTTATTGGACAGGATATAAATGGGATGCCTCAAAGAATCGTCTGGTCCGGGCGCTTCCGGGCTGGATCGTCTTCAGCCCAGAGGACTTGCTCATTCCAATTAAGTAAGAAGTCTTGACTAAATCGTCAGGGTGATTTGCCTGAGTGGCAAATCACCCTGACTCTCATTCTTTAATGTTTTGGTTTTGGAAGGTGCATTGAGTGGACATTTTTTTCATTGTTGACATCCTGAAACTTGCTGGGACGTACATCTTAATGAGTTTGGGTTTCGTGGTGATCTACAAGGCATCGCACGTGCTCAATCTGGCCCAACCCGGTTCGGTGATGTTGACTTCATTTATTGGGCTGCAATTATTGCCGCAGAATTTTGATAGCCCGACAAGTTTTGGCAAACTCTTGCTCACATTTGCCTTGATGACCGTTGGTGGAATTATTTTTGGTCTTGGTGTTTACCGTTATTTTATTCAACCACTGTCAGGTACCTCGCGAATTTCGATCGTGTTAATGACACTTGCAGCCTTGTTTCTACTGGAGGCAGTTGTTGACATTATTTGGCCGGGAGAGAGTGGGTTCATGGCGCTTCCCGGCACCTCAATCGGATTTCAAGCAAGTGACACGGTTTATATACGTTTATTTGATCTTTTGCCACCAGTTGTCGGTTTCGTCGTTTGGCTGGCATTACTGCTCTTCTATCGTCTTTCACGACAGGGCATCCGCGTCCAAGCGGTTGCCGAAAAATCTTCTCTCGCTGCGCGTCGCGGAATCAACATCGATCACATTGGTGCAGTCTCATGGGCGATTGCAGTTGTCGTAGGTGTGATTGCGGGGATGACAATTGGGACTCAAAGTGTGGTGAGTACTTTGATCGTGGGTACAGCATTGAAGGGATTCACCGTTGCGCTTGTCGGAGGGCTTGACAGTATTGAAGGTATTCTTCCCGCCGCCTTGCTGATTGCGGCACTAGAGGTTGCAACAGTTCGCTGGATTGACCAGCAGTGGTCGGAAGCGGTCCCATATATCGTTTTGCTTGTTGTACTAATGATTAAACCATGGGGTTTATTTGGTCGCACAGAGGAATTAGAACGTGTCTAATCTCAAAGACGCATCTTCAAAACTCATGGCGTTTAGTTATCGATCACCGTATCTAAGCACGAGCTATCAACAGGATTCTGGTCTTTTTGCGCCATCAATTAAGCGCATTAATTTCATCATGCTGCTAGTTGTCTTTATCGCCCTAGTGCCTTACGTGTCTTCGGCTTCAATTCTCAGCGTAGCGAATTTTTCACTTATCGCAATAATTGGTGCTGTTGGATTACAAGTTGTAACAGGCATGGCGTCACAACTCTCGCTCGGACATGCTGCGTTTATGGCCACGGGCGCATTTGTCTCAACAGGAATGTTTTTTCAATTGAATCTGCCGCCTTGGCTGATCATTCCAATTGGCTCAATAAGCGGAATGATGTTGGGTTTCATCTCGGGAATTCCGGCTCTTCGCTTGCGAGGTTTCTATCTTGGCATCACCACACTTGCATTACAAGCGATTGTTGGCGTTGCATGTCTCAAATATCAGGTATTTCTACAGACTCGCTACGGCACGACTACCGATTTGCTCTTGCCCCAGCTTAGGGTACTCGGAGTCACGATTGAATCAAGCGCGAGTTGGTTTTTCTTCTTGCTGGTTGTGTCTGGTTTGTCGGTGTTCTTTGTCAAGAATCTCTCGCGGTCGCAGTTTGGTCGTGATACCGCTGCTATGCGACAAAGAGAAGTAGTTGCCGAAAGTCTCGGAATCAATGTTGCCATTGTGAAGCTTCGTGCCTTTGCAATTGCGGGATTTTTTGGTGGCCTATGTGGTACACTGCAAACGTTTTTTTTCCGTCAGGCAAGTATCGAAGACTTTAGCCTTACCGTCAGTGTGAAATATCTGGCGATGATTATGATCGGTGGTCTCGGAGTCGTATCTGGTGCGGTCTACGGTGCCGTCTTCGTAACAGGGACCACCTTCTTAGTTGGTGAGATCATTTCGCGTGGTGGGCTTACCGAAACGCTTGGACCAAAGACTCGTGGAATCGAACTGCTCATCTTTGCAATGATGATGATTGTCTTCTTAATCTTTGAGCCAGACGGTATCGCCGGAGTGTGGACGCGAGTTAAGGGATACTTTCAATTGTGGCCGTATCGATATGTAAGTACGACAAGAGTAAAGCGATGAACCTATTAGAACTGCGTCAAGTTGAGGTTGCGTACAACAAGGTGGCCACGGCCATCTCCGCTGTCTCAATCGAGGTACCAACTGGCAAGATTACCGCGTTACTTGGTCCCAACGGCGCCGGAAAATCCACGACACTTAAGGCGATCTCAGGATTTCTCCGTGGCGAGAATGCCGAAGTGGTTTCAGGCGAAATTATCTATGATGGCAAGAAGATTACCGAGTTGCCTCCGTACGAGGTGAGCAAACTCGGTATCTCGCTCGTGCCCGAGCGCGACAAAGTCTTTGAATTGCTTTCAGTTGATGAAAATCTTCGTGCGGTTTCGATGTTGTCATCTGATGTACAGGAAGCATACGAGTTGTTTCCTCTCCTAAAGAAACTCAAAGGAAATACAGCTGGTTATCTCTCTGGTGGCGAGAAACAACTCTTGGCTATCGCCATGGCTTTGATTTCCAAGCCGCGGCTTTTGCTCGTCGACGAACTATCGCTCGGCCTAGCTCCAATTGTTGTGAGCACTGTACTCAAAGAATTGCTCAAAATTCAGAAGTTGTTTGATCTCACGATCTTGCTTGTCGACCAAAATGCACTCGCGGTGTTAAGAATCGCGGAAGTGGGTTACATCATTGAAGATGGTCATATTGTCTTTGCAGGATCTGCCTCTGAGTTACTTTCGCATGGCGACATTATGGAGTTCTATGTAGGTAAGTCGGATGGTCCGGGAGGTGATCGTACATACCGAAATGTGAAGCAATATCGGCGAAAGCGGAGGTGGTGGGGATGAGTAGAGCACAAAATGTCGCATTGAGTCTCGAAGGTGTGTCGATCTCTTTTGGAAACACCGCGGTAGTCAAGGATATTAGTTTCGATATCGGCATCGACGAGCTCAATGCACTTGTTGGTCCTAATGGTGCCGGCAAAACTGCGCTGCTAAACGCCATTTGTGGTATCTACAAGATTTCGAGCGGTTCAATCAGTCTCTATGGTGAGCGCATTGATGGTAAACGAGCACATGAGGTTGCATCTCGAGGTGTCGGTCGAGCATTTCAGCATGCTGAAGTCTTCCCGAAGTTGTCGGTGCTCGATAATTTGCTCGCAGCAGAGCACAGAAATGTACATCTGAACTCGATAGCGCAAGGTTGCTACTTCGGAAAGTATCTTCGTCGCGAAGTGGCGGCGCGCGCTCGCGTAGAGCAGGTCATTGACTTCTTTGAGTTGGAAAAGTATCGAAAGGAGCCTGCGGGTGGTCTTTCATTTGGTTTGCAGAAGTTGGTTGGTGTTGCTCGTGCCGTTTGCACGAGACCAAAGTTGTTACTCCTAGATGAGCCCTCGTCGGGGCTTACTCGTGAAGAGAAAGAAGACTTCGCACGGTTCTTGCTTCGTCTGCGTTTCGATACGAAAATCCCAATTCTTTGGGTCGAACATGACATGGAAATGGTCACTGATCTAGCGGACAGAGTAATTGCGCTTGACTATGGATTAAAAATTGCTGAGGGTACACCTAACGAGATCATTAAAAATCCAGACGTGATCGCGTCATACCTTGGAATCGCTGATACCGAACCGATTGGCTAGTTAGGCATTGTCAGCGTCGCGCTCGACAATGCCTACAACGCGAAAAGTGGTGTGTAGTTGATTCTTTTCGTTTAGCAGCGCAATGTCGTACGTAATTATACCCTTACCCTTTGAACTCACTCGCAGATCGGCAATGGTTGTCTCTGCGTGCACAGTTGTCTCTGGGTACAGAGGTAAAAGCCATTTCGCCTCGGATATGGCGATTCCGCCTTTGCCATGCGCGTCCTGAAGCCCGCATTCAATCCACAGCTTCCATCCGAGAGCAAGGCTCATGTATCCAGACGCAATGAGTCCGCCAAACTCGCTCGCGTTTGCCACTTGTGCGTCCAAGTGCATTGGCTGAGGGTCGTACATTTTCGAGAAATCGTACATTTGGTCAAATGACAGAAAGAAATCGGCCGAGCGAAATTTCTGACCAATGGTGAAACCTTCAAACTTCATGCATTAAGCTTCAACCCAAATTGAACAGTCCTGCAGCATTGTTCCACAAAATTGCTTCAATGACTTCTTGCTTCAGTGGTAGCTCACGCATCAGGCGTATCAGCAGTGATGGGGCTGGAGATGATGGCCAGTCGCTTCCCCAAATCACGCGGTTTGCCACACGATCAATTTCTGGGAAATATTGCATTATTCGCTTTGGTGGGATACCAGAGAGTTCCATCCACACGTTTTTACGCATTTTGGTTAACGAGAAAACTTGTTCTGTCCAAAACCCCCTACCAGAGTGCGCACAGAGTATCTGCATTGTTGGAAAATCGGCGGCGACTTCATCAACTAGCATTGGGTCGCAGAACTTCATCTTCGCACCTGGGAAAACCGAAGAACCAACATGGATCATGACGGGTATATTATGGGCGCGCGCTACTTCGTACACGGGGTAGAGCGCGCGATCGTTTGGTGCAATCTGGTTTGAACAGGGATGAACTTTCAGTCCACGAGCACCTCGGGCGATCGCAGCCGTAAAGCTCACAGGAGCCGTCGGTTCAGACCGGGGGTCGTACTGGACGAAGGCGAGAAAAAAGTCATCCGTTTGTTTGGCGTAATCGACGGTTGACTCTTGGAGTGCTTGACGACCCGATGGGATTGCTCCTGCGTAGGTCACACCTTCTTCTCGAAGGTATCTCGCAGTCGCCACGGCAATATCTTGATCGTGCTTGAGAATAGCCTGGGCCCGTTCATCTGCCAGTTCGATTGCCAAGTCACGTCCCTCTGGAATCCACTCATGGTGCTGTCCGAGATGCACATGGCTGTCAAATACTTTGTCCACTCTGGTTAGCATACAAATAATTGATCAATAAATCAAATGATTGAGCGCCAGAAGGGGTAGCGCAATGGCGAATCTATCAATTGAAGTCAGATCGCCTCATGACGGCTCGGTCATTGACTCGATTGCGTGCGACGACTGGACGTCGATCGATGCCAAAGTTGTTGCAGCCAAAGTCGCAATGCGTGATTGGTCGCAAAAAAGCTCAAGCGATCGTGCCGAGGCACTTATTAAAATAGCCAACGCAACGCGTGCCGAGATTTCGTTGCTCGTGCCCTTACTGACGCGTGAACATGGCAAAACATATCGCGAAGCAAAAATGGAACTTGAGCGATACATCGGGCAATTTGTTCAGTACGCAGCTATGACGACATCTATTGATAGCGGCGATGTATCGTTAGGCGATGGCCTGACTGGCTACATTGACCGTCGACCAGTGGGCGTGGTGGCAGCGATCATTCCATGGAACTTTCCTGCATCTCTTTTTGGTACGAAATTGGCTCCAGCATTGATAGCCGGATGTGGATTTATCGTCAAGCCAGCAGAGTCAACCACGCTTATCACGCAAAGACTTGTGAACATTGCGCAAGAGTTTCTTCCTGAAGGACTCTTGAACATTGTTGTCGGTGGGCCAGCAATTTCGTCTGTACTTGCAGAACATCCAGACATTCGTCGCATCGCATTCACGGGCTCAACCGATGTCGGACGCATGGTGGCGAATTTAGCAGCGCAACGTTTTAAGCGTCTCACCTTAGAAATGGGTGGTTGTGATCCATTTGTTCTACTTGAAGATGCTGACTTGCCGTCCGCTGTGAAAGCACTTGCTGGAACGCGCTTTTACAACGCGGGTCAAGTATGCGTGGCACCAAAGCGTCTAGTTGTACACCGAAGTGTTATCGATGAGACTGTAGATCTTCTTAAGCAAAGGCTCACTCGTGTTGTTCTTGGTAACTCTGCTGTGAACGAGCGAGCGACCATGGGCCCGTTACATCGAATCGATGTACGTTCAAGGTTGCTTGCTCAAATAGATGATGCGGTCGAACATGGTGCGCGACTTGTTGGTGGAGTGTTGCCAGACGATGAGTTACTAATGACTGGTCCATATATGCAGCCTGCCCTATTGATTGATGCACCAAGCCAGGCAATAGTTCGCCGTGAGGAAACATTTGGACCGGTGCTCACGATCATTCCAGTTGATACCGATGAAGAAGCAATTCAGGTGGCCAATGAAACAAGCTATGGGCTAGGAGCCTCAGTGTGGGGTCTCGATGAGGATAGGTGTACTAACCTCGTCAAGAAAATTGAGGCCGGTTACTACTGGATCAACGCACTTGCTCGCGTGTATGACGAATTGCCGTTTGGGGGAGTGAAAGATTCAGGTTTTGGTCGCGAACACGGTATCGAAGCACTTGATTCCTATCTTGAGGATCACACAGTCATAATTGGTGCGAATGATCTCATCAGATAGGTATTTCTGTGGCCACAATGGAAACAGGTTTTTCACTAATGGCGATTCCGAATTCCGTCGTCGGAGTGCTTGGCCCAAAGATTGCAATGGTTGACGGGCACGAACGCAGTCCTTCTTCGAGCCATTGCCGTGTGGGGATGTCGAGATAGTTGTCGGGTTCGTCGAGCAATAGCGCATCGGCCCCTGAATGCAGCAGCAAGTCGAGCACCAGGCGCTTGCGCTCGCCACCCGAGAGTTCTGACACCTGGCGCG
>Ga0194130_10008410_pt1 | contig 10984 bp, 14 predicted proteins | sample TA2KigsurfametaG_FD_160084 | JGI IMG/M metagenome (GOLD analysis project Ga0194130, IMG submission 160084) | Freshwater microbial communities from Lake Tanganyika, Tanzania - TA2015050 Kigoma 12 surface | ecosystem: Environmental > Aquatic > Freshwater > Lake | place: Tanzania: Lake Tanganyika... | reverse complement strand
TCAAGGTTGGAATAAAGGTTGGAAGCAAACCAATAACCACAGCTGCAACAGCAATTACACCACCAATTTGCCAGCGAAACTTATAAAGATTATCTATTTTTACTTCTATATCTTCTACTTTCTTAGAAATATCAGCATCTTCTTTACTACACTGTTCCAACTTCTCATCATGAACAGCAAGCATTTTGCAAATGTTCTGATTAGTCTCACTTAATGTTTGAATAGCAGAATCTACTTTCTCAATGATCTGCTCATGAGACTTAAATTTTTCTTCTAGTACAGCTAATTGTATTTTGTTATCTTGACCGAACATTGCCTTTCTTCCTTAAAAGTTCTCTATAGAAGTAAGGAATTCTTTTATATTGTTTTTTTCTCAAGTCAACAGGTGGTAGATCAGGTGGTAGTCCTGCTAGGTTTCCACCAGTAGCAGTCATTTCTTCTCTAACAATATTTATTATTCTGTCTAATTTAGAATCTTCCATCAGATTGAATTGAGAATAGTTAAACAGTTTTCATCTACAGGAATTTCATCCAAAAAAGTTTTAGGATATTCTGGTATCCTATTTAAGAATAATAAGAATGTCTTTAATGGGGACCACAATTCCTTTTCTATCTTAAAAAACAGAAGAGGAAGTGCAGCATCATTAAAGACATTGAATACTATAATGAAGTGATTAATCAGGAGATTGATTTTTAAATCTCCTGATTTTACATATTTCCTAAGAAGTTTTTTAATATATTTGAACCTTGCTAGGTCCTCATAAAAATCTTCTCTTGTTACTGCCTGAGGATTATCATAATATTTTATAGCAAATAAAATATAATTATCTTCATTCAATTCATCAAATTTCATGAGTTATTATGGAACAAATACTGTTGCCCCAATTCCAGGATTGACATTATCATCATTAGCATCACCATATGAAGTATAAGATGGTGTTCCAGAACTAATACCAGAGAATGCAACTAAGGTTTCTGACTTAACTCTTAGATTTCCATGCATGTCAACATAGGTGTGGATACCAACCCATCCTGGATGTGCAACTGCATACTTGGTTGTTTGTGCAATTCCTGCCTCAGTAGGATCAATACCATAGATCTCATCATCATCCCAGTTGGAATCATGGAGAACATACTTTGGTCTCTGGGACATGGTGTATGCAACACCAGCAGCAGCAACACCACTTAAAAATTGAGTAGATGCAATGGTGATATAGGTATTTGAAGTAATGCCAGAAATAATTGCACTTCCATAAGTGGCACCAGTACCAACAGTGATAACATCACCAACGCTTGCTGCAGTAAATGATGTTCCAGACCCAGTAATTACCTTGTTGGTGTAGTCAACAGTTACTGTACCAATAGAATAAACACTATCTGCTTTTCCCCAAAGAGCCATGTCTTGTACCTAAAAATGTTTTTCTTCTTAAGTTATTTATAAAAATGGGAGACCCATGAAGAGTTCTCCCATTACATTATTTTTTAATCTAAATTATGGTGTTAAGTCTTTTGCACCTCTCTTCTTCAGAACTGATTGTGCCTGAAGAAGTACAAGTGAAAGGATACCATTTGATTTGAACTTTGGGTTTGCTCCCAGTGCTTCTGATGCTGCAAACAGAACGGTTGCAATCAGAGCTTGATTAGCAACACACCATGCGATTACTGCGGACATAATAACCTCCTTTAGGTTCTAAATTATTTATTTTTTAGACTCTTTAGAACTTTGTCTGCAGCAGAAGCAAGTTTATCCTCTCTACCTCTTACAGTTCTATTTGCTTCTGGTGCTTTTGGTTTTGGTGCAGGAGTTGTCTGAACCTTTCCTTTCTTACCTTGTGGTCTGAGACCTGCAAGAACTGTTTCACCTTTGCTATGAATTTCAGCAGTTCTTTGTGCTTCTTTCTTTGCTGCTGCTCTTTGAGCATCAGTCATTGCATTTTTTGTTCTTTCTGATGCAGGTCTTAATCTAGACTTTTTTGGATCAAACCTTGCTTCAAAAAGATCTTTTCTAGTTCCAACATAATTAATGACTGCTTCAGATGCTGGAGTTAGTTTTGCAGTTGCTCTTGCTTTAGCAACCTGAAGATCAGAAAGTTCTTTTCTTACTTGTGCTTGTGCTGCTCTTCTTTTTGCAGATTCCAGAGGATCTGGTCTCACTGTTTCAGCATCGCCTTTTGCAGGCATATCATAAGATCCTGCTTCATCAAGATCTTCAACTTCAGCAGATTCATAAATCTCAGCAACTTCATCAAGAGTAAACTTGGAAAGATCAAATCCTTCAGCAAGTAGTTCTTGGATCCATGCTTCCAGTTCTTCTTTAGGATTTACATCAATTTTATTTTTAATCCCCTTTCTTACATCAAGTCTTTCATTCTTATTATTCCTGCTATGAAGTTCCCTTTCTTCTTTTACATTAGCACGATACCATTTTTCAAAGTCCTCTCTACGCTTATTACCTCTTGGGGGCATAGGAGTTCTTTCTCCACGAACAGGAGCATATTTATTCTCCTGCTCTCTTTCATATTTGTCTGGGTCTCTATTGGCAACTTGTGCTTCATCAACTTGTTCTACTTCTTCTTTCTTTACTTTTTTCTTACTAAACTTACCAGACACTTCTCCTTTTTCATATCCAACCCCATCACCATCATCATCCCACCAACGCTTTGGTTTGTCGTCATCTTCTTTTTCACTTTTCTTTTCTTTAGATTCTTCTTTTTCTTTCTTTTCTTCTGACATTACATAAGGGTCATTCATGTCAAAGAATGGATCCCTAATTTCTTTGTAGATGCCCGCCCAAATGTTAGTCATTTAACTCTACTAATTAATTTTCTTTTTCTATTTATTTGTGTTTTACCTTTACCATAGTTTTCAATAGGTTGTCCTGGAGTAATGCCCTGCAAATATTCCCTATATTCATCTGTTCCAACTTCATGAACTTCAAATACATCCTTGATCCAAGACTTAAACATGAATCCATTTTCTGTTACACAAATCAAGTGATTTGCACCAGATCTAATAACTTCGCCTCTTAATCCAGTATGTGCACTTTCAACAATGGATCCAACTTTAAACAAATTTCCAAAGATATAGTTTTCTCTTAACCCTTTCCAATCTAAAGAAGGAGCAATCTCCCAAACTTGTGCATTCTCTTTTACTGATCCACCAAGTTCATCAAAGAGTTTCTTTGCTCCTTTGAATGCTGGTGGCATTGCTTTTTTAAATGATTCAAAGTCTCCAGCAGCAGCTGCTTTCCTTGCAGCATCAGAAGTGGATCCTTCACCATCCAAATCTTTTGGACCAGATGAAGTTACATTAATTGATTGATACCTATAGGTTTGTCCATTTTGTTTCTTAGCAAGACTATCAATTTCAGATACTCTTTCTGCACCACAGACAATATTAACTGCAGTATATCCTTCTTGATTTAAAAATGTAAGGACATCAAAAATAGTTTTAAAATCATCACTATCAATAATTCTATCAGCATATTCAGGAAACATCTCCTTCATATACTGAACTTTAGAATCTGGTGACAATGGATTCTGTTTTTTATCTTGTGTTCTACTTGGAAAGACATAGAAGTTCCCACCAGAAGAAGCTTGCTTCAATGCATTTAAAAGATTCTTATGTGCTTTTGTTGGAGGATTAAACTTACCAAATGCAACAGTAACTACATCTCCTCTAGAATCTTGTCTTGGTTGTTGACCAGTAGATGATCTTTGAGATCCTGTTTTTGTTTTTGACTTTGGTTTTTGAGTAGTTGTTACCTTTGGTTTAACACCTAATCTTTTTTTGCCAGGAACTGCTTTTGCTAACTTTTTAGGTTTGACATCTGCTGGTGCTTGTTTCTGCCCCTCATCTCCACCAGACTTACTTTTTTTCTTTTGTTGAATGAATTCTAACTTACCCTTTACGGTTTGGGCTTGTCTCTTACCTTCTTTATTAACCCAATACCCATGTCCATCACCAACCAACCCAAGCTTTTTTGCTTGCTGAGCAGCTTGGGATGTTCTTGCTTCTGATAGAAATTCTAGGAATCTTTTCATTTATTAATTTCTGAATATATCAAGTCCTGATTGTCAAGAATATACTGCAACCCTATGCGTTTAGCATGTAAATATTTATCCTTCTTATCTTTTGGATCTTTATATTGATCCATAAAAGAAGAATAGAACCTAGAAAAATTTTCTATAGTCTTTCTTTTTAACTGTTTAACTTTTATATGTCTTTTATAAACTGGAATTAATTCCTTAAAAAATTCTTCCATCAGGAAAGCAAACTAAAGATATCTCTTTCTGTATTTACCTCAATACCACACTCTTCTGTAAACTTCTCAAGATCTCTTCTAGATGGATTGTTGATTCTTTCTCTTGCCATATCATGATAATCATCAGACAAATCAAATCCAATATAGTCATGACCAAGAAGAGTTGCTGCAAGACCAGTAGTTCCTGAACCACTGTAAGGATCAAGAACAACACCAGGAGTTTCCATTACTGCTTGGATGCAGCGAAGTGGAAGGACAATAGGAAATGGAGCAGGATGAGGATTCTTCATCTCAGGACCAAACTTCCATACTGATCCATAGTTTACAGATCTTCTAGGAAGTTTGGGACGTTTTGCTCCCTTACACAACCAATAGATTCTTTCATCAATCTGTGTAAATCTGTATCCAGAAATCTCTGGACCACTACCTCTATTCCAAATGATTTCTTCTCTAATGTGCCATTTGGTTTTAGGCAACCACTCCCAAGGAGAAGTTGCATTACCATTCAGATACCTGACCTTATGATTGTAGAACAGTGAACCACCTTCTTTAGTCTTATCAAACAGAACATTCAGCAGTTCAATCTGCTGTTCTTGATAAACATCTTCTGGAAGAGAATCATCAAACTTATCATATTCAATTTTACGAAACAAACCACCCCCAATCTTCTGTTTGTTGTATGGAGGTGAGGTTACAGTGCAATCAATAGAGTTGTCCTCAAGTTGCTTTGCTAACTCAAGGCAGTCTCCAGTTCTCAAGTCAATCATAGGTGGTTCAGTGCTCTTACTATCATAACATACTATTGAATTTTAATGAAAGGTCCAGACAGATCTTCATCTGTCATATTGATTTTTGAAGAAGCAAAATACATTTCTGCAATTATTTCATCTAATCTTCCATCTGCTTTTGCTTTTATAAAAGACTGGATGTATCTAAGCAACCTAAGTTTACTTCTAAACTTTAAAGGAAATCCTGTTGTTTTACTTCTTTGAACTCTATCCATATTCGCACATACTGCTATAAAATCTTCTGGAGAATATGTGGTTGTTTGCCCCATACTTTGAATTGTAAGTCTTCCAAAAGTTTTTTTAATAGTAGTATCTCTTTTAACTTCTTCAAAATAATTTTGCCAATATTGAATTTGAGAATTGGTAAATTCTTGACCAGATCCAGGTATATTATAATTGATAGATTCCCCACTATACTTTTCAATAATTTTAGCCATTTTAGGAACAGGGACTGATCCATTTCTAGCAGCAGCTGTTGTGTATTTACCACTAGCTCCTATAACTAAATCCCTAGGTTCTGTTGCATGATTATCCAAAGATCCAACTTTACTTTCATACTTATATTTTTTTATATAATTTCCAATATTAAATTGTGCTTCATAAGTTAATGAATTACCTTTAAAATCTGTAACTCCTGAAGAACCTTTTCCTTCTATAACTTCCATCCAAGTTTTTAATCCCTCAGTATTTGTAATAGATGCATTTGTAACCTGAATGTCTTCTGATAATGATTTAATGTTAGTTTCAGTTACCTTAGGATCTCCATAATCAGTTTCTTTTAAAGATATTCCTATCAATTCTTTATTTCTTGTAAGATAAGCTAAGTATCTGTTTACTGATGCCAGTTCCATTTCATGAGCATCAGCAGAATCAAAAAGAACTGGATCTTTAACAACATGGTTTATTGTGTCCATGATTTCTCTTTCTTTGGATGCTTTGACCAAATAAACATCTGTGGTATTCCAACTATCTTTACTTGGTCTCGACCCAAATAATTTTTTCTGTTCAACAGTAAAGGAATCCCAAACCCAATCATAAATGTCAGTTTTTTTATTAGCTGGAATACTGGAAACAGCATCACTTGTTCCATTAGATCCCCATCTAGCATATTTGTAAGAAGTATCAGTAGATCCTTCCCTATGACCTAACCATTCTAATAGGGATCTAGCTTGTTTTAAAAAACTAAAATACCATTTATTATTATTTAAAAATGCATCAGGATATTCAACTCTTAATGCATTAAGCAACCCTTTATCATCAGGAGAAAATGGATCTAATGATGCTCCTTTTTCTATGGCATAATAAAAAGTAGTAATAGATCCTTTTTCTTGTCTTTCTGTATCTGCCATTTATTTACTGTTTATTATTATCTATAAAATAAAAAAGAGACCTGTGACGGTCTCCTTATTATAGCACCATTTGAGATTTATATCAATCATCTACCGTGATACCAACCCTTCCCAGCATCTTGTTGAGAACCACCTGTTTTTTCTGCTTCAGTAGCACGACGACGAGCAGCTCCCATCCTCATTCTACGATCTAGAGCATTACCACCTTTATCGCGTAATGCTACTTGCTTTGCTTTAACCTTTTCGTGTGGAAATGGTTTTTCACCTTCTGTAAGAACCTCATCAACAATACTATCAATCCACTCTTCACTCATATTCACCATAATTGCTTCTGCTGCTTCTGGTGTTTCAGCATATCCTTCATCAAGAAGGTGTGAAAGAACTACATCATAGATATCTACTTGTTCTTCCCAAGCATTTGGTTTTTCTCTGGTTGGAGTTAAACCTGCTCTTCTTGCTGCCTTGTTTCCAGTTCCACCAGTTCCAGAATATGATTTTGGACGGTTTTTACCAGAAGTTGAACGAGTAGGAGGAGTTCCACCAAGTCCTTCTTTATCAGAACGACTAATATGCTTGATTTGGGAAACAGTACTTCCTTGTCCTGGTTTTGCTCTACCAGAAGCAGTGGAACGCTTAGCAATCATTTCTGCTGCTTTTGCTTTACCTTTTTTACTTGTGATTTCTTCATCAACCCTCTCAGGATTATACATTTCAAAATATGATTCTTGTAAATTACGGAGTTCTTTACCAGTCATTTTTTTTTGATTTTATAATTTTATTTATAAAATCTTATCACCTATCGTCTTCAGCACGATGTTCTGAGTAGAACACATCAAAAGCACCCTCAGGATAACGCTTCATTAGTTTATCTACATTCTTTGAAACCACATAATCAATAGGAACTTCTAGTGCAATACATGCTTGCATCACATACCACATTAGATCTCCAAGTTCAGTAATCAGGTGGTCTTTGTTATCTTCATTCCATGGTTTACCTTGGAAGATCATCTTCTTTACAATTTCAAGAAACTCTCCTCCTTCAGCATTGATACCTACACCAGCAGTCAGGAGTCGTTCAATATTAGCACCCTTACGATCTAGTTCTACAATACGATCAGAAAATGCTACAAAATCTCTTGATGCATCTGAAGTAACAGCATCCACAAAACTTTGATATTTTTTAAAATCAACTTTATCAATCATGAGAAATTAAACCCTGAAAATTTGTTTGTTTTTTGTTCTTCTTCATAAGTATACTCTTCTTCTTGCCCAGAGTCAAGAATATCATCCTGTGCTTTTTGTTCACAGTCATAGAGTCTCATCTTTGCCCTATCAATACCAACAATAAATCTTTTGTTGATAGTAGGATCATTGTATCTATTCTTCAGTTGCTTCACCATAATCTGTCCCAACTGCTCAAGTTCTTCAGTGCTAATAAGGGCAAACATAAGATCAGCAGTAGCAGGCAAACCAAAGGATTCAGAAGTATCAGTAAGTTCAACATCACTATTACCATAACCTGAACGAGTGGTCTGAGTAGCGGAGACAATAGGGACATCCATTTCAACAGCAAGACCTCTGAGCTCTTCAGCAATAGCTTTGACATAAGAGTAAGAGTTAACTGAGAAGTTGCTCTTATACCTACTAGAAGCGCAAATGTTGAGATAGTCAATAAAAATAATGTCTGGTCTAAATGACTTCTTAAGTGCAAGCTCATTAAGTAATGCTTTAAAATGTCCACTGTGAGCTGAGGCAGTAGGGTATTCTTTAATTATAAGAGTTCCTTGAGTTTTCTTAGAAAGATTTGCTACCTTAGTCTCAAACATTTTCTTAGACAACTCTGTAATATCTTTGATATTTACATTCAAAAGATTTGCATCAATTCGTTCAGCAATGCGTTCTTCTGCCATTTCAAGTGTAATGTAGAGAACGTTGCGCCCCTGCAAGAGGATGGAGCTAGCCATGTGGCACATGAATAAACTTTTCCCGACACCCGTACCAGCAAGAGCGATGTTGAGAGTCTTATTAGGGAGGCCACCTTTTGTAATTTTGTTGAAGTATTCAAGGTCAAATGGGATCTTGTCTTCTTTTCTGTGATAGGAGTCATATCTTTCTTCAAAGTCCTGTAAGTAATCATGTCCAATATGGTTATCAAATCCTACAGCAAGTGCTTCTTGTAGGATGGATGGAATAGCATCTCTGGATTTCTTTTCATCCTGACCATCTGCAATTTTAATAGATTGCATTAAGGCAAGATAAATTGCTCTATCTCTACACCATTTTTCTGTAGTATCAACCAACCATGCTTTGTCTGCAGGATCGTTGTTTAACTTGGTGATGTATTCACAAATTGTTTTGTATGTTTCTTCAGTAACATCTGTTCTTTTCTCAGTTTCAATTAAAAGAACTTCTTTGGTAGCAAGATCATCATAAGATACTACAAACTTACAAATCTCTTCAAAAACTACTTTCTCATGAAGGTCTTCAAAATATTCTGTTTTAATGAAAGGTAATACCTTTCTACAATAATCATTGTTAAAAAGTAAGTTCCTGAGAATTGTAGTTTCTACACGCTCCATCATTTATAATGCAAATATGTTGTCAAAATGTATTTTGGACCACTCATAGGTGGTTCTCCTTTGTGTGGAAACATCCATAGTGGAGGAAACACAACCAGTTTACCTCTTTTGGGTTCAATATTCAACCCACTAAAAACAGTCTTTCCACCTGCATCAACATCATTTAAGTACCACATGAAGGATAGAAACCTTCTTGCACTTGCATAATCTTGAACATCTACATGAGTATTAAACATGTCAGAACCACCAGGATTATACTTCTTAATCCTGAATTGTTCAAAGGCATGTGATTCTGGAAAAACTCTTTTATCAATGAGTTCATAATACTTGTCTTTATACTCAAAGGTCTTTTTAATCACATGGTTGTGAATACTATTAAGTTCATCGGTTGCTTTTGAATTTTCAGTTAAATTAAATTGAGTAAAATTAGGTCTCCCATTATTTTCAATTCTTTCATGTAAATTGGAAACTTGATCAAATAAGGAAACTAAAAAATTACAAATATCAGGATCTAATGCATTTTCATATTCTACAACTAAGTCAGTTAACTCAACCATATGAGAATTCCTGTTTTGCTGCTTCATCTAATGCTTGCATGATTTCTGGTGTGAAATACTTGTCTGGATTTTCCATAATAGTCTTTCCATATTGAGAAGTACCATCTCCCACATCATAACGAGTTCCAACCTTTTTGAAAATTTCATACTTTTCTGCCAGGTCTAAAAGACCATAGTATTTGTCAAGACCACGTTCATCATAATACAGGCGAACTTCTACATCCTTATTTTCCTTACTCAGACGTGACTTGTGAGTTTTGCACTTAATGATATTTCCAACAACTTCTGTCCCATCCTTTTCTTTCTTTTTAGAAAGATAGATGATGGTTGAAGCAGCATACTTAAGTCCAGATCCACCACTCATTTCCTTTGTGGGGATATAAGATCCAACAACATCATAAGTATGATTGGTTACGATCATTGGGATTTTTGCTTGACCCAACTTTAAAGTTAACATTCTAAATGCACCCTTAACAAGTTGTGATTTAGTCATATCACGAACTTGCTTTTCATTGAGAGCATCATCAATTTCTTTCTCAGTAGAAAGCATTCCTAAAGAATCCAAAACAAACATACAAGGACTACGTTCTTCTGGTTTTCTTTTCATATAAAGATCTACTGCCTTAAGTGCTTTAGATCTAAACTCTTCAATTGTAACAACATTAATTACAACAATCCTTTTGGTATCTAATCCTCTACTTTCAAGAATAGATTTTGTTACAGCAGCTTCAGTATCAAAATAGAGACAATACCCATTGGGATGATTATCAAGGAAATTCTTAACCACAGCGAGAGAAAAGAAAGTCTTTCCAGTAGAAGACTCTCCAGCAATAGCAGTAATCTTATTCCCAGATACACCACCAAATATGCTGCCTGAAACCAGTGCATTAAAAATGTATGAACCTGTGTCCACATAAGTTTCAGTCTCATCAATTTCGGATGCCAATGCGGCATACTCTCCCCCAACTTCTTTAACAATGTCCTTTAAGAAATCCATGTCTATCCAAATAAAGATTCTAGTGTATTAGTTTTTTCAGTTCTCCAATCAATACATTGAAGAATAGTTTTTAATGGTTCAAGAAAACTCTTTTCAAATTGAAGTTCATAATCCACATACTTAGTAAGATTCAACTCCTTTGGGAATTGCTGAATAAAAGAAATTACATTCTCATGAATAGGATTTGCCTTCTTCAAATAACAAAACTTGATCTTCTCACCATTGTTGATTACTGGATATTTATTGTCCAGTTTATTCTTTCTGATGTAGTAATTATACAACAAAACTCCCCTGATGTGAATAGGAGTTCTTTCTGCATAGATTGTACTTGGAGATCTATACTTACTAATGTTGTTTGCGGTTCTTGGGAATGAGATCTCTTCTGGAGGAAGATTGTAAAACTCCTTTCTACACTTACCAATGAAATCAATCATTTCATCTTCGGTTTTG
>Ga0194130_10008402_pt1 | contig 10994 bp, 6 predicted proteins | sample TA2KigsurfametaG_FD_160084 | JGI IMG/M metagenome (GOLD analysis project Ga0194130, IMG submission 160084) | Freshwater microbial communities from Lake Tanganyika, Tanzania - TA2015050 Kigoma 12 surface | ecosystem: Environmental > Aquatic > Freshwater > Lake | place: Tanzania: Lake Tanganyika... | reverse complement strand
GGCAAGGGCTTTAGCGCCTTCAGCGGTTGCCACATTTCCGGCTATAATCTGCAAATCGGGGAAAGCACTTTTCAGGCGCTTTACTTCATCAATTACACCCTTGCTGTGTCCATGGGCAGTGTCTACGGCAATTACGTCCACACCCACCGCAACAAGTGCAGTTACCCGATCCATGGTTTCGGCGGTAATGCCCACAGCGGCTCCGGCCAGCAAACGGCCATGCGCATCCTTTACCGCACGGGGATAATGTTTTACTTTTTGTATGTCTTTGTAGGTAATAAGCCCTTTCAGGTGAAAACGATCATCAACAATGGGAAGTTTCTCTACCTTGCTGGATTCCAGAATGGCCTGAGCCCCTTTCAAATCAGTTCCCATCGGCGCTACCACCAAATTTTCCGAGGTCATCACTTCACTTACTTTCCTGCCGTAATCCGTTTGAAAGCGCAAATCGCGGTTGGTTATGATGCCCACCAGTTTGCCATCACGGTCAATAACCGGAATTCCACCTATTTTGTGCTCACGCATCAGCCCCATGGCATCGCCAAGGGTTGCATCGGCATGCAGAATTACAGGATCCAGGATCATACCGCTTTCGCTGCGTTTTACCTTTTTTACTTCTTCTGCCTGACGGGCAATACTCATGTTTTTGTGAATAATACCTATGCCGCCTTCACGCGCCATGGCAATGGCCATAAGGCTTTCGGTAACGGTATCCATGGCCGCACTGACCAGGGGAATATTCAAACGAAGTTTTTTGGTGAACTGCGTGGAAGTATTGGCTTCACGGGGTAATACCTGCGAGTAGCGTGGCACCACCAGTACATCATCAAATGTTAAACCTTCAAGGGAAATTTGGTCTGAAAACGACATGCAAATAATTAATGGTTATTTGCGGTGCAAAATTATGCTAAATATATGGTAATTCCTAATATTACCCAATCATTAACTGAAGATGAGGGATAAAGGTATTTTACCCAATATTTCCACAAGGTTTCGCGATTTGAATTAAATTGTGAACATTTGCATTGCATGAAATATATACTACTCCTGATAACGCTGCTTTTCAGCAGTTTGCTAAAATCGCAGGATAAAAACCTAATAAAAGCCAGGACAACACTACAAAACAAGCAATGGGCGCGTGCACAATCCGTTGCTGAATCTGTCGTGGAAGACGATAAAACTGCCGTAGAATTCTGGTACATAAAAGCATCTGCCGAATATGAAATGAGCCAGATGGATAAATACCGAGGCGGAAAAGTCAATTATTTCAAGGAATGTGGTAAAAGCGCCGTAAAAGCCCGCACCAAGGATGTAAATGGTACGTATTACGAGCCCTATGCAAAATGGATGAAAGCCATTACCCAACAAAACAACAAGGAAGCGATGGCGGCTTTTGCTCAAAACAGCTATGCAAAAGCCATTCAGCTATACAAAAACAGCTATCTGCTAACCGGCGATACCATTGCTTACGGTATGCTGGGATTGAGCTATACCAAAGATCGTCAGGAGCGTGATGGATTAAAAATTTTAAAAACTGTGGCAAACTGGAACTTTGGAGCCTGGTCTGCGCAAACCTGTCCGGGAACCTTCATGCGTGAGCCGTTTGAGATTTTGAGTAATTATTATCTGGGCAAAGGCTTTTTTGACAGCGCACTAAGCTATACAGAGATGGGCTTGCAGGTATATTCCTCCAATATTATCCTCAAAAACAATATAAGAACACTGATAAACAAAGATTTATCTACAGCGGCGAAACAGGGTTACAACACTGCTTACCTTGAGGTAATTAACAGGGCACTGAACTACTTCCCTGCTGATACAACCTATCTGCTTACCCAGAACAATTACTACCTCAGCAAACTCGGCACCCTCACCCGCAGCAAACCCTGGGACGAAGCAGGCAATATGCTTTGGCAGTTCTACCTCATGAAAAAAGAGGCCGTTGTCAAGGGCGTTGTCAATTCGGCCGATGTATTTCTTATCAAAGACAGCACAGCGTTTCTGTATCAGTGTCTGGATTACTTTCTTCGCAGAAATCAGCCCGGCAGCATAGCATTTCATTTTAAAAAGTGGTACGCCGCACAAAAAGGGATTGCCAAGGTGGATGAACCCATCATGGAAAGCTTGCTGAAATCACCTCCCAACACCATTAGCCGAAAGCTTATTTCTATTTTATTTGCCGATGCCCGTGAGGATTACCCCAAAAACAAGAACATCTCACAATACAGGCTAAATTTCTTCAATACCTGGACTGCCAAGCCTGTAAAAGCAGCTGAGACCTATCTGCAGCTTGAAATGTGTGAAGCGCTGGTGAGGGATTTCCCTAAAGACAAGATTTTACCTGCAACCCTTATGAAACTTTTATTCCAATGCACAGATTCAGCGGTGAATGATGAAAACATGTATTCAGCCTGGCGCTACCTGAACCGACTTGAAGCCCTGTCGCCTGAAGCCGTAGCCTACGACAAATTGTATAAAAGGGTAGCCGAACGAGACTTTGTGGTTCGTTATTCCAAAACACGCATTGTCTACCAAACCAAAAATGGTGTAAAGCGCGCAGCCACGGGCTGGGATGGCAGCAGCAACCTTTGCAAGGCAGGCAGCCTGCCCGACAGCACTTTGTATAAAGTGATTGACCGCATCAATTATTTCAGGCAAAATGCAGGCGTAAAACAACCCATGGCATTGAGCATGGATAAGGTAAAAAAATGTCAGGAAGCCGCAGTGATGTTTGCTCCGCTGGGAATTTTCAGTCGTGAACCCAAACCAGAAACACACCAGTGCTATACAAGAAACGCCGCTGAAGCCGCTGCCAATGCACAGGCTATCCTTGAGCCTAATCCGGCACAGTGTGTTACTATTTTCATGGATGACCGCAAAAGCGATGAATTGATAAACCGCCGCAGTATTCTCAATCCTGGCAGCCAGTATGCCGGTTTTGGCAGTGCTGAAAACAACTCTGTTTTCTGGTTGCTTGATTTGGCACCAACCGCCGATTCTGCATGGTATAAAACCCATTTCGTAGCCTGGCCAAACCGATACTGTCCAAAGATGCTTTTTATGGACAAGTGGACATTTAGCATGGATGCTTCCTTGCAGGGCGCGGAAGTGAAGGTTTTTGATGAAACCAATACGGAAGTCCCTACCATTGTTTTCTATCAGCCGGCAGGGGCGCTCAATCACCCTGTGCTATCATTCAGGCCTGCTTCCGAACTTGGCGACAAGAAACCCGGTACCTGCTGGCAAGTGAAAATCACACTGAAAAACAAAAAAACCTACCAATACAGCGTAACGGTTATTTAAGCGCCTATTTCTTCTGAAAATATTGCAAATGCATGCTCTTTTTCGTACCTTTGCAGCCCGTTTGAGAGAGAATATGCTTTCTAAAATGGTCTCCGCACGCGTGGCGTAATTGGTAGCCGCACCAGACTTAGGATCTGGCGCCGCAAGGCGTGGGGGTTCGAGTCCCTCCGCGTGCACTAAAAAGCCCTGAACATGACATTGCGTCATGTTCATTTTAGGGCATTCTATTTGCAAATACACCACCGTGAACATAACTTTTGATAAAATTGACGACCTGAATGCCACGGTTGTCATCAACCTCGAGAAAACCGATTACAGCGAGAAAGTAGACAAAGAAATCCGCCGCATCCAGAAAAACGCCACCATGAAAGGATTCCGCCCCGGCAAAGCTCCGCTGGATATGGTAAAACGCCTTTATGGCAAAAGCGTTATCGCCGAAGAAATTCAGCAGGCCGCTTCCGATGCGCTCAATCAATACATACAAGACAACAAACTCGATATTCTCGGATACCCCATCTCCTCAGCGAACACCCCCAGCGACATCGACATAGAAAACAAAGAAAATTTCAGCTTTGCTTTCGACCTGGGAATGGCACCCACATTTGAACTTGATTTCTCAGCCAAAGACAAACTGGAACAATTCATCATTTCAGTTGGTGACAAAGAAATTGATGAAGATATAGAATACGCCCGCAAGCGCTACGGCAAATTAGAAGAAGTTGAAAAGGCAGAAGCAGAAGACATTATATACGCCAATCTTACCGAACTGAACGAAAACGGGGAACCCCTGGATGGTGGCATTACTGAAAAGCCTGTGAGCATGGTAGCCAGCCTTGTGGAAGACAAGAAAACACAAAAAGCCCTGCTAGGCAGTGAGCGTGGTGCAGAAATGACCATTGATATTCAAAAATTATTCAACAGCAACGAAAGCGTTATTTCAAGTAGTTTAGGTATTGCCCGCGAAGGCGTAAACGACCTGAATCCCAACTTCAAACTGGTTATCACAGATATCAAACGTCGCACGGTTGCCGAACTCAACGAAGAATACTTCAAGGAAGTTTTTGGTCCGGTTGATTATCCCAAAACCGAAGCCGAATACCGCGAACGTATCAAATCCAACCTGGAAAACTATTACCGCAACGAAGCCGACCTTTGGATAGATCACCAAATTGGTCATTTGTTGATGGAAAAACACAACATTCAATTACCGGACGCTTTCCTGAAACGCTGGTTACTGGCCACCAAAGCCGAACACTACAATGCAGAAAACATTGAAGAAAAATACGCTGAAGAACAATCAGCGCTGATGCGCCGCCTGGTGATTGACAAAATTGCCGAACAATACGAACTGCAACCCACCCAGGAAGCCATTATGGATGAAGCCCGCACCTACTACGTGGGTATGTATCGTCAGTATGGCATGAACATCACCCCTGAAGACGGATTCTTGGATGAAACCATTAAAAAACGCATGGCTGAAAGGGAATTCGTAACCCAAATGGCCGACAGGGTTATGTATCGAATGGCTTATGATAAGGTGAAAGAAACCATTACCCTAAAGGAAAAGAAAGTAAACGTGGAAGATTACTTCAAACACGTAAACGAATACAAACACGAGCACGGAGAATAAGATTTCATTTTTTAGCATTAACTTCGAATATTATAAATCATTAAACATGGATCACGGAAAAGAATTTCGCAAATACGCTGTAAAGCACTTGGGTTTAAATAGCCTTTATGTAGACAAATACATGGAAATGCAGGCCGGCAATCCGCAGGCAGGCATGGTTCCTCAGATTACAGGCCTCACGCCCAATATTATTGAGGAAAGACAGATGAATGCCGTGGCCATGGACATCTTCTCTCGTTTGATGATGGACCGCATCATTTTCCTGGGTGTGCCGATTTATGATGAAGTTGCCAACATCATCATTGGACAGTTATTGTTTTTGGAAAGCAGCAACCCCAACCGCGATATTCAGATTTACATAAACAGCCCCGGAGGCAGTGTATATGACGGTTTGGCCATTTACGATACCATGCAGTTTATCAGTTCTGATGTAGCCACCATTTGTACCGGTATGGCCGCCAGTATGGGCGCTGTACTGATGTGCGCAGGCGAAAAAGGCAAACGTACCGCCCTTCCCCACTCACGCATTATGATTCACCAGCCTTTGGGTGGTGCAAAAGGTCAGGCTTCGGATATCGAAATTACCTACAAGGAAATCAGCAAGCTGAAAAAAGAATTATACGACATCATTGCCGTGCATAGCGGTCAGACCTATGAAAAAGTTTGGGAAGACAGCGACCGCGACTACTGGATGACTGCCGAAGAAGCCAAAGACTACGGCATGATTGACGAAGTGCTGAAAAGACGCAGCAAATAACCGAAACATTCCGTTTCTTTTAGTTGTTTTACCCATAGATGAAAGCGAAAAACGCCACCTGTTCGTTTTGCGGACGCAAAAAAGACGAAACCCTGATGCTCATTTCCGGGCTGGAGGCGCATATATGCGAGCAGTGTGCTGATCAGGCACATAAAATTGTGGAGCAGGAACTGGGATTGAATAAAAACGAATCAGAAAAAGCTTCCGGCAATAACGCCGCTTTCACCCTACCACGCCCCGATGAAATCAAGAAATATCTGGATCAGTATGTAATTGGGCAGGACGAGGCCAAAAAGGTAATGAGTGTGGCCGTTTACAACCACTACAAGCGCGTGATGCATCCCCAGGAAGCCGATGAGGTGGAACTGGAGAAAAGCAACATTTTGATGGTAGGCGAAACCGGCACCGGCAAAACCCTGCTGGCGCGCAGTCTGGCAAAATACCTGAATGTTCCTTTCTGTATTGCCGATGCCACCGTGCTTACCGAAGCCGGATATGTGGGCGATGATGTAGAGAGCATATTATCGCGCTTGCTTCAGGTTGCCAACTACAATGCTGCCGCTGCCGAAAAAGGCATCATATACCTGGATGAGATTGATAAAATCAGCCGCAAGGGCGATAATCCTTCTATAACCCGCGATGTAAGCGGAGAAGGCGTGCAGCAAGGCCTGCTGAAGATTCTGGAGGGAACTGTAGCCAATGTGGCGCCCGAAGGCGGCAGAAAACATCCTGAGCAGAAATACGTGAAGATTGACACACGCAACATCCTGTTTATTTGCGGTGGAGCTTTTGATGGCATAGAAAAAATTATTTCACGCCGCATTCAAAGCCGAGCTGTGGGTTTTAAAAATGGCGAGCGTTCAGAAGTGGCTAAGCATGAAGTGCTACGGCACATCTCCCCCGCTGATTTAAAGAAGTTTGGCCTGATACCCGAAATCATTGGCCGTTTGCCCATTATAACCTCACTGGAGCCACTGGATAAGGAAGCATTGCGCCGCATCCTCACCGAGCCCAAAAACGCGCTGGTTAAGCAATACGAAAAGCTGTTTGCCATGGAAAATATTTCCCTGCAGATAAAAAAAGAAGTGATTGATTTTATTGTAGAGCAGGCGCACGACAACCATTTGGGTGCCCGCGGTTTGCGTGGCATTTGCGAAGCCATCTTACTGGATTATATGTACGAAGCCCCGGTAAAGAAGGGCAACAACAAAAAATTAAAGATTACGCTGCAGGACGCCCAGGAAAAGTGGGAACGTAACAAGAAGATTTTTAAGGCGGCGTGAGGTAGAATGTTTCACTGAAATTTTGTGAAAATTACACTAAAGTACCCATTCCAAAAATTCTCCCGCTACGCGGCAATTATCAAATAATCAAATAAATCAATCCCTGAGGCAACGAACAGACATGCCACAGCCTTCAAAGTTTAGGTTTTTACCAAGCCGCTCATCATAGCAAGTGAGGCTTCTTAACCATACATTAACAACTTTTCTCTTTACTATGCTACCATAAAGACCGTTGCCTGTACTCCACCATTCGCCCCTGCTGCCTAAGCCACTAAAATTGCCATAAAAGTCCCGGAATCCACCGGGTAATCCATTAAATCCAGTTGTATTTGTGCCATTTCCGTTGTTATTCCATCCCCACGTACTTTTCATGATTGTTCCAGCTTTCTTTTCACCACCCAAAAATTTGGTTAAAACAACCCATTCACTATCAGAAGGAATATGCCAGCCCAAAGGTGCCAGCCCGCGGGTATCATTGACAGCATACCAGTTATATAACTTTCCATACGTTTCTTCATTGCTTGCATTATTTCCATAATAACACCATGCGGGTATTCCGGATTGTGCGTAGGTCTGCCATTCTTCCATGGTCCTGGCTTCAGGTATGGGATCTCCATTCGTGAATTTATCTACATTCAGGTTATTGCGCATCCAAACCTGGCTACCCAATGTAACCCCATCGTAATTCAAATTGTAATTCTCCAAAAAAATAAAGCTTGGTGAATTGGCTCCTCCAACAGTATCGCTGCATCCCAAGATCAAGCCCATAAAAAAAATAATTTTGTTCATAATATTAAAAAATTAAAAACCTGTATAAACATAGTAACGCAAACAACATTTCAATATTTTATTTTTAGAAGTGCCCCAAAATTATATTTGAGTCAATTTCGAGTATTTTTAAGCTAGACAAGGCGTTTTCTGCGGTTCAGGCTGGATGCCTGAACAAAGAAAAAAACGCAGCATCGCAAAAAAAAACGATGCATGGAACTTCAATCAAAAAATTGTTAAATTGGCCAAAGCGATTTTTTGAGATGACTTCTAGCATTCTTTGTATATTGCCAGCCTCATGGAAAAAGCACCCATCCTTCAAAACAACAAGAAAACACTTTTTGCCTGGACCCTTTATGACTGGGCCAACTCCGTATATCCGCTCATCATCAGCTCGGCCATTTTTCCAGTGGTATATGAAAATGCCACCAGCTTTAAGATGGATGGAAAAGTGGTGTATGACCAGATTACCTTCTTTGGGCATGCCTTTAAAAATACCGAATTCTACGCCTACCTGGTTTGCGTTTCCTATTTGGTGGTGGCTTTGCTCACGCCATTGCTGTCCGGCATCGCCGATGCAGGTGGCAAACGAAAACTGTTTATGCAGTTCTTCTGCTTTCTGGGTGCCATTTCCAGCGGTTTGCTTTACTTCTTCCCCACCGCAAAACCTACTGTCAGCGGACAGGCCATAGAGCTAGGCTGGAGCATTCTGCCACTTTTGTTTGGCAGCATTGGTTTTTGGGGCAGTCTGGTGTACTACAATTCCTACCTGCCTGAAATTGCCAGCCCCGACCAACAGGACAAAGTCAGCGCCCGCGGCTTTACCATGGGCTACCTGGGTAGCTCTTCCCTGCTCATTGCCATTCTGGTGGTATTTGTTTTTCAAAAAATAGCACCCATTTCCTGGGCTTTCCCGCTGGTTAGTCTTTGGTGGATTGGTTTTGCCATGTATTCCTTTTATCATTTACCCAAAACCCAACCCACACAGCACAAGGCCAATGTGGGATTGTTTTCTGCAGGATTCAAGGAAATCACCAAGGTGTTTGCCGAAATACGTACGCAACACCTTGCACTGAAGCGCTTTTTATACAGCTATTTCATGTTCAACATGGCCGTTCAAACCATTATGGTAATGGCGGTTTCCTTTGCCAGCAAGGAGATTGTCGGCATCCAGCCGGCTGATTTAATTACCAGTATTTTACTCATTCAGTTTTTGGGTGTGGCCGGTGCATTCCTGATGTCGCTGCTTTCTAAAAAAGTGGGAAATATCAAAACACTCATGCTGTCCATCATAATCTGGATAGGGCTTTGCATTTACGTATATCAGTTTGTGTACAAACCCTGGCAGTTCTACATCGCTGCGGCTATTGTGGGTTTGGTAATGGGCGGAATTCAGTCTATAGCACGTTCCACGTACTCCAAGCTGCTTCCCGAAACCGAAGACAACACCTCTTACTTCAGTTTCTTTGATCTGGCAGAAAAAATCGGTCTGGCCATTGGCACTTTTTCCTTCGGCCTGATTGAGGGTTACCTGGATATCAGAAGCTCCATACTGGCACTGATTGCCTTTTTCGTACTGGGCTTGCTATTGTTGATGCGGGTACCCAAAACCACGCAACTATCCGGTGAAAATGACGCTTAACGAAGCAGTGTCAGTGTGCCATTGAAATCGTATGGCTTTCCGTCGTACGACATCACTTTAACATGGAATACATACACGCCCTGCGGAACATCCTGTCCGTTTGCGGTTCCGTCCCAGCCTTTGTTAATATCGTCTGAGTAAAAGAGTTTTTCACCCCAGCGGCTGTAAATGGTCATGTTCATATTCATGAAGTTGCTGGCCGTCACATTGAATGTGTTGTTCTTGCCGGGGCCTGCGCCATCCGGGGTGAACACATCCGGTATCCAAACAATGATATCAGGACCCACAAACACATTCTTCCTGAACGTATCGGTACATCCACCCGGCTGTGATGTCACTATCAGCTGGATGGTATAGGTGGCCGTGTCTTTGCCGTAGGCATATCTTGGCTGGAACGATACAAACGTATCATCATACGGATCATACCAGGTGCCAAAATCCCACTTGTAGCTCATCTGTGGATTGAATGGCGCACTTGGAATGCTGCTCTGGTTGATGGTCTTGAACTTGGGCAGCGCCACCGTGGTTTTGAACGGTGGATCGGTGCTGAACAGCGCCTTGGGATTCGGGTAGGCCTGCACATAGTCTATGCTGTCTACCGTTACCGCACAGTTACCCGCCGAATTGGTGATGCGCAGCTGCACCTTGTATTTGCCCTGATTCGGGTAATTTACACCTGTTGGGTTCTGCTGATCACTGGTATCGCCGTTGCCAAAGTCCCAGCGCCATTTCAGCTGACCTGCCGTGATACCGCGGCTTTCTATGCCTGTGAAGCTGGCTGTAAGCGGAGCACAACCTCTCAACGAGCTGGCCATGCTTACTACAGGATATGGATGCAGTATGATCTGTATGCTGTCTGAACTCTGCGGACACACTTCATTCGGCTCGGGAACCGTGGTCACCTTGAGCCAGGCCGTGCTGGCTGCCTTGTCGCCTGCTCCGTGCTTATACACGATGTTATCCGCATTTGCATTGTCTATGGTACCGTCAGAGCCCTGTATCTTCTGCCAGTTTACCCTGCTTGTAAACTTCTTGCTGCTCTGCAGTCCAAAGTCGCTGCCTTCGCACGCTGCTGCCGGCTTGCTCGTGGTTATTGTCACTTCAGGACGCATCCTCACAAACATCTGGTAGCGCTCCGTATCCGAACATCCATTGTTGTCGGTATACGTGAATACAATATTGTATGGACCTTCCACATTCTTGGTGCCGATCACATTCGGATCAAACTTACCGCTATTGGTCTGTGGACCTGTCCACGTGCTGGTTTGGCCCAGCGGACGGGTTTTGGCAGCGTCTATGCGTGTATCCAAATCAAACAGCGGATCGGTGCTGCATATGGTTACCGGCGGCAGCAATACGGCATCCGGAGTGTCGTTCACATATACATAGAAGCTATCTTCCTTCAAACATCCCGTGCTGTTGTTGCTATACTTGATATACCAGGTATTGGCGCCGAACGAGGGAACAAAATAGTGTCCCTTGGGTAGGGTTGTACCTTTTACTTTCGGGTGCGTGCGGTCGTAACCATATTCCAGTATTGTGAACCAGCCATCGCCTTCCTTGGGCTGCGTGCCATTCAATAGCACATAATCGTTCAGGTCTATGGTATCC
>Ga0194130_10008399_pt1 | contig 10999 bp, 14 predicted proteins | sample TA2KigsurfametaG_FD_160084 | JGI IMG/M metagenome (GOLD analysis project Ga0194130, IMG submission 160084) | Freshwater microbial communities from Lake Tanganyika, Tanzania - TA2015050 Kigoma 12 surface | ecosystem: Environmental > Aquatic > Freshwater > Lake | place: Tanzania: Lake Tanganyika... | reverse complement strand
GGCGATTTTATTATTACTGGAAATAAGATTGGTATTGGCAGAATTGATCCTCAGTTTAAATTAGATGTTTCTGGCACTGTTAGATTAGGAGGATTACCCACTGGAAGTAGTAGTAATGTATTAGTATTAGAATCTAATGGTGAAGTTAGAACTAAAGTAAATGCATCTAGTTCTGGCACTAGCGGAACAAGTGGCACTAGTGGATCTTCTGGCACTAGTGGCACTTCAGGATCGAGTGGAACTAGTGGCACTTCTGGTAGCAGCGGGACTTCTGGGACAAGTGGTTCTAGTGGAACTTCAGGCTCAAGCGGAACAAGCGGATCTTCTGGTACTAGCGGTACTTCAGGTAGTTCTGGCACAAGTGGCTCTAGTGGAACATCTGGAACTTCAGGATCTAGTGGAACAAGTGGTACTTCTGGTTCAAGCGGAACTAGTGGTACTAGCGGAAGCTCTGGTACAAGTGGTACTTCTGGCTCTAGTGGAACTTCTGGCACTTCTGGTAGTTCAGGAACCAGTGGTCAAGCAGGAAGCAGTGGTCAAGCAGGAAGCAGTGGCACTAGTGGCACTTCTGGAACAAGCGCTTCTGGTTCTGGAGTCACTTTAAGTGGACCAAACAATGGAATTGTATCAAGAGATGGAATAACTGGCGCTTTATTAATAGCTGAGACTAACTTTACATTTGATGCGGCTGCTAAGAGAGCTTATTTAAGTGGCGTATTTGGTATTAATTTTACTGGCGCAAATGACCCATTTGAAGTTCATGGTACGGGTGGCGCATTATTTGAAGTTACTGATGATTTAAGTAATTCTTTGATGTCTGTAAATACAATTGCTGGATTACCTGTATTTGAAGCATTTGCTAATAGTACAGTACAAATGGGACAATATGGTAGTGGTGATTTTATAATTACAGGAAATAATGTTGGTATTGGTACATTAACTCCTACAGCAAAAGTAGAAGTTATTGGTTATGTAAAAGATTACGTAACCTTTAATAGACAAACTAGTAATTATACTTTAGTATTAGCTGATGCTAGTAAAACTGTTGAAATGAATGTCGCTACGGCCAACACTGGAACAATACCTTTAAATGCTAACGTTGGTTTTAGAACTGGCACAAAAATTGACATAATACAATACGGTTCTGGAGTTACTACTATAACTGGTTCGGCTGGTGTTACAATTAGAACAGCAAATAATTATCACAGAATAAATGCTCGTTATGGAGCGGCCAGTATTATTAAAGTTGGTACAGACGAATGGTATATGTTTGGTAATTTAAGCGCATAAAAATATGAGAGTAGGAGTTATAGATTCGACAAGTAAAATAGTTCAAAGTGGATTGGTTTTGAACTTAGACGCAAGTCAACTTAGATCTTATCAAGGTAGCGGTAGTAGTACTTGGAATGATTTGAGTGGAAATAATAATCATTTTACATTGTATAATAGCCCTACGTTTGCTAATAATTATGGTGGAGAGTTGCAATTTGATGGTGTTAATGATTATGCAAGAAGCAGGAATAATACTATCGTAAATAGTATCGCTGCAAATGGTACTGTAGAAATTTGGTGCAGAACTTATAATGGATCTTTTAATGGTAGCAATGGAGCTTATAGTAGATTAATCAGTGTTTCTAGTAATGCGGGTACTGGTTCAGACAGTACCAGCGCTCAAGGAACAAATAATGATTATAATACTTTTTTTACTTTAGCTCAAAATAATGGATCTCAATACTATGGTATATGGTATAAAAATGCTCCGGGGCCAATGGCAGCGACAAACACTTACAATACTAATTTATATGTACAGCTTATATTTAATTGGAGTAGTAGTGGTGGAAATATGACTTTTAATCATTATATTAATGCGTCTAACGTTTTGGCGGGTGCCTTTGTTCAAACAGCTTATTCTGGAGCAAATAATATTACTTTAGCTATGAATTCTAATGGTGCTGTATCAAGTACAAATGAAAATACTAAAGCTGCATATTCTATAGTAAGATTATATAATAAAGCATTAACTGCTACGGAAGTATTGCAAAATTATAATGTTACAAAAACAAGATTTGGATTATAAAATGTGGAACAAAATTTATTATCAGTAATTAGTTTTTTAAATGCTTAATTTATGGCAACAATAAGAGGACCAAGAATAGTAAATAGTGGATTAGTGTTGTGTCTTGATGCTGCTGATAAAAAAAGCTATTCTGGCAGCGGAACTGCTTGGAATGATTTGAGTGGGAATAATCTTAATGGCACTTTAACCAATGGACCAACATTTAGTTCAGCTAATGGTGGGAGTATTGTTTTAGATGGAACTGATGATTATGTTAACTGTGGTAATAGTGGTATCCTCCCAGTGAATTCAGGTTCAATTTGTGCTTGGGTTAAAACATCTTCTCCTGGTAGTAGTTTTAGAGGAATTATAACTAAACAAGGTAATTATGGATTATTTATTAATGATGGTACATTAGTAACTTATGATTGGGCTAATGATCAAACTCGTTCAACTGGGGATAATATAGCTAATGGAAACTGGTACAATGTTGTTTTAACCTTTACAAACAATGTAGGAACACCTTCAAATAATGCTTTAGTTTATTTAAATGGTTCTTTAAGATTAACTACTACTATAAAATTCCAATCAAATGTAGAAAATTTAGAATTAGGTAGAGGAGGATCTTCTGGGGGAGGGCCAGGTATTCAACAATTAAATGGTAGTATAGCAGCTGCTTCTATTTATAGTACTATATTAACAGCTACGGAAGTAACTCAAAACTTTAATGCCGCTAGAGCTAGATATGGCATTTAATATAATTTTTTATATATTTTATGGCTGGAAATAATGGACCAAAAATAGTAACTAGTGGATTAGTGTTGTGTCTTGATGCTGCTGATAAGAAGAGCTATTCTGGTAGCGGAACTGCTTGGAATGATCTTAGTGGAAATAAATTAAACGCAAGTGGAAATGCTTCTTATATATCTTCTTCTGGAGTAGTTTCAGGTGCAAGTTGGACCACTCCAACTACTAGTATTTTAAATAATGATAGTCATTCTATTTTTTTTATGATTAAATTAAATAGCTCAAGCACTTATACCAATGGAACTACTGGATCTTGGGATAAGCTCTTTAGTCATAATGGCGGAGCAAGCGATAGAAGTCCAAGTATATGGAGATATCCTAATAATAGACTTTTACATTGGAGATATGATCCTAATAATTCAGGAATTGATATTTCAACAACAATTGCTAGTGAATATTTTGTAGCGGGTACTGAATTTAGTTTAGGCGTTTGGTATTACGTAGGAGTAACTAAAAATGGTGCTACTGCAACTGCATATGTAAATGGTAGAAATGTTGGTTCCAATTCTGTTTCAAATCCAAAAACTAGTGGAAATGCAACCATAATAATAAATGAAGGGTATACTGCTGATTTAAATAATATTAATTGTGTTCATATTTATAATCGCGTTTTGTCAAGCTCTGAAATTTTGCAAAACTTCAACGCTCAACGTGGCAGATTTGGTATTTAGTGTAATTTTTCTTATATATTTTATGAATTATGGTCCAAAAATAGTAACGAATGGATTAGTATTGGCACTCGATGCTGCTGATAAAAAAAGTTATAGTGGCAGTGGAACTGCTTGGAATGATTTAAGTGGGAATAATAGAAATGGAACATTAACAAATGGACCTACATTTAGTTCGGCTAATGGTGGGGCTCTCGTTTTTGATGGTACGAATGATTATGTTGTAACCTCTAATTTTACGCCAAACGTTACAAATAAAACATTATCTGGTTGGGTTAAATTATCTTCAACTACACAGGGTGGCGGAGGCTTAATTAATTTACAAAAAACGGATGGATCTGAATTTGACGCTATTGTTTATAACGAAACAAATCAAGGTTGGGGATTTGGATCTAATAATTTTCTTAGAACAGCTTGGTCAAATGTAAAAGAAACTTCTACGAATGATTGGGTTAATATTGTGGCTACATATGCAAATTTAGATTATAGATTATATAGAAATGGAGTGTTAATATTAAATACTACTTCTTTTAACACTTTAAATTTCAACTTTTCAAGTAATAGTCTATTGGGATATAGACATTCAGGCGGTAGCAGTGCTTATTTAGCAGGAAACATTGCTATCGGAACTTTATATAATAGAGTTTTATCAGCAACTGAAGTTTTGCAAAACTTCAACGCTCAACGTGGTAGATTTAGTCTTTAATTATCTTCTATGTTTTTTTATATTGTGTAAATAAATGTGTATATGGAAACAATTTCAATAGAAACTCAGCCCAATGCAAACAAAAATGTTTCTCTATTAACAGCCCGTTTAGGAAACTTTGATTTGATGGGTCCTCTTCGTGGGCCTTGCCTTTGGGTTGAAATGTTTAATTCAAAAGGCGAACTTTTTGATGGTACATGGGTAAAAATTGACGGCGATGATTGGCAAGATTGGCCCTGTAATCAAACAGATGAACAAGATTATGAATACCTAAGCTCTGTCGTTTTACGAAGGTTAGGTTTCGATAAAAGACATAAATTACTATTCACTCAATATCCTCAAAGTCAATTATATACTGGAGTAGCTGATTATAGTTTCTCATGCGAAACTTATTCTTATCCTTCTGGAGTTTCTTATCAATGGCAAAAAAATGAAGGTAATATAGATGGCGCAAATAGTAATTCTTTTTTCATAAATAATGCTCAGATTTCAGATACTGGAAATTACCGAGTAATTGTATCAAATTCTGAAACTAGTATAACTGGACAAGTTTACTTAGCTACTGGTTACATGTTCTAATATGGCATTAGTTAGAGGACCGCGAATAGTTAGAAATGGTTTAGTGCTGCATTTAGACGCGGCGCAAAGAACTAGTTATTCTGGTAGCGGCGCAACATGGTATGATTTAAGTGGAAATAGAAATAATGGAACATTAACTAATGGTCCTACTTTTAGTTCAGCTAATGGTGGAAATATAGTATACGATGGCGCTAATGATACAGTTTCAGTTCCACATTCTTCATTGTATAATGTAACGGCTGTGACATATTTATCATTCGTTAAGACTCCAGTTACATACACTAGTCATTTTAGAGCTATTTTTAGCAAACAAGGCGCTGATAGAGATTTTAATTATTATGTTTTTTCTAGTGCTTCTAATGGAGTTATAGATTATTTTCATTTTTCCAGTGCTAGAATTGGTGGATTCAATTCTTTGGCAAGTATACCTAACAGTTCTTTAACTCTAGATAAATGGCATCAAGTAGGGTTTTCAATTGATTCCGTGTATTTAAATTATATATTAAATGGTAGTATTATTTATTCGTCTACTTACACGGGAACATTTAATGCAAATAGTACATATAATTTAGCAATTGGAAGTGCTGATAATTTTTGGTTGGGCAATATAGCTACAAGTCTTTTATATAATCGCGCTCTCTCATCTCCTGAAATATTACAAAACTATAATGCTACAAAAACAAGATTCAATTTATGAACATGGGGCCGCGAATAGTTAGAAATGGTTTGGTGCTGCATTTAGATGCCGCACAAAAAACTAGTTATTCAGGATCTGGAACAATATGGTATGATTTGAGTGGAAATAGAAATAACATGACAGCGTCAACTACAATATCTTTAGCTACATTTGGAAATACAATTGCATTTAATCTTGATGCTGTAGGCAAATATTTCAATGGAACATGCACAAATAATATAGCAACAAATGCAACATTAGAAGCGTGGATATATCCTGCATCAGCTGAATTAAGTGTAGGTGATAGAGGTACTGTAATTCTTTTGACTGGCACAAATGGTCTTTATATGAGTTGGAATAAAAGTACACAAAAAATGTCAAATTATTGGTATGGACATCCAACTGAAGGATACCATGAAAATGCAGCTGCTTCTAACAGATCTGTTTGGAATCACTGGTGTAGTGTATGGGACAACGCAACATCAAAATTATATCAGTATACAAATGGCACAAAAGCAAGTACAGATGCAAGTACTGTGGGAAATGCTGCAGCAGGCACAAATTTGATTATTGGAAGAGAAAGTGATGATAGACAATTTGCTGGTGGAATTGCTATAATTAGATTGTACAATATTCCATTAACATCAAATCAAGTATTACAAAATTATAACGTAACAAAAAGTAGATTTGGTTTATAGTGTAATTTTATTTATATTATGGCTACAGTGGGAGGACCAAGAATTATTAGAAATGGTTTGGTGCTGCATTTAGATGCGGCGCAAAGAACTAGTTATTCTGGAACTGGATCAACATGGTATGATTTAAGCGGTAAAAAATATCATGCTACTCTTTTTAATTCTCCCACTTTCTCTTCTGGATTTATTCAATTTAGAAGCGCAACAACTAATTCTCAATATGCTACAACTTCATTTGATGAGGGAGTATTAAAATCAACAAATGAAACTGGTCAATGGACTATAGAAGCAATTTTTAAATATATATCAGCACCAACTTCTGTTGAAGCTATGGTTGCTGGAAGACAAGGTTGTCATGGTGGAATTTATTTATGGGATACGCCAGCTATTTATCACGCTATTAAAACAAATGCTTGTTGGACTGGTGCAGTAAATACTTATGTTAACACATTATCTGTCAATGTTATTTATCATTCTGTAATGACATATAATAATGGAACCGTTAAGCATTATTTGAATGGCGCAACAGCAGTTGCAGATAGTACTTTTGATAAAACAACATATGATATTTATGGTTATAGCAACACTTTTTATATAGCAGGCATTCCCTTGGGTAATCCAGAAGCTTATGTCACTAATATTGATTTAGCAGTTGTAAGAGCTTATAATAAAGCTTTATCTGCTTCAGAAATATTGCAAAACTACAATACCACAAAAGGCAGATTTGGATTGTAATTTTTAAATATTCAATCTTTCTTTTAAATAATAATTAAGAAGTGTAATAATCATTATGGCTTCTTTAATTTCAGCCGCAGAAAAAGCAATTTTTACAGGCGCATTGAATGATTTGTTTGATACATTCAAGCAAGATATTGTTGTATATAAAGAGGCTAAAATAGAATACATAAACATAAACCAACCAAGAATTTTTGGTTATAACGACAGAGTCGATATTTCTAATATCAATTATGTTCCTGTTACTGGTGTTTATCCTGCTCTAGTAAGATTTAGAAAAGATCAAAACGAAGAAAGAATTAAAGAACTCGGTAATTTAACTCCAGAAGGAGAGGTTTCAATCAAAGTAAAACAAGACGCATACGATTATATAAATAATAGCGGTGCTACAATAGGAGTTGGCATTGGAGATTCTATGTATAAAATTATTAGTTCTAAATCTGATAGAAGATTTATATCTACAGACTATTACATCTACTTCTTAGAAAGACAAAAATAATGGCCGATTCTTTTGATCAAGATTTAAGTAAAGCTATAACTTCTAACAAAGAATTTAGAGCTGAAGTCAGGAAAATTCTCAGAGAAAATTTTGAGGAAAAAAAACAAATTTTTCTGTCTAATTTTGATAACCATCCTATCACTCAAGAAGTAGGAAACCCAGAATCTGCCAACATAAGCAATACTTTAGGTGGATATGGAAATTTGTATGGCTTTTTAGGGTTTCCTCAAGGTACTGATCCTATATCTCCAGTAAGAAAACTTATTCAAAAAGTAACAAGATTCAGAGGGGTTGATTTTAGAGGAGAAAATGCTTTTTTAAAATATGACGTTCCCGAATTAGATGATTTTGATTCCGTAGCTGCTTTAGAATGGGATACGAAAAATTGGGTCAAAGGAATAGAAAGAGGAGTATCTGGATTTCAAAGTTTTATGGCGAAAGCTGGTGGTCGATCTGGCAAAGGATTTCAAATCGAAGGCAAAGTTCTGCCTTTTGCTGGAGCAATTAATAAATTTCAAAATACAAAATACATGTCAAGGTTAATAAACGATTTCAAAGCTTCTTTAAAAAATTATGAAAGCTAATTATCAAAATATTCTTACTAGTAGTTTTTTGCTTTTCTTAGACAATCAAATACTAAAAAAAGGAGAAGCTTTTTCAAATGTATCCAGTTTATTTTATCCAATAACATGTTTGTATAGTGGATACTGTACATACGCAGCGCCATATAAACAAATAATAAATGATACTTCTATCAGCGGAGCTAATCAATTCACTGGAGTTTATGTCGACGGTACTTTTACTGTTCCGGGGCAAAATAATTTAGTCGCAATAAGTCATTATGATGGTCAATTAATATTTTCCACTGACCAAATGGGTAAAACATTAAGTGGAAATTATGCAATAAAAGATTTTAATATTTATTTAACTGATAAGTCTGAGGAGTCTATTTTATTTACTACAAAAATAGAACCTAAGAGTCGAAAGGGAATTGAGTCCAGAGGTTTAGATGTAAATGAAATTACTTATCCTGCTGTGTTTTTAAGATTAGATGCTTCTACAAATGAACCTTTCGCGTTTGGTGGTGTTGATATGACAAACACGACATTTAGAACAATAATTATGTCTAACTCGATGTTTTCTTTAGATGCTGTGTGTGGAATTTTAAGAGATACTTCTCATAACTTTTTTAGATTAGTAGATAATAATTCTCTTAATTTAAATGCTATGAATGGCTACACTGGAGTTTCTTTCAATTATGCAAATGCAGCAGCGACAGGAGAACCCACTTATATCGCAGACGTAAGAGTTGCAAGAGTTAAACCTATTTCTTCTCCAGACTTTGTAAATTTAAATCCTGAGGTCTTTTCAGCAATAGTTGATTTCGAAATAGAATCCGTTAGAAACCCTCACGTCTATTAAAATATTTTTCTATTGCAATCTTTTTATGTGTAAAAGAAATTAGAAAATAAGGAATTTATATGTCAAGAAACAGAGTAATTTATCAAAGCGATGCGGTATTTGCCGCTCCAACTGGCACCGCTACACTCACAGCTGCGTCTCATAGTATTCGTAGGGTACAAAGCTGCAATTATAACTTTTCAATCCAACGCCAAGACATCAATTGTTTCGGTGAATTAAATGCGATTGACAGGTTGATTCTTCAAGAGCCAACTGTTGCCGTAGATATGTCTTACTACTTCGAGCCAACAGGCTTTAATGAAGGCCACCTTGGTTTAAAAACAGATGGTACTGCTACAGGAGCTTCTCCAGCTACCGACCACATGTTGGTTGACATTATTACTGGTGGAGCACCATTTGATCAAAAAAATATATTTATCTTAACTAGCAACGCAGGTATTGATGCTAATGATACTGGTGCTTCAGCAATGGGTAATATCAATAACGTTGACGGAGTCATAGGAATTGGAAACGCCTTCTTAACATCTTGGTCTTTAGATGCTACTGTCGGAGCTATTCCTACTGTTAGTTGCGCTTTTGAAGGTCAAAATATCGTATTCACTGGTGGTACAGGATTAACCAGCTTAGATAGTATTCCTAATCCATCTGTTGTAGATGGAGCAGATCCCGCTACTGGAGTATCAATTCCTTCTGGAGCAGGATTATTTGATCCTACAAATCAAGTTTCTGCTGTTCGTCCCGGAGATGTTACTCTTCAACTTGGTTCTAGCGGGACAGATAATGCTCCTTCTGTAGGATTAGATGAGTCTGACCTCAAGATCCAAAGCGTTACTGCCGCAATGACAATTAATCGTGAGCCAATCAGAAAACTTGGTAAGATGTTTGCTTTCGCAAGAGAAATCACATTCCCAATTACTTGTACCATGTCTGTTAATGCTATTGTAGGTGATCTTGCGAGCAAGAAACTATTCCAATTAATCAATCGTGAAGGAGATTGTAATAAATACGATCTGCTTTTAACTTTAAATGGTTATGTTGGTTGCGAAACTACTCCTCATCCTTCTCATATAGCGCTTAAGGGGGCAAAATTAGATTCTCAAAATATTACTTCTTCAATAGGACCTAATAAAGCTGTAACTATGGAATTCTCTGCTCAGATTGGTAGAGATTCTGGATTACACTTCCAAAAAGGTTAATAAAATTTAAATTTTAACCCTCACTCAAAAGGTGGGGGTTTTTTAATAAAATAAAGTTATGAATAAAACTCAAATCCTCGGAATCGTTAGACATTTACTCACTTTTGGATCAGGTTTTTTGATTGCAAAAGGTAAGCTTGACATTACAGGTGCTGAAACTATCATAGGAGCTACTTTGGCTCTTATTGGTAGTGTTTGGTCCGTATTGTCACCAGAGAAGCAAGCTTAATAAAAATTACTTTTCTAGCCCCACCCAAAAGGTGGGGTTTTTTATTTTATATTTCTTCTTTTTTATTTATAATATGTAGGATTATGGATGACGAAAAAATTAAAGAGTATATAAAATTTCAAATCAATCGTGGAGTTATTTCTTTATATAAAAAATACTTTGAGATAATAGACGATTTGCACGAAGATCACATTTCTTTAATCAACAAGGTAAAAGAAAAAACAAATGATGATTTCGCAAAAAATATTGATTATTTTGATGAAAATAAATATAACTACATGAGAAAGAAAATTTTAGACGCTGGCAATGATGCTATTCGCAGCATTGAAAGCTCATTTAAGTCTATAAATGTTACTTTAAAATAAAATATGAAAGAAAAATGGTTATATAGTTTTGAAGTTGAAAAGACTCAAAAGGTAAAAGAAACTGTCGCTGAAAAAGACGCAGAAGGAAAAGATATTGAAATCACAAGAGAAGTCGAAAAAAAGATTCCTCATAAATTTCACGTATTAAATCCTACTCGTAAAATTCAAGATGAGGCTAGTATTTTTTATTCAGTAAAAGTTTCGGAAGGAATTAAACTTGGCTTAGTTACCAAGAATTATTTGATGCGAAAATTCCAGCAAGAAGGTGTTCTTCCAACTTCAGAAGAAAAGAAGGTTCACGCAGAAAATTATTCAAGAGCAATTAAGCTTGAAGTAGATATGGAAGGAGTAAAGCAAAATGCCTCC
>Ga0194130_10008394_pt1 | contig 11002 bp, 13 predicted proteins | sample TA2KigsurfametaG_FD_160084 | JGI IMG/M metagenome (GOLD analysis project Ga0194130, IMG submission 160084) | Freshwater microbial communities from Lake Tanganyika, Tanzania - TA2015050 Kigoma 12 surface | ecosystem: Environmental > Aquatic > Freshwater > Lake | place: Tanzania: Lake Tanganyika... | reverse complement strand
CGATCCTCGACCAGGTCGCCGCGTTGCGCGCGCGGCGCCTGAAGCCGCATTCCCGCCACATTGCGCGGCTAGCCGTCCGCGCGCGCGGATAGGCAAGGCGGTCGCGATTTGCTAAGCGCCGCGCGGGCGCCGTTGCTTCGGGCCGCGCCCGATTCGCGGCCGCGCGTGCGGCCGGCAGCATGTCCGTGCGCGTCAGGACGGTCGGGGAAGATGGCAGGCCATTCTCAGTTCAAGAACATCATGCATCGCAAGGGCAAGCAGGATGCCCGGCGCGGCAAGGTCTTCACGAAGCTGATCCGCGAGATCATGACCGCGGCGCGCACCGGGATGCCCGATCCCGCGCACAACCCGCGCCTGAAGGCCGCCGTGAACGCCGCGAAGGCCGAGAACATGGCGAAGGACACGATCGAGCGCGCGATCAAGCGCGGCTCGGGCGGCGAGGGCGGCGCGGTCTACGAGGAGGTCCGCTACGAGGGCTACGGGCCGGGCGGCGCGGCGCTGATCGTCGAGGCGCTCACCGACAACCGCAACCGCACCGCAAGCGACGTGCGCTCGATCTTCACCAAGAACGGCGGCTCGCTGGGCGAGACAAACTCGGTCGCCTTCAACTTCGCGCGCCGCGGCTCCATCGTCTACCCGGCGGCCGTCGCCGGCGCCGACGCGATGTTCGAGGCCGCGGTCGAGGCCGGCGCCGACGACGTCGCCTCCGGCGCCGACGCCCACGAGGTGGCCACCGACCCGGATTCCCTCGGCGGCGTGCGCGACGCGCTCGAGGCGCGCTTCGGCCCCGCGCGGGAGGCGCGCCTCGTCTGGCGCGCGACCAGCACGGTGCCTGTGGACGAGGAGCGCGCGCGCGACCTGCTTGCCCTCATCGAGGCGCTCGAGGACAGCGACGACGTGCAGGCCGTGCACGCGAACTTCGAGGTCGCCGAGGACGTCATGCAGCGTCTCTCCTCCGGCTGATGCGCATCCTCGGCCTCGATCCCGGGCTGCGCACGACCGGCTGGGGCGTGGTCGAGGTCGATGGCGCGCGCATCCGGCATGTCGCCAATGGCCGCATCGTCCCCGACGCGGACGCGCCGGTCGCCGCGCGACTCGTCGCCATCTTCGAGGGGCTCGAGGAGGTGCTCGCCCGGCACGATCCGCGAGGCGCAGCCGTCGAGGAGACCTTCGTGAACGCGAACCCCTCGTCGACGCTGCGTCTCGGCTTCGCGCGCGGCGTGGCGCTGCTCGTGCCCGCGCGCCTCGGCATCGAGGTCGCCGAATACGCGGCGACCGCCGTGAAGAGGTCGATCGTCGGCGTCGGTCGCGCCGACAAGGTGCAGGTCCAGGCGATGGTGCAGCGCCTGCTGCCCGGCGTGCGCCTCGACGGAGCCGACGCGGCGGACGCGCTCGCGGTGGCGCTGTGCCATGGCCACCACGTCCAAATGCGCGCGCGCTGGGTCGCGCAGGCGGTGGCGCCGTGATCGCGCGACTCTCCGGCACGATCGACGCGCTGGAGCGCGACCGCGCCATCGTCGACGTCGGTGGCGTCGGCTACCTCGTGCGTGCCTCGACCCGCACGCTCGGCGCCTTCGCCGCCGGCGACCGCGCGGTCCTGCTGGTGGAGACGATCGTGCGCGAGGACGCGATCGACCTCTACGCCTTCGCGACCGCCGCGGAGCGCGACTGGTTCCGCCTGCTGACGACGGTGCAGGGCGTCGGCGCAAAGGTCGCGCTCTCGCTCCTTTCCGCGCTCTCGGCGCCCGAGCTCACGCGCGCGATCGCGACCGGCGACAGGTCGATGATCACGCGCGCCGACGGCGTCGGGCCGAAGCTCGCGAACCGCCTCGCGTCGGAGCTCAAGGATAAGGTCTCCGCGCTCGGCGTGGCGATGCCCGTCGCGGCGGGCGCGGGCGCCGCCGCGCCTGCGCAGGCCGGGGGAGCCGCCGAGGACGCGATCTCGGCGCTGGTCAATCTGGGCTACAGGCGGCCCGAGGCGGTGGCGGCAGTCGAGCGCGCGGCGACGCGCCTCGGCGACGACGCCCGCGCCGAGGCGCTGATCGCCGGCGCGCTCAAGGAACTCGCGCGATGAGCCGCCGGCCGCGCCAGCCTGCCGACGAGCCCGCGCGCGCGGTCGCGCCCGAGGCCGGCGCGTCGGACCTCGCCGAGGCCAGCCTGCGGCCGCAGCGCCTCGAGGAATTCATCGGCCAGCGCCAGGTCCGCGCCAACCTGCGCGTCTTCGTCGACGCGGCGCGCGGCCGCGGCGAGGCGCTCGACCACGTGCTGCTGCATGGCCCGCCCGGCCTCGGCAAGACGACGCTGGCGCAGATCGTCGCGCGCGAGCTCGGCGTCGGGTTCCGCGCGACGTCCGGGCCGGTGATCGCGCGCGCCGGCGACCTCGCCGCGATCCTGACCAACCTGCAGCCGCGCGACGTCCTGTTCATCGACGAGATCCATCGCCTCTCGCCCGCGGTGGAGGAGATCCTCTATCCCGCGATGGAGGACTTCCAGCTCGACCTCATCATCGGCGAGGGGCCCGCCGCGCGCTCGGTGCGCATCGACCTGCCGCCCTTCACGCTGGTCGCCGCGACCACGCGCGCCGGGCTGATCACGACGCCGCTGCGCGACCGCTTCGGCATTCCGCTGCGCCTGAACTTCTACGAACCCGACGAGCTCGAGGCGATCGTGCGCCGCGCCGCGGCGCTGCTCGCGCTCGACCTCGCCGCCGATGGCGCCGCGGAGATCGCGCGCCGCGCCCGCGGCACGCCGCGCGTCGCCGGTCGCCTGCTGCGCCGCGTGCGCGACTTCGCGACGGCGGCCGGCGGGCGCGTCGATCGCGCCGTGGCCGATGCCGCGCTCGACCGCCTCGAGGTCGACGCGCTCGGGCTGGACGCCATGGACCGCCGCTACCTGCGCTGCATCGCGGAGAGCTACGGCGGCGGGCCGGTCGGCATCGAGACCCTCGCCGCCGCGCTGTCGGAGCAGCGGGACACGATCGAGGATGTGATCGAGCCCTTCCTCATCCAGTGCGCGCTGCTGCTGCGCACGCCGCGCGGGCGCGTGCTCGGCGAGCGTGGGTGGCGGCATCTCGGGCTGGAGCCCGGCGCCGACCGGTTGAGGCAGCTCGACCTGCTCGCGCGCGGCGTCGATGCCGGGGATGGCGCTGATGGCTGAGCGCGCGCCGCACCGGACCGAGCTGCGCGTCTACTGGGAAGACACGGACGCGGCCGGCATCGTCTACTACGCCAGCTACCTGAGGTTCGCGGAGCGCGGCCGCACGGAGATGCTGCGCGCGCTCGGCGTCGGCCAGCGGCGCATGGCGGAGGAGCAGGGCATCGCCTTCGCGGTGCGGCGCTGCGCGTGCGAGTACCTCCGCCCGGCGCGCCTTGACGACGCGCTGGTGGTGGAGACCAGCGTGGCGCGTGCCGCCGGCGCCGCGATCGAGATGCGCCAGGACATATCGCGTGGCGGGGAACTGCTCGCGCGCCTCGACGTCACCGTCGCCTGCATCGGTGCAGGGGGGCGTCCCACCCGCCTGCCGCCGGCGCTGCGCCATGCGCTCGCCGCATTCGTCGCCGACCCTAGCTGAACGAAGAGAGAGGCCGAAGACCATGGACCGAACAGTCGAAGCCGCCGCGCTCGCGGGCTCGAGGCCCCCGACCGACCTTTCCTTCCTCGGCCTCTTCCTGAACGCCGACCTCATCGGCAAGTCGGTGATCGTGCTCCTGATCCTCGCCTCGTTCTGGAGCTGGGCGATCATCATCGAGAAGCTGCTGCGCCTGCGCCGCCTGCAGGCGCGCGCCGACGAGTTCGAGGACATGTTCTGGTCGGGCGGGTCGCTCGACGACCTCTACGACCGCATCGGCGCCGAGCCGCCATGCCCGATGACGGCGATGTTCTCCGCGGCCATGCGCGAGTGGAGGCGCTCCGCCGCGAAGGGGATCGCCGGCGCCAACCAGGTGCGCGCCGCGCTGCAGAGCCGCATCGAGCGCGTGATGGGGGTCACCTTCGGGCGCGAGATGGACAGGCTCGAGCGCTACATGAGCTTCCTCGCCTCGGTCGGCTCGACCGCGCCCTTCATCGGCCTCTTCGGCACGGTCTGGGGCATCATGAACGCCTTCCATGCGATCGCCGCCAGCAAGAACACGTCGCTCGCCGTCGTGGCGCCCGGCATCGCCGAGGCGCTGTTCGCGACCGCTCTCGGCCTCGTCGCCGCGGTCCCGGCCGTGATCGCGTTCAACAAGATCAACAGCGAGCTGGCGCGCTATGCCGGCCGCCTCGAGGCGTTCTCGAACGAGTTCAACGCGATCCTGTCGCGCCAGCTCGAGGAGAAGGGCTGAGCCATGGCCGGTCCCCTCATGGCGTCCTCGCCGCGCGGCGGGCGCCGTTCCGGCAGGCGGCCGCTGGTGGCGGAGATCAACGTCACGCCGCTCGTCGACGTCATGCTCGTGCTGCTCGTGATCTTCATGGTCACCGCGCCGCTGCTCACCTCGAGCGTGGAGGTCGACCTGCCGCGCACGCAGGCCGCGCAGTCGCGCGGCCAGGACGAGCCGCTCATCGTCACGCTGACGGCGCAGGACAAGCTCTTCATCCAGGACACCGAGATCGCGGAGGGCGCGCTTGTCGCGCGGCTGCAGGCGATCACCCGCAACAAGCCCGACACGCGGGTCTTCGTGCGCGCCGACAAGACGATCGCCTACGGGCGGGTGATGGAGGTCATGGGCACGATCAGCGCCGGCGGCTTCAGCAAGGTGGCGCTCGTGACCGAGGCGCTCCAGGGCCCGGCGACCCGCGCCGGCGGGCGCCCGGCCCCGGCGCCCCAGCGCTGACCGCGGCGGGCAGGACGCGCGACGATGACGGCGGCGGCGGCGATCGCGGGGGACCACGGCGAGGAGAAGGGGATGCGGATCGCGGCCTCGGTCTCCGCGGCGCTGCATGTCGCGTTTCTGCTCTTCGCGATCCTCGGCCTGCCGCATCTCTTCCGCGCCCTTCCTCCCGTCGACGAGCCGCTCGTCGTCGAGGCGCTGCCCCTCGCCGCGATCACCAACGCGCCGCCAAGCGAGGCCGCGCCGCGCCAGAACGACGTGAGGCAGGCGCAGCCGCCGCGCCCCGCGCCGCCCCCGCCGCAGGCGCAGCCCGCGCCGACTCCGCCCCCGCCGGTCCCGCAGCCGGTCCCGCCCCAGCCTGCGCCGCCGCAGCCCTCGCCCCCGCAGCCGGCGCCGCCGCCTCCGCCGCCTCCCCAGCCCGAGTCGCTGCCGGCGCCCGTGCCGCCGCCTCCCGCGCCGGTCCCTGCGCCGCCTGCGCCGCCGCCGCCGCCTGCGCCTGCCCCTCCCGCGCCGCCGCCGCCTGCGCCTTCGCCTCCCGCGCCGCCGCCGCCTGCGCCCTCGCCTCCCGCGCCGCCGCCTCCCGCGCCGCCGCGCCCGACGCCGGCCGCGCCGGCGCCGTCGATGCCGCAGCGCGCGCAGCAGCCCGCCTTCGACCCCGACGCATTGCTGCGGACGCTCAGGCCTACGCCGCAGCAGGCGCAGCAGCGACAGCAGCAGGCCGCGGCGACGCCGGGCACGGGCGAGGGACCTCGCCGCGCGCCCAACGCGCCGTTCGACCCGCTGCGACCGCTCTCCTCGGAGGAGGTCGGCGCCCTGCGCCGGCAGGTCGAGGACAAGTGGGTGAAGGACCCCGGCGCGCGCGGCATCGACAGCTTCGTCGTCGACATCCGCGTCACGCTCGACGCCAGCGGGGTGGTCAAGGCGGCGGAGATCGTGAAGACTCAGGGCGCGCCGGCCGATTCCCTGAACGCTTTCGCGCAGGGCGCGCGCCGCGCGGTGTTCATCGCCTCGCCCCTGAGGATCCCGCAGGGGCGTAGCGACATCCTCGACGGCAACCTGATCCTCACGTTCAGGGGGGCCGAAAGGTGAGGCGGGCGACGAGCCAGGGCGAGGCCCTGCCGCAACGGACAGCAGGGGTGAGGTGAAATGCGTCGCGACGAAGACATCCTCGGACTTGGCGGCGGCATCGGCAGGCGCGGGTTCCTCGCGTCATCCGCCGCGCTGGCCTCGATGGCGGCCCAGGCGCCAGCATTCGCTCAACTGCGCATCGACATCACGCGCGGCCAGGTGCAGCCGATCCCGATCGCCATAGTGCCCTTCGCGGGCTCCGCCTCCGGCGCGGCGGACGATGCCGCGATGGGCCGGCAGATCCGCGACATCGTCGCCTCCAACCTCGAGCGCAGCGGCCTGTTCCGGCCGATCGAGCAGTCGGCCTACATCCAGACCGCGGAGCAGCTGCGCGGCGCGCCGATGCCTCGCTTCGCCGACTGGCGGCAGATCAACGCGCAGGCGCTCGTGCATGGCGCGGTGCAGTCGCAGGGAGATGGCAGGCTGCGCGTCGAGTTCAGGCTCTGGGACGTCTTCGGCGAAGGACAGCTCGAGGGGCAGGTCTACACCGCGCAGGCCGCGAGCTGGCGACGCATCGCGCACATCGTCTCCGACGCGGTGTACCGGAAGATCACGGGCGAGAACGGCTACTTCGACACGCGCATCGTCTACGTCTCGGAGACCGGGCCGCTGCAGCGGCGCGTGAAGCGCCTCGCGATCATGGACCAGGACGGCGCCAACCACCGGTTCCTGACGCCCGGGAACAACCTGGTGCTGACGCCCCGCTTCTCGCCCTCGGCGCAGGAGATCACCTACCTCAGCTACGTGGGCAACCGGCCGCGCGTCTACCTGATGAACATCGATACGTCGCGCATCGAGGTGGTCGGCGACTTCCCGGGCATGACATTCGCGCCGCGCTTCTCGCCCGACGGCAACGGCGTGATCATGTCGATGTCGCAGGATGGCGCGACGAGCATCCACGCGATGGACCTGCGCACCAAGCGCGCGCGCCGCCTGACGAGCTCGGGCGCCATCGACACCTCGCCCTCCTATTCCCCGGACGGCTCGGAGATCGCCTTCAACTCGGACCGCGGCGGCGCCGGCCAGCTCTACGTGATGGACGCCAATGGCGGGAACGTGCGCCGGATCAGCTTCGGCAGCGGCCGCTACTACACGCCGGTCTGGTCGCCGCGCGGTGACCTCCTCGCCTTCACCAAGCAGGAGGGCGGGGAATTCCTGATCGGCGTGATGCGGCCGGACGGCTCGGGCGAGCGCCTGATCGACCGCGCCTTCCATGTCGAGGGCCCGACCTGGGCCCCGAACGGGCGCGTCCTCATGTATTTCTCCGAAGGTCGATCGGATGCCCGGGGCATGGGGCGGAACACGCGCCTCTACTCGATAGACCTCACGGGCTACAACAAGCGCGAGGTCGTGACCCCGACCGAGGCGTCGGATCCCGCATGGTCGCCCTTGAATCCATGATGGAAATTCAACATATTGCCGTTCGTTTCGAGCGTGCCGGCCTTCACGCAGCCTCCTGGGCCCTGTTTCGCGGACGGCGTCATGCCGCCCTTGCAGGGTTCGGGCCACAGAGACCGGTTGATCGGACCGCGGCGAGGTGGTTGAACCCCCCTTACGCCGCGTAACCGCAACACAGATTCGGAAACTGACCGGAAGGAGTCCCCACCGATGCGTATGAAGGTTCTCACCGCTTTTGCCGCCCTCTCCCTGCTCGCCGCGTGCAGTACGCCGGAGCAGACGACCTCGAACCAGGCCGGCTCGGGCGCGCAGCGCGCCCAGACCCTGCAGGAGCAGCTGGTCGCCGTCGGCGACCGCGTGTTCTTTGACTACGACAAGTCGGACCTGAAGCCCGAGGCGCGTCGCCAGATCGAGCGCTGGGCCGCCTTCCTCAGGACCAATGCGAACGCGACGATCACGATCGAGGGCCATTGCGACGAGCGCGGCACGCGCGAGTACAACCTCGGCCTCGGCGAGCGTCGCGCCAACGCGGCGAAGAACTTCCTCGTGTCGCAGGGCATCGAAGCGCGCCGCGTTGCGACGATCAGCTACGGCAAGGAGCGCCCCGCCGTGAACGGCTCGAACGAGGCGGCGTGGTCGCAGAACCGTCGCGGCGTCGCAGTCGTGAACTGACGCGCCTTCCGCCGCCGGCCAGCCCGGCGCGGAACTGGAGCGCCCGTCCGCGGATGACCGCAGGCGGGCGTTTCCTTTTTCGGAGTGCCGGTTCGGTGAACTGATCCGAGCGGAAGGCGTGGATTGCGCATCGGAGCGCGCCGCGCCTGACGGGGCCTGCCATTGTTTTGCCCGGCGCGCGGGCGATACTCGCGGCATCGCCAACCCGATTCGCGGATCCTGCACCATGACGCCCTCCTGGCTCGGCGCCGCCTTCCTCCTCGTTGCCGCGATCTTCCTGTCGCAGGCCGTCCCAGCGGCGGCCCAGTCCGACCTCCGCGAACTCGCCAACCGGATCGACAGGCTGCAGCGCGACATCGACGTCCTGCAGCGGACGGTTGCGACGCAGGGCACGGCCGCCGGAGGCGGCGCGGCGGCCGCCGGCGCAGCCGTGGCGAGGCCGGCCGAGGGCTTCGCCGGGCAGGTGGACCAGCGCTTCTCCCAGCTCGAGAGCCAGGGCCGCGAGCAGACCGGCAGGATCGAGGAGATCCAGCATCGGCTTCGCCAGCTCGAGGCCAAGATCGACAGGCTCGTCCAGGACGTCGAGTTCCGCTTCCAGCAGATCGAGAAGGGGGCTCCCGCTGGTGGCGCGCCGGCTGTGGCCGCCGGCGCGGCTGCCGGAGCCGCGGCCGCGCAGGCGCCGGCCGCGGCCGGCGCTCCCGGCTCAGCTGCCGGCGCCGCGGGCGGCGGCCAGAGGCTGGTGATCGTGCCGAGCGGGACGAGCGCGCAGGCCCTCCAGCAGCAGGCCGCCGTGCCGCGCGATCCCGTGCGCCTGCCGGCCGGGCCCCCAGAGGCGCAGTACGAGTTCGCCTATGGCCTGCTGCTCCAGGCGCAACGTGGGCAGTCCGATTTCGGGCCGGCGGAGGCAGCGATGAAGGCCTTCGTGGCGCAGAATCCCAACCACCGCCAGGCCGGCGCCGCCCAGTACTGGTATGGCGAGACGCTGTATGCGCGGCGCGACTGGAACAACGCGGCGATCGCCTTCACCGAGGGCTTCAAGAAATACCCGTCCTCCGACAAGGCGCCGGAGAACCTGCTTCGCCTCGGCATGTCGCTCGGCCAGCTCAACCGCAAGCCCGAGGCCTGCGGCGCCCTTGCCGAGATCGGCAGGCGCCATCCCGACGCGCCCCAGGGCCTGCGCCAGAACGCCCAGCGCGAGCGCCAGAAGTTGGGCTGCTGACCACGCGCCATGGCCGTCGCAGGCGGGGACGACGTCGAGGCCCTGTTCGCGACCGCGATGGCTGCCGCCGCGCCCTTCGAGCCGCGGCCGCGCCTGGCCGTGGCGCTCTCCGGTGGCGCCGATTCGACCGCGCTCCTCCTGCTCGCCGAACGCTGGGCGCGCGCGCGCCGGGGCGATGTCCTCGCGCTCGTCGTCGACCATGGATTGCGGCCTGGATCGGCCGGCGAGGCCGATGGCGTCGCCCGCGCCTGCGCGGCGCGCGGCATCGCCCATCGCGTCCTGCGCTGGGACGGGCCGAAGCCGGCCCGGCGCATCCAGGAGCGCGCCCGCGCGGCGCGCTACGCCCTCCTGGAGGACACCTGCGCCGAGCAGGGCATCCTCCACCTGCTGGTCGGGCACCATGCCGGCGACCAGGAAGAGACGATCGCCATGCGCCGCGCGCGACGCAGCGGCGAGGCCGGGCTCGCCGGCATGGCGCTCGACACGCCGCGCGAGCAGCTCCGCATACTGCGCCCGCTCCTGGCCGCGGCGCCGGGCGACCTGCGCGCCTGGCTCCTCGGCCTCGATGTGTCGTGGATCGAGGACCCGAGCAACCGCGATACGCGTTTCCTGCGTGCGCGCATGCGGCTGCGCGGCGAAGGCCTGTCCGCGCGCCCGCGCGACGACGCGCCCAGGGCCTTCGCGGAGGCGAGGCTTTCCGCGTGGCTGGGCCGTCACGCGACCGTCCACCCCGAAGGCTGGGTCGAGCTCGAGCGCGGCGCCTTCGAGGCCGTCGAGGCGCCGATCGCCCGCGCGGCGCTCCGCGGCGCGGCCATGGCCGTGTCCGGCGCGGTCCATCCACCGCGTGGCGAAGCCCTCGGCCTCGCTACCGCCTGGGCGCGATCGGCGGGCCTCGCGGCCGGGCGCCGCTGCTTCGCGGGCTGCCTGCTGGTTCGCACGGCTCACGCGATCGCGGTGCTCCGCGACCCGGCCATGCCGCGCATCGACGGGCTTGCGGCGGGGCAGGGGGACCTCCTGTGGGACCGGCGCTTCCGCATGCGCCTCGCCGACGGGGCCCGCGAGGGCGACGCGATCGTCCCGCTGGGGCGCCTGCCCGCGCGCGCGCCGATGCACGGGAGCGGGCCTGCCGCGATGGCCGCGAAGGTTCTTCCGGCGCTTCAGAGCCTTGACGGGTCATGGCGCGTGCCCCACCTCTTGTGTGGACGTGGTTCCGTCGCGCTTGTTAGCGTCCGGCAGATCGACGTCGCCTTCCGTCCAGCCCGCAAGCTTGCGGGCGGCGCGTTTGCCGGACTTCCGGCTGCCGGGCCCAGTGCAACCCAAGCGTCGCGCCGGCCTTCCCCAGGGAAGCGGCGGCGACGATCGCCGGAGAAAGAGCCTCATCCGTGAACAACATCGGCAAGAACCTGACCCTCTGGGTCATCGTGATCGTCCTGCTGGTGGCGCTCTACAGCGTCTTCCAGGGCAACTCGCCGCGCGGCGCGGCGCAGCCGATCGCCTACTCGGACTTCATCGCGGAGGTCGACCGCAGCAATGTCGGCTCCGTGAAGATCAAGGGCCCGAGCATCTCCGGCATGCTGAAGGACGGCCGGACCTTCGTGACCTACGCCCCGTCCGACCCGGCTCTGGTCGATCGCCTGCGCGACAAGAACGTGCGCATCGAGGCCGGTCCGGAGCAGGAGCCGACCAACATCTTCATCTCGTCGATCATCTCCTGGCTGCCCTTCCTCGTCGTCCTCGGCCTCTGGATCTTCTTTATGCGCCAGATGCAGTCCGGTGG